>Ga0065711_1008819_pt1 | contig 18549 bp, 10 predicted proteins | sample Hoacrofraction12_FD_59098 | JGI IMG/M metagenome (GOLD analysis project Ga0065711, IMG submission 59098) | Hoatzin crop microbial communities from Cojedes, Venezuela - Epithelial fraction 12 v2 (version 2) | ecosystem: Host-associated > Birds > Digestive system > Esophagus > Crop | place...
GAGGCTGCGGCCGCGCCGTGCCAGCCCGCTGCCCGGCAGGCCCCGGCGAGAGTGAAGGAAGGGGGGAGGGAGCGTCGTTGTCCTGCCGTGAGTTGTTTGGGCGGCACCCGAGGCTCGGCGAAGGGGCGGGCTGCCGCTGCGTGCCCGGTGGATGGGGCACGGCTGTCTCCCGGGCGGTGTAACTGCGATTTCTTTGTGTGAACCGCCCGCACCCACCTTCAGAGTGGCTTCTGGGACAAAAAAAGCATAGAGAAACTCGCTTTAAAAGCATCAAAAAGAAGCGTCACTTTTTCTTTTTTCCTGCTGAGGACCCTTCTAAAATCACCTTTTACTTAGTAATAGTTTTCATATTAATAAATCAGTGCTCTGAGACACGTTCAGAAATACATTATAAATGTAAGTCGTATGTTATTCCGAGTAAAATGCTTTCCAGGGTTCATCCTGAGGTCCTTTGAGCTGTTGCTTCTGACTAGGATAGAAAGCTCTTGGTATGTTTTGGTAACTTAAAAAAATCGGACAAACTGTCTGATCCGTTTTTGTACTAGCAGCGTGACTGTACCGAGTAGTAGAACAGCACCAGGATTCAGGCTCCTAGGAGACTATGGGGATGGGAGTCAGCGTAGAAGCTGGTGCAGACTTGGACGTCAGGAGTAGAAGAGATTTTGTTTCTCTGATTGACTTTCGTGCCACAGGGTTACCCGCAGTAATTGTACTTGTCTGGTAGAGCATGCAGGGATAGTTGCATTCCTAAACTTAGTGTGTTTTTCTGTGACAAGTCATAAGATGAAAGATGAGGGTGTCGGGTNTTTTTTTAATTTNATGTTGAAGTTTTTGATGGATTTGTTAATTATGATTAACTCTGGCTCTAGAGGGCCTAGAAGAGTGAGTGATGTTGCTTCCTGTTTTGCAGTATCAATCTAAAATTGCCCAAATTCATTTTCAGTTCAATGTTGAGCATCTCTTTGTTACAAACGCTTTTGGGGGGGTTTTGGGTTGTTGGCTTCACGCTGATTTTACTCACTCGTTGCTGTCTTTCAGATGGGACACCCAGGCATGCCGCATTACCCTCCCATGGGAATGCACCCCATGGGTCAGAGACCACCAAATATGCCGCCAGTGCCGCACGGTATGATGCCTCAGATGATGCCCCCCATGGGAGGACCACCAATGGGGCAGGTGAGGCAGTTCTGCAAGGGGTCTGTCTGTCTGTCTTTCCATACTGATGTCAGGTTATCCCTGACTTGCACGTGGTAAGGTTAATAATTGGGGGTGTTTTACGCCACAGTTCCTATCCATGCGGAAACTTCCCATTTGTAACAGGTAATTGATGCACCTCATGTGAAACTTTAATGGTAAATAGCTGTAGGTATGAATCCATAATTTGCTTTGTATTAAAGCTTTTTGGCAGTTTTCTTCAGGTTCTGAAGAAGTAAGGTTGACTTACATATACTAGAAACATAAAGTAGTGGCTCTTTTCAGAGGTAGTAGTGGTAGAGAACTTCAGGTTCCTTTAATTCTTAGCTAGCTCTGACATCTACGTGGATGAAAATTATAGGGAGATGCAAGGGAGGAAATAATTCTGATTTGAATTTTTTGCAGAATAGCTTCTTGAATCGTAAGGAGTGGTTTATAGTTCTGTGGGGTACACTGTTGTTGCTGGTGTAATGTGATTGAAAAAGAAACTTGGCCATTCAGATTGACAGATGTGAACCTGGGTTGACAGGCAGAGTCGCCAGAATCGTATCCAGGGCTTTTGCAAATGTAAAGCTTTTCAGTAATCAGAGATCCTTTCCTGTATGGTTTCTGATTAAATTCTGAACTTCTGAAAGAAACACTTCTCTTTATGGATATAATAAATGTTCTGGTGATACAGCTTGTGATGCTGGTTTGTGTAAGTAGAAACTGAGTGTCATTGACTAGACCCAAGGGGTAGAGTAGACGGAGGATGGCAAGAAAGATCAGCCCTTTGAGAGGAGCCCACAGGGTCGTGCTGGCAACTCAGTGTCGTCTTTTGCAGTACCTTGGGTAAAGCATGTGTGTCTCTTCTTTTTTCTTTTTTTTTTTTTTTTTAATTGGTGGATAAAGGCTTGGTGGGAATCACTTCAGCGTGGTTTTGCAGCCTCTTGGAGCTTCTGGTGTAAAAATAATGCAATTTTAAAAAATGGGGAGGATTTGACATAACCGCTAATAGCGTGAGCTTTTCTGTGTGTTCATTAGAAATTTAAACAGCAATTCTGTTTTATTCCTCTACTTAACAGTTCTTTTGTAGCTTCTGTTCCACGGTTCTCACTCTTACAAATTGAATATTGCCGTCTTTAATATTTTAGTGAGAAGCATAGAGAGCTTAGGACATTTTGGTAGATGTAGAGTAGAAAGCTAAGTATAAGCAGCATGGCGGAGAGGAGATCAGAGGCTCAGTTACCCTGCAGCCTTAAGGATGGGACAGGATGGTGATATTCTTCCAGCAGATACCAGAGATTTATTTGTGAGGCGTTGTAGGCTGGGATGTTTTGTAGCTCATTTTTCTCCTTTCTGAGGTGAACCCCTGCAGGACGGATACTTTGCGTAGCGAATAGCAATGGCCTCCTCTCAGCATCACTCAGAGGAAGGTCTTCTGGAAAAGAGTTAGCTCTCCTTCCCAATGTCTTTTTTTCCTTCAGGGATTTGGGGTTAGTGTTGTGCAGCAACTGAGCAGTGTGTGGGGTTTCTCCAGGACCTGAGCCAGGGCTTTTAAGAAGTTTCACATGCTCAGAGCCCCCTTAGTTGCAAGCAGTGGTGGGGCAGGAGTGCTTTCTTCTCCTGCTTCTACAGGATGGTGAGGAATAGGAGGGAGCCACCTTCCAGTCTTTCCTTCCTCCATCAGGCTCCCAAGAAAACCTTGTGGGTTTGAGGGTGGAGCAGTAGCCCCACCACAGATCCCTCTCTCCACACGAGGTGCGAGATGAGGAGAGTGGTAACCTGGTGCTCCTTGAAGATACAGGGGGATGGGGTCACTTGGCCTGCCTGCCAAGGACAATGAAGGTAAAGGGCCATAACTGAAAGGTTGAAGGGGCTTGACTTCTCGAGACCTGTTTGGGATGAGTGGCAAAAAGTTCACGTTTGTCATGACCTAAATTATATATTTTGTTCATTTTGCCACTTTTTTTTTTTTATGGCTCGTTAGTTCCTAGAAGCCAGGATCAGCAAAAATAATGGGAAACGTGCAAGGTATTAAGCACTTCCTTGGTAGCATTTTAGATGTCTTTTCAGTGCCTCACTTCAGTGATGCGCAACTTCTGCATAACTGTCCCAGTGAGACTATAAGCGTAAATATTTGAGCAAAAAGCTAGCTTATCTGAGTAGCAGGTCTGTGTGGTTTTTGGTCTCATCAGAGCACCCAACAAACTCGGGTACAGGTCCAGGTGCAAACTTTTCAGTTCTGTAGAGTGGAGTATCCCCGTTACCAAGTTCATACTGTTACATGTTTTCATATTGTATGTCTATATTAAGGGTTTTTTCCAGACCTCTAAAAAAGGAGTTCAGAGTTGTTTTAGAACTTTGATGTTTAGATTTAATAGCTCACTTAATCTTGAAGTTGTTTACAGAAATTCATTCTTCTAGTGTCCCTATAAAGTGTTTCTTCCTGCCTGCAGAGGTACAAAGAAAGGAAAGTTGAAAGTTGTCAAAAAACATGAGCGGAACTAATTTTAGACTCTGAGTTTACCTTTCCGTTACTTAGTTTGTTCCACGTGGCCTTGGATTTTTGCAGAAATCTTTCCCAACCTTTATTTTTCCTGCTTTAACTTAGGATTTCAGTTAATAGCTTATTAACAGATCACGGATCTTATAATTTGCTGTTGTTCTTGTGTAGTTTAAATGGCCTTCTTTATCGCTGTTTCATATGAGACTTTGGAATACTGTAGACATGCTATTCCTAATGTCCTTTTTGAAGGAGTCTAATGAAGGGAATCAGAATTCTAAAAACATCTTTTTGTTGCCAAGTGCTTAAGAGTGGGGTTGTTTTCCCAGTTAAAAACTAGTACCAGGTAACTGGTTTTAAATAGAAATAAAATAATCGCCGTATTTTGTGTTTAAAGTGTCCTGAAATCTATCTGAAAATTTAATTATAGATGCCTGGAATGATGCAGTCAGTCATGCCTGGGATGATGATGTCTCACATGTCTCAAGCTGCTATGCAGCCTACAGTTCCGGTGAGTTTAACTTAAATTTTCTGGTTTTTATAATGTCTTTGTGTCAGTTGCTGTCATTACTTCAGTACGAGCATGCCTTTGTGGGCGAACATTGGCCTATGAGTATGAGTTACCTTGAACTGGGTTGTGAAAAAGGTGTTGCTAATTGCAATAAATTTTTATCTAGCTCTTCAATTGTTGTAAAAAATTTCTGCGAGAGGTAGAGCTAGCGGTACTTGGTGTCCTGTGGATTTTCATCAGTCTTTAAACTCTTCTCTGTAACTGTGTCTGCTTTTCCATTCTTTGTTTCTCTCTGGTTTCTGCTTCCCCTCATGCTTCCCGCACCCCTAGCCTCCTTCCTCGTCCCTTAAGCGCTTGTAGCTTGGCAGAATCCAGTGTGAACTCTGGCTGTTTGCAGGAGGGCTAATTGTCTGACCACTGTATATCTTATTTTTTGTAAAAGTTTCTGAATTTCAGTGCTTTTGAGATCTGGAGTGAAGTTTGCTGAAATCGGTAAAGGTATGAAGAAGTTATTTGGGGGGGAAATGGAGAGGGAAGAGTTAGCAGATATTACAGGTGAACTCTCTCTCTGAAGTGGAAAAGGGTAAATTCCTTTCCTGTTAACATAATCTTTTCAGAGATTTAAAGTAACTATAGGAGATCCACTTAAAAATTGTTCCATCTGGTTAAATTTAGAAAGAAATTATTTTTTCTTTTCTTACCATGCAAATACTACATCCCCAAGTCAGATTACATTCTTGCAGAGCTCTGAATTTTTCCATAGCGATAAGCACAAAACCTTTACTACTGCTTTTGTTGATTGCTTTAAAAAATAAGTTGGCTAATACTCGCTTTTTTCATTAAGGGCTTGCTGAAAGAGGTCTTTCATTCATCTACTGTGTGTAACCAGACGTATTGTGTTAAGCAGTCCATCCACCCTTTGGAGTAATGTGAGAAAAATCACAAAGATACAAAGTTTCTGCAAAATAAGTAGAGAAGGTACTGTTAGGAAGAGGGTGTGGCGTCACCTTGACATGTGCCAGGTGACTGAGAATTCATGCCAGAGAAGGGATGTTAATTATCTTCACCATGAGAAAAATTTAGTGCTTGGGCTTTGTCAGACACTGGAGAATCTGCCTGGTAGTTACAAGTGTGTTTCTCACTGCTGGTGTCTGTTTAATGAGATGTGAGTGTGTGTTGCAGCCTTGGAGCAATTTCAGTACAAGTCAGTAACTCCTTAGGTAGTTCCTGAGAATGGTGCTTCGTTAGTTGTTGTGCTCGTGTAGCTACTACCTAATGCACTGGATATTTCCGAAGCTACCAAGTAGGAAGGATGGTAGTGATTTTCCTCCGTTTCCTGTACAGAGGTTCTTAGGAATTTCTGACAAGTGATGCTCGTGGAAAATTTTGAAAGACTTTCAGACCTTCAGAAAAAAAAATCTTAAAATGCTGTGGTCAAAAGAGACTTAAGAGGGAGGGAGCAGTGCTAAAATCAGTCTAATTTTGAATTTTACTGTGTATGTTTACGTACTCTGTCAAGAAGGCAGACCGTTTGATTTTCTAATATGGGATTAGGAATAAATTTTGATCAAATGAGGTCTGTGGATATATGGTACTTAGGAGGTAAAGTGGCGTGGCAGAGGGCTCCAGCTTTGAATTTTGCCCTTAAACCTCTTGGCAGTGATAGCAGGAGCTCACACCTTTGTGCGTGTGTTTGAGAAGGCATTTGTCTGTCGTGGCAGCATTCTTGTACCTCTCTGCTATCACACGTGGACCGCAGCTTGGAAAGTGTTTTAGAAAAAAAAGAATGGTTTTACCACTTTCTAATTTAAAATAATTTGTAGATGAGTAATAAAATTGTGACCTTTGTAGCCCTGATGATTTCCTTGGTAAACTTAATGAGATTATTGACTTGTTATAGTTTTGGCTGTCTGATGGGAAAATACATTCTTCAAGCATAAAATGTAATCGAAAGCTCACAGAGGCCAGCCGAACGGTTTACCCTGACATCAGGGCTCTTTGGTCTTGACTCTTGCATCCGGGTATGGTGGCCTTTCAGACCACGCCGATGGAGGTTCACTACCTGTTTTGTGCTCTACAGAAGTGTTTGCTTCCAGAAAGCTGATTAGAACCAGTGCAGTTCCTAAAACTTCTTATTTCGGTCAGATTAGTGCTCTTACAATACACAGCAAATTAGAATGGAATTTGGAAAAGTAAACACAGGCACAAGAAAAGAAACATGTCAGAAGGATTATTTACTGGAGACACAAATTAAACTATGGCCTTGCACAAGTGACAGTGCTTATGCTCATAGACATATGCACATGCACAGAGTAGCTGAAAGTTTTTAATACAGAGAGCACTGTAAAGCCCTGCGTTTTGTTGACGATTCACCTGGTTTAGTCCTGTTGGATAATATCAAACATAATTGATCCAATATGATTTCTCTTTAACAAATATTGCTTTTTGACTGGAGAAGTTTTTTTGTTAATAAAGTTTGTAGAAGAGACCTGAAAGATAAACCCAAGCAAAAGATAAACCTTCAGGCCAGATTTTTGCCTACAGAAGAAAGAAATTGGGAATACTGTATTTGAATTCTGTTAATGCCTTTCCTTAGTTTGAAAGAATTTCAATCAGGGTATCTGTAAGAGCTTTGGTTATTTGCAGGTTTTATGAATGCAACACTAATACATTCAAAGGCTTATGCCACGCAATTACAACTGAAGCCTCATAAGCTGCTCCAGCAGAAATCCAGAACCTCCTGGTTTTTCTCCTCCCAACGTACTCATTTGGGAGATCAAGATGGGTACCGAAGCGATGGCAAGGGACCCCCGGTGTAGCTTGCTGTGTGTATTGCCTTTCTGAAAACTAGCCTGCTGTTCCTAACTGCTGATTTAAGGAGCAGTAATAATTTAGTGGGCGATGGGAATCTAGGAATCCATATTTAAGGCAGCAGAGCATTTTGTTGCTGAAAGCACTTGTTTTGATATGTGTTTTGTATTTATTGGTGATTGAATTAAATGTCTGTTGATTGTTTCTACAGCCAGGGGTGAACAGTATGGATGCGCAAGTAGGTGAGTGTAAACAATTTGTTACCATTTCAAAATACTTCATGAGAATTGGGTGAAATACTTCCAAAAAATAACCAAACAACAAAAAAAAAATCAAAAAAAGCCAGAAAAAAATCACACACACTTTCCTGTAAAATGTGATTTAGCATTTCAATAACTGACATCTTCATTGATTCTCAGAAAAAAAAATTTTTCTTTCCAACATTGATTAATTAGAGTCTTATATAGAAAAATAAAGCAACTAAACCCTTTATAATTTTTTATTATTATTTTATTTTTCAGGTGTGACGCCTCCTGGAACTCAGGTGTGTGAAAATCAAAATTCTGGAAGATTGTAGTGGCAGTGTGGTGTTGTGCATGCATGGCTTTGCAGGCTGAAAAGAGAACCCTGTATCTTTATTTTTCTTCTCATATGGAGCTTCCCTGCCTATTTGGCTGTCAGTCTGTAATTCATGTTAACAGTTACATTTCCACTAATTTCTGAGCATTGAAGTTCACTTGTTTCTAGCTCTTCTAGTACACAGAACAGCAATATGAGATGTTTCTTGTGGCTTAGGTCTTTTTGCCCTACCTGAGCAGCAAGTGAATAGTAGCCTAGATACCTGTGTTACTTTAAAGCTGATTGTTTTCGGATTTAAATCTTTGCAGCTGTTGGGCTGGGTAGATACTCAGGGTGGAGCTGGAGTTTATTTGTGTGCTGAAGAAGGTTGAAGATTGTTCCTCTTTCTGTATTTTTCATCTTTTTTTTTTTTTTTCTTTTTTCCTTCCATATTGGTGACCAGTTTATAAGTAGTTTTTTATTTTACTCACGTTTGGGTAACTTTTTGCCTGTTACATATTAATTTTTTGCTTTGAATATTTTTCTTTGGCAATTTTAATGTGTCTAGCAGAATTCAGCAGGCAATGATTAAGTCTTCCTTGCTGTTCCTTAACGCAGCTGTGCTTAGCAGGAGGAGCCAGGTCAAGGTTCTGGTGTTGTTCAGTCCTGTGTGATTTACTGGAACCTTTAGTAGCATTGTCAGCTTACTGAAAGTCTTGTTACCAAGCGCTTTAGCAATAAAAAGAGGCTATAGTTACCCATCATAATTTTGAAAACATCACTGTGGTTTTTGAAGAATATGAAGTACTAACCTCAACAGACTGGTTATCACCACTTCATCAGTTTTGCTGCTTATTGGTAACTTAGCTTAACTTCCCCCCCACCACCCCGCAGTGGTCTTGACATTATTTGAGATTTGCTTTTGTTAGTGTCTCCTTCTGTGTTTGTGGGAACAGAGCATAATTAATGGCTTAAGTAGGAATAAATATTGGGTAGGTTGCATGGAAGGTGATTTAACGTAGGTTGAGCTTGTAAACAGGATGCTGGCTTGCAGGCCAAATTTACTTCGTTGGGTGATTTTCAGTGCTATTCCTCCTTTCCATCAATTGAGAAATCACTGATGGAACAGAGCTGGTGCTGTGTGTCTCGCTGTTGAAACTTTTGAATGGCAAATCGGTGTAACTTTGTATTGAGGTAGGCGGGTTGTCTGGAAGTAGTCTCAATTTTTAAATTTGTCATTCATGGCACCTTGAATGACCATGAATAACTCTCAGTCACTATCAGATTTCTGTTTAAAATTTTGTAAATGTTAAATTACTTGCCTAGATGATATCCCAGACATTTACCTTTAGTTTTGAAGATGATGACAAAAATGGTTTGCCTAGATAACTAAGAGACAGAATCTTTAAAAACAGTCGTGCAGCCTCAAAGATTCCCACCTGGACAAGGTCCTCTACAGCCTGCTGTAGGTGACCCTGCTTCGGCAGGAGGGTTGGACTAGATGACCCACAGAGGTCCCTGCCAACCCCTACCATTCTGTGATTCTGTGATACCCTACTGTAAGTTATGGTTGTTGCTTCAAAATTTGGGGACCTAGTACCTAGCTTAAGTATTCAAGGTTGGTGAATATCAGTTGTCCTTTTATTTCTATGAGATTTGCATTCTGTGTAAGTGAACAAGGTGGTTGAACCTACCAGGAAGTTGTTTCTCCTCAGCCGTATCCAGTGACTGAAACCGAGCAGGTGGCTGAGGCTGTGTTCTGCCGGTCCTAATTTCAGAGAGTTTTTATAAACTGTCCATGAAGAGCAGTAGGAAGGTACTCCTCGGTTCACGCTGAACTCTTGAAGTCAGAATCTTCTTGAACCAAATTTTTCTTAGTTCTGAAAACATGGTGGGCTTCTGGGACTTTCACTTGAAGTTGTTAGGGTCCGATCACATTCACTTTTGCTTTCTTTTCTGATGGTGACTGGCTGCCTTGGATTGCTGAATGGGAGGGGAGTGTGAGAGACTCTTAATAGCTCCTGTCACAAAGAAGTAGTTCACTGAAAACAGTACTGACTTAAATGTGTTTAGATTTTGGCTTGCTGTCTTTCCTTTGCTGCTGAATTACTTAGTATATGTAATATTCACTTTCAAATGAAAAACGAATATTAACCAGAATGTCTTTTCAGAGCTCTGTTTTGTTTCGCCCTCAGACAACGCATCCCGTAGTTTGTGCAGCCCAGCAAACTGCCACAACCAACAGTTCTGTCAGTGAAGAGCACTCTAAACAGGTTCATCTGCTTTCCGCTTGTATTTAACTTTTTTGAGTGGCTTTTGATAGCAAAATTGTTGTCAGCAATTGTTGTTCATCATTAATGGTATCTTTTGTTTTTCCCAGAAATCTACGTGGACAGAACACAAATCACCTGATGGAAGAACGTATTACTATAATACTGAAACAAAGCAGTCTACGTGGGAGAAGCCAGATGATCTCAAAACGCCTGCTGAGGTAAACTAAATTCAGATAAAGGTGTGTGACTTTGTGTGGACGCAAGAATTTACTAGCATAACTGTCGTGCAGGAGTATAGCTGTACCATTTTTTTTTTCCAATGGGAGCAAACTCTTAGCAGAAGAAATGTTGCAAAAATCTTTGTATCGCATTCCTTGTATCGTTGGAACTTGAGCCTGCAAAATGGACAAACCTCTCAACAGTTTTCATCAATTTTTAGATAAATTGTCCATATTGGAAAGATGGCTTTAATATTTAGATAAGTAATGTGTTTGTTTATCACTAGGAAGGCTATTCCTTGGAAAATAGATGTCTTGTATTCATTGATCCTTCAGTTATTTCTTGGGTTAGTGTTTATGGGTCACTTCTAGCTTTCCTTTTAATTTTAAAACACCATTGTAAGTTTGATTTTATGTTTTTGTTTTCTGTCCATTAGCAATTGTTGTCTAAGTGTCCCTGGAAAGAGTATAAATCTGATTCTGGAAAGCCCTACTATTATAATTCCCAAACAAAGGAATCGCGCTGGGCAAAACCCAAGGAGCTGGAGGATCTTGAAGGTAATGTTAAGAAAAACTGATAGGGAGAGGGGCTGCGACTTGCAAGCTGTGCGTATGCATGACTCTGGCGAGACTTTGGTATCAGAGCACAGCAGTCAAACTTGTTAGAAATGAAATCTGCTGAAATCAGCTGTATGTAGTAGAGTTAACGCAGGCAGAGATTTCGATGGAGCAGCCCTGTCCCCTGTGGCCTCACCACCTCGTCACCATCCCTTTTCCATTTCTTCCCTGTTCCTGTGGCAGCAGCGTCCGCTCCCCCTCGTGTCCCTGCGCAGGAACTGAACTGGGACGTACTGGGCTGTGTGCGTAACGCTTCAAGTCTGTCTTCGTTCAGCCCTAAGGCTGATGTAGGGTTTGACTCTTACTTAGCCACCAACCCTTTGGAAACCTCTAGGAACTCAGCAGGATTTGTGAAGGGGTTTGGGTTGATGGGGAGAGATGAGAGGCAAATGAGTGACTGTAATAATCATTATTCGCTTGGGAGAGCAGGGTAAAAGGGTACTGGACTTCTGTAATGGCTTATAATTGAGTAAGAATTCTGCTTTGTTTTGGTGTCTTGGAAGAATTTTGAAAACAGTAATGTGTTTTATACTCAAATTAGTAGTATTGGCTTTCTGTTGAAAGCCAAAATTGTGTGTAAGGATTCGCTTAGGTATCAATTTGCTTTTAATTTTTAACAAAAATTACTGTCATAAACCATGATGTGGCAAAAATATTAGTAATTTTTTTTTTAATGCCCTTCTACATTATAAAGGCAGTGTACCCTTTTGTGCAAACATCATATGAAGTTGTGCTCCTGTTTTTTTCACTTCTAGCACAGTTTTATTTGGTATTGTAAGGGAAATAAGATCTTGATGAAAAATCTACAAAATCAGCTGGGGTAAGAAATGAGTATTTAAAAATGTCCTACAAAGAGTAAGCATCAGTGACTGTTAGAATAAAAAAGAAGGAAAGATATGCTTCAGTAAACCCGACTTTATCTGTTCTTTAAACTATTCTTTTAAAATTGAAATAATTATTTTAAACCAAGAAGTTGTTTTTTATATACCCTAATCCTTATTTAATGTGATTTCTAAATTTCGTTTGTCTGAATTGATGTCAGCCTTTAAAGGGCACAAATATTAAAATTAGTGTTAGTAACAAAAATATTTAAAGCTATGCTTTTATTAAATCATGTTAACAGTATCTTTTTACCATGCGTGTAAACTATTTTTGAAGCTGTATTTTGATTGATTTTTTCCCCTTTCCCTTCTAGCAATGATTAAAGCTGAAGAAAACAGGTATGTTTTTAATGGTATGATAATGTTTTTTACGTTAGCCTGCCTATTATTTCTTAAAAGTAAAATCTAGCCCTTGAATCTTAAAACATTGTGCAGTGTTTCATTCCAAATAGTGGCTTAATATAGAAAAACTCAAATAATATATTCTAGGTTTCTTTTTAACTTAAATGACTGATCTACATAGACAACACAGTTTCAGTAAAGCATTTCCTTTCTCTGAGCTAAGGTTGTTTCGTGTTCTTCTGAAACACAATCTTTGTAACTGGACCTAAACTTCTCATTTCGCACTTTAACTTGTTTAAACTGCAGGTTTCCCTAAACCATGAAGTTGTCCCATGCTTGTATGTGACTGTTCCTGTTTTTTGATACCTCTAGCACAAAGCCCGAAGAATCAACTCCAACGACATCTGCTCCCGCTGCTGCAGCGGAAGCAACAAACACAACCACCACAGCCACGACTGCTGCTGAAACTGCCACAGCCGCAACTGCCACCACCGCTACTTCTGCAGCAGCAGCAGCCCCCGAAGCAGACTCTGCCGCGGCCGCTTCGGCGGTAGAGAATGAGAGTGCTGGCACAGCCGCGGCCGAGGAACAGGGACAAGCCACTTCTGCACCCGCTGTGCAGGACCAGAGCGGAGAAGCTGCAGCTAACGCAGCAGACGACTCTTCCAAGCAGGAGGCCGCAGCAGAGTAAGTGAAATGACAAAGCATGTGGCTTCGCTGCAGTTTTGTGTTGCTTCTAGGATCTGGTTTATCTTCGGTTGCAGGTGGCCAGCCTTCTTTGACAGTTAGCCGTTTCTTCAGTGAAACGTGAGGATGAATCAATGGCAGCACAGAAGAGTAAGGAGTAAGAAAGAGAGGAAGAAGCATTAAATCTACTTTTAGAAAAATTAACACTCTTTCCTTGCCAACCCTCTCCCAAAGCTCTTAAACCCTACAGAGACCATTCGTGGCGTGAACATTTCGTAAATTTTCGACGGCTGTAAGAATGTCCCGGGGTAACATACACTTACCCTGTATGTTTCCTCTTCCAGAGATCTGTGCAATTGGCTATTATCAGAAGAAAATGCAATGCTAAATGGATCTTTATCTGTTCACCAGAAATGAGATCCTTTGTTTTTTAATAACGGAGAATTGGTTATGTAGAGAATTACAGGTTATGATTTTTATCAAATAAAAAAGAAAGAGGCTGTGGGGGATTATAGCCAGCAGGGGATAATTAAGGGCAAGAGGCGTGTTCTTAGGCCTTTATATTTTTATATAATATGTATCTAAATTTTCCTGCTGAATTTCAGCATTATATTTTTATGATTCATTTCTAGATAACTTAAGCAGGTAGCCATTTGCACAAGTGATAATACTGTTCCGAAATAGTGTACTGTTTTTGATCAGTTGTGTGTGGTGTCTGTAAGGAAGAGTCTTGTGCAAATTGTGGTGTTGATCATGTGTAGCATTATTATTTTTCCTTAAGTTGCTATTTAAAAAACTCAACTCTGTCTCATGGTGGTGGCTTGTGACTCCTCAGTGGCTCTAACTTAGGGGAAAAAAAAAAAAGCTTAAATAATGAAATTACTGATTTTTATATACAGTGCTGCTTCAAAGAAGGACGACGATGATGCCCAACCAGTTAAAAAAACCTATACGTGGAATACAAAGGAAGAAGCAAAGCAAGCATTTAAAGAGCTGTTAAAAGAAAAGGTATTTCAGTCAACTGTTCTTCGTGCTTTACAGAACTGCAAAACCTGTATTTGCCAGAAATCACTAGCCTTTTTTTGTGTGAAGAATTTCTCACTGTTGCGAAAGAATACTTTTGTGCTAGACAAGAAATGAGGGGCAAAAATACTACAGTGAAAACAATATATGGTTTAAACTTTTCAGCTCTGTGGGGGAGTGTTGGGTTTTCATCAGGGCTCTCAGTTCAGTGTTTTATCTTTTTCCTTTCGCACGATCCCCACACTGTAATGCAAACGTGTAATCTGGTGCTTGTCCAAAAACCAAACTGGAAAGGTGAGTGGTTTGACAGGCAGCTTCACTAGATGCTGCAGAGACAGACAGTGTAGAGGTCCGTATGGAAAAAGGACAAACTGTTAGGCTTAGGATGCAGTCTTTCATGAACTAGTATGATCTAAGACACTTTTTCCCCTATGAAGTCATAATTTTAAAACTGAGTGTTGTTGAAGTTGTGATTGCAAGTATTTTTGTCTGACAGTGAGGTGTATTTCTAATAAAAGTGCAGCCTGACTGAGCCCTGAATTTTTTATCTTTGTTTTAAAGGGGGAGATGAAGTGGGAGTAAGATGAGACTGACTTTGGATTTCCCTCAGAGTATATGGGGTCCGTTTGTGTTTTGTCTAGAGAGTCAACATAGTTGTATAGTAGATAAGTTCCAGAAGATTTTATTCTAGAAATGGCAGTAATCCCCAAAGCACCTTGTTTCATTTTCTACGGTGACTGTTAATAAAAGTAAAAAAAAAAAAAAAAATCTGTGACAAAGAAAGTTATCTTAACCTCAAAAGTGTAGTGCTTTTTTCCTAAAGGCTATTTTCTAAGGAATCTGTCATTGTTGGATGTTGGTCCCATATCTAATCAATTAATTATTTGATGTCTTTGCAGCGAGTACCATCCAATGCTTCTTGGGAGCAAGCTATGAAAATGATCATTAATGATCCTAGATACAGGTACTGCTTGATATCCCCCCCCTTAAATTACTACACAAATACTGTTTTAAGTAGTTTACTGATATAACTTGTGATTGTTTTAATAGATATTTGTGCATTTGTGAATATGTATCATTGTCAGGGAACTTTGTTCCTTTCCTACATAAAGAAATGCAAGTCCTATGCTTAATTTTTCGTTTGGAAAAGACGTAGCAGTTGATGGTTGTATTTTATGCTATTTATATTATTTTCTTGGGAATAAAAGCACGCGGTGACGATGATGGACTGTCTAGGTTACTTTTTGAAATGAGTGGCTGCTATAAACAGTGGCAGAAAAGTGGTTGATAACTATGATAAAAATAGTATTGTAATGTGAAATGTGTAAATACAACCTGAAAGCACGTTCCTAGCTTGTATTTTATTATTAACTGTTTTAATTAGTAAAGTGCTTGTTTTTATTGCTTTTTTAACATGATCTTCCATTAATCCTAATGGAGAGACAGGGTGATGACTGGCTGTTTAGATTATATTTAATTTTGTCTCAAAGATCTGGATTATTCAAAGCTGTGTTGTTTTTTGGTTCTTTTGTTTTGTTTTTCTAAATTAATTATCTTTTGTATAATTGACGTTGTTTTCTTTTTCTTTGGTATGAAGTGCTTTGGCAAAATTAAGCGAAAAAAAGCAAGCTTTTAACGCTTACAAAGTTCAAACAGAAAAAGAAGAGAAAGAAGAAGCAAGATCAAAATACAAAGAAGCTAAAGAATCCTTCCAGCGTTTTCTTGAAAACCATGAAAAGATGACATCCACCACACGATACAAGTAAGACCAATCTTAAATGGACAAGGTCCTGTGCAGCCTGCTGTAGGTGACCCTGCTTCGGCAGGAGGGCTGGACTAGATAACCCACAGAGGTCCCTTCCAACCCCTACTATTCTGTGATTCTGTGATTCCACCTTTCACTAGCTTTCCAAGTTAATAGTCAGAGCTTGCTGGCTTGCTTGTGGTGAGTGCTAGGCTCTGTATGTGCTCAGCCTGGAAAAGCACAGATATTCTCATTTTCATAGACCCAGGCAAATACCGAACTCAAATGAGTGCTGTGCTGTGATAATGGGTTGAGCTTCTAGTAAGCAGAAATCTAAGGTAACACTAAGAGGAGTTTTGTATTACAGCTGCCATTAAGAGCACAGTAGTTCTGATAGCTTGTTCATGGCAGTTCATGCCCGGAGGGAGGCATAGCTAATAAGCTTGTTGTTGACAGTTTTGTAGATCTGATTCATACACTGTTTGCTAGAACGGTGTCCTGAACGTGTGCTAGGCCTCAGATAAAAGTACTGATGTAATGTGCTGCAGGTGAACTAGCACTTCTGTGGAGAGGAGTGTATAGTGGCAGCAGCTTGAATTTTTAACTGTTTCTTTTTCTTATAAGAGAGAGAAAGCTGTCACAGAAAAAGTTTCCCAAGAGGGAAAATTAGGGATACGTTGTACAAAACCATTGCTACTTACAAGGGAGTTCATTTCATGTTATTGTAAGCCAATGGGACAATTTAAGTCAGTGTTCACCAATAAATGATTGTATGCTTTATTTTGTACAGAAAAGCTGAACAGATGTTTGGGGAGATGGAAGTCTGGAATGCGATATCTGAGCGTGATCGTCTTGAAATTTATGAAGATGTCTTGTTTTTTCTGTCTAAGAAAGAGAAGGTAACTTTCTTTCAAACTTATCTTTTCATTTGTTATCTGTAAATTGGTTTATACCTCATGGTAAAGAAATCTTGCAAGCAGTGCAATTTGAAAGTGTTGTTCAGGGACAGTCAAAATGCATACAGAAGGGGAGGAATCTGTAGGAAAGGCATGGAGAAGAAAATGAGAGCGTTACTACATTATCTATTATATATATGTGTTTCATATATATATAATATACTGCTTACAGGGTACAGATCAGGTTACCCCCTCTCCAAAGTGGGAGAGAGAGAGAGAAAAGAACAGAGCGGGACAAGGTTTATCAGCTGTGAGACGCTGTGGAGAGGGGGCTCTGCGGTTAGAAAGCTGTGATGGGGGAAGGGGACAATGAAAAAAGCATTGGTGGAACTCTTCAAAACTCTGACTGGTTTTGTGGAAGTGAATTTGGAGGCGGTCGTTCCTTGTTTCTCATTGTACAGTGCCTAAGGGGTATTCAGGAGAGTTAGCAGGCAGAAGGTGATGAATCTTTACCTAAACGAGCTATGGGACATTCTGTTCCTGCACAGCACACAACTGGAGGTGTGGAACTGGCCGCTGCAGGGTAACATTTTGGAGATCACAGTTGCCTGAAAAGCTGCCTGTGTGCAACCAGGCCGAGCGCACTGGGGTAGATCGGTCTCGTTAGCGTTCCCTAGTTCGTTGCAGGCTGCTGGTGGATGAGACGAACCCCTCATTTGACCCTGTATGGCAGGTACAATAGCAGTTTCTTTGAAAGGTCTTTGTTCTCATGGAGATGTGTTGCTGCTAATTTGCAATTTGTTTACTTTTTAGTATGACTTTAAGTTATATGATGGCTTTTATTCTGAACTGCTCTGAATCAGACTGTGGAACTGTCATGGGCTTGTGGCAGAAAGCCACGTTTCCTTTAGCCTGAGGGGTACCAGACCGACTGTGAGGATCTGGCCCTAACCATGTCTGGGCAGTTCACCTTCACTGCAGTTCGGGAGTGATGCTGCGCTCACCAGCATGCTGGGTAGACAGAAAAGAGGCCATTAGAAACAAATCGTGTAGCAAGACAATTTCTGAAATAGATTTAAGTAAGACTAGTGTTAAGGTCCACGCTTGCTAGAAAGACAAACCAGACAACAAGAGGCCATCCATCCAAACACCACTGCTTAAGAAATTGCCTGTGATTAGCACGTCTGGTTTGGCTCTGCTCTTCAGCAGCACCGTGGGCCGTAGTACCTTGCTGCAGCACTGACTGTTTACTGAACGTACTGGCACTTTCCTAGCAGGATCTCTGAAAGATGAACACCCTTTCACGAGCTTCTCCTGTCTATCAGGAACAGTCAGAGATGATAGTACTGAAATGGTTTATCTGTGGATGCAAGTGATAATAGTACATAAAAAATATATGTAGTTCCAAACTGTATTATGTTGCTTTACATGGAAAGGAAAGGTTCATTTTGTCTCTTCTTGGAAAACGTGCTTGAGGGGTCATGTATTTTTGTCTACACAACCTCACCTTTTTTTAAAATATATTTTCTCCTCAGGAACAAGCCAAACAGTTACGAAAGAGGAATTGGGAAGCTTTGAAGAACATACTAGATAACATGGCTAATGTCACTTACTGTACTACTTGGTCAGAGGCTCAGCAGTATCTGATGGACAATCCTACATTTGCAGAAGATGAGGAACTTCAGAGTATGTAGGAAGTCTATGCCTTTCTTTTGGAAGGGGGAATGGATTTGTCTGTAGCAGAGAGGACTCCTGACTACGTGTGGCTTGCTCTTGCCCCGTCCAGAGCCGCTGTGACAGCTGCTGAGCAGCCTGCATGAAGCAGCCTGTCTTCTTTGGCTCCTAGGACACAGATGGCAGCTTCAGGCATCATTGCTGATTCATCTGGATGATGAAGCAAAGGATACCTTTTTCGTGGGGACTGAATTGCCTTAGTAGTTGTTAGCCTTTGAAATTTGAAGAATTATTTGACAACGTAATGTACCCTACCTTGTTCTAGGCTGAGATCCTGCTGTGTTTGTTTTCCTAGAAAAGTAACTTTTTTAACTCTTCTAGAGTAAGAAGGCAGCGTTTCCATTATGAGCACGCTTCTCATAAATGAGTCAGTCCTGTATTTTAAGAGCAGCATACGAATTTACACAACTGCTGAAGCGTTCGGCGAAGATGCTCCGTGTTCTTACTCGTGTCCCCTGTGATACCTGGGGTGATGCGGGGAGACGCACGAGTGCTCATCCACGATACTTTTCTCATAAAGGCTTCTGTGCTCCATATTGGCCATGATAATTTATCCAGGTTGGGGGAGGCTGGG
>Ga0065711_1038654_pt1 | contig 18549 bp, 13 predicted proteins | sample Hoacrofraction12_FD_59098 | JGI IMG/M metagenome (GOLD analysis project Ga0065711, IMG submission 59098) | Hoatzin crop microbial communities from Cojedes, Venezuela - Epithelial fraction 12 v2 (version 2) | ecosystem: Host-associated > Birds > Digestive system > Esophagus > Crop | place...
GGGTTTAAACCGTGAATAAGATGTCATTCGTGCTGCGGGGGGGGGGTGTCGGTTCGCTGGTCCCCGGGGGTGTTTCAAACTCCTGCTCCAGGTAACTTGCGTGAAGGAGCGGCCGTGTTCATGGTCGGGTGTCAAAACCCCAGCCCAGCAGCACCCTGGGTGCGGGGGGACTGGGGTTCGGGGGGAGCTGCTTGCTGCACGCCGGGCCCCCCCGTTTCCAGTTCGTGCCCAGGACCAGGAGAACGGACCTGGTTAGCATCGGGTTTTATTTCGCGCTAAACCTTTCTGCTACCCTTGCAGGTAAAGGGTGAACAGCTTGGCAGGCCGTGTGCTCTGCTTTGGATTCCTCCTCGCCTTTCCTCTAACGTGCACTGATACCCGAGTGGAGAACCATTAGTCAGGAAAAACATTTTCCAGCCTTCCTTTGTGTCAGTTGCAGTCAGTTTCTTCTCCTGTTTGGGTCCTTTTAATGCAGCAACAGACAAAAGAAACATTAAAAATTAATGATTATATTCCTCAACAGTCTGTAGACTGAATGAGGTGGTTGCAAGTGGTCTCTTTTAAGAGACCATTTTTACAAAAATGTGGTTGACTTAAAAAAAAAAACCACAACCCAAACCCCTAAATTAATACTTACAACAAACGCTAAAATTTCTATCTACTTCCTCCTTCGAGTAGCTGTCCTTAATCAACTTGTCCATCTTAGGGGCTGTTCTGAAGTTTATATAAATTTGAAAATTTTTTTACTAGTGTTTTCTGAAAAAAAAACTGTTAATTGCCATTAAAAGAAAAAGTGAGAAGTGGTTAATTTTTAATTTTGTGTAGCTGGAAGGATGGAATTACACCAGTTATTTTCTTTTTTTAAGTTCTTGGCGCGTAAATAGTTTGCCATAGCTCTGTGGGAGATTTCATATCCCGTAGGATTTCAGAAACTGAACAAAACACTCCTGAAACTGGAAGCAAATCATAAGAATATTTGAAAAGTAGGAAAAGTTTTGTTAATCCCGGAAAAGATGTAGGTTTGAGGATGCAAGCGTAGGTTTGTGCCAATTTAGCAGCAGCAGTTCTGTGTGCTAGGCTATGAAAAGAATTCCCTGCTCCGTGGGGTTTATCCGTGCTGGGGCTCTGCTGGCTGCAGCCTGCTGTAAATGCCGGCTGCTGCAGCCACGCAGGACCACACCAGGGCACAAACTTGCTCTGCAGCAGCGTGTGGGTGGGTCAGGAGCCGGCATGGTTCTCCGCGCTGTGCTGATATTTCGGCAGGGATATCCCACGGGGAGTTCTTCCGGAGTTGCACGCTCCACGTAAGGAACCTGGAGGCAGCTGATGTTACAAGGAGGGCAGATTGTTGCTGATGCAGTGCGTGTTCGCCCTCCGCTCTGCTCTCTCCCCCCCCACCCTGAGAGGAAGATCTGTATCTTAAAGCCCGATGTCAAATTTTGTTTAGTTTTCTGGATTTATTTGCATGGGACATGAGTTGTTGGAAGACGTTTTCTGGCTAGAAAACAGCTGACAAATGTGGAAAAGTATCTTAGTTTTCTCATGCTTCCTGAGTAATCCCAGAAGGAGTCTCACCCTTGTGTAGTTTTCGTAAGGTATTGGAACATTTCACTCTGTAAAAGGATAGGTACAGAAATACTTCTTGCTCATCACTAATTTCCACAGCCATTTGAGGAGGAAAGGGAGCAGATAGGTATCTTTGTTTTCCTTATTAATGCGTACAATCTCATAACTTTTCTTTCTCTTTTTTTAGCATATGGATTAAATGACCCCCTTGACAAGTTTATGGAGCTGCCATCTCTCTGCTTGCTGTACTTCCCATTTCTGAGAGGAGAAAGTGGTGTATGAGATTAGAGGAAAATGCCTCGGACAAAGCAGATACATCCCAGAAATCTGAGAGGTATGTAGCTCTCAGCTGAGAAAGAAAAGCTCCTGGGGAAGCTCGGTTGCAGTTTCAATTACGAGGTTAAAGGAATGTGTATTTAAGAAGTCTGGTTTGATCCAATAATAGTTTGCAAGGAAGTTTTAGGAGTCATCTGCGACACAGCTCTAATTTTGATAGAAATAAGTGGAATCTGGTCTTACTCCTGCAGTCTGTGTGCGTGACAGCATTCTTGATATCCTCCAGCTTACAGCAATAACCAGCATGAACTTTGAAAATGCAAAGCAAGACGTAGTTTCCTTACCAGAGAATTTACAGTTGAAGTATACAGGGAGGTGGGAAATGTGCGTAACGTAGAAGCAGCATGAGTAGTTGTTTTTCTTAATAGTGATCGGTTTGGCTTGCTTTGGATGGGATCAGACTCTCCTCCCGTGCATCCCTCCTCGCTGTCTATCATCTGTCACCCACGCTGCTGCGGGCATTGCTGGGTTTGACCTTGGTCTTCTTGCTGTCCTGCCTTCACCCAGCCAAGTGGTAGCTCGCTGGCTGTGGAAGGGAGCAAGCAGGCAAGTGAGCTGCTCCTCAGACTGGCCAGCTTACATGTCCAGGCGTTTCCTTGAACAAAATCCCAGTGTGCTTAACCGAGCCCAGGACTGGCAGGTGAACACGCGGAATCCGATCCTGTGGTTACTTGTTAATGTCTTGGTAGAGGTGGCCCTGGAGGAGTTAAATGAGGGGAAAAATACAGGTCAGCTGACAAGCAGACATGTATGTTGAGAGAGAACACAATTCCATCCCCACCCTTGTGCACAGCTTTCAGGTGAACAGGCTTCCACCTGCACCCTCACGTGTAGCTGTCATCGGCTTTTTTAATGTGCGTTTTACAGTTGCGGTGTCGAAGCATCTCTTCACAGAACAAAAGCGTTCACAGAACAGCAAGCATCAACATAAAGTTTTAGAGGGGGGGAGCAGCATTCGGTTCTGGTTTTTAATTTTTTGTGCCAAAACCCAACATCCACATGTGTTTCAGTGAGTTTACAGTTGGGAGGCTCTCAAGTGCTAGTGCGTATGGCTGTGTCCAAGACCGCGTGTTTGCAGACTGTTGCCACTGCTACTGTTAACAGTCTCTGCTGGAGAAGACATTTTTGTGGTGTCTTTATTCGGGAGGTGCTGAGTAGCGTTGTTCGGTGTGATGGATAAACCTCCAATCACAGATCAGGAATTTCACGTTTAGGTGATGCCGCTTCCCCTTCTTACTGAACGTGAAGCAATAAATCAGAGCCCAGTTTTTAATATTGCTGCTTACCAGATTGCTGGCATAGCTGAGCTTGTGTTTTCTGAGCTGATGTTTTCTGAGAGTGATCTAATTTTAGTACTCTGTCTGATATCTGCTCTTGTATGGCTCTGCTCTTGTATTGCTTGAAACTTAATAGGAGTTAAGTCTGCTGTAAGGCTTTCTATTCACTTAAAGAAACACATTTAAAATAAATAATCTAATTAAACTCTTAATTGTGTAAGAAATTAATTGCTTTTTTTGCCTTGCGTAATTTCCCCAGTAATTTAGCTTTTATCGCCCCCTGTAATAGCAGTTTTCATCAGTTCCTATTTTTCCACAACTAATGGAATTCTTGAATGAATTAAGATGGGTTAAATGTTGAGAAGGGAAATAGAGGTATATAGAAAGCCTGTAACTTGAAGTGATGTTGGAATGGTTAAATGATTGTTAAAACTATGCAGGTGCTGCAAACTTCAACACGTCGTGAGCATGTATTGCTACTATCGTGGGTTATTAGAGGCGAAGTGATTTGAAAAATCAGTTTACTTCTCATTAGTTATGCCCTATTTCCATATTTAGTCTACATAATGAGGAAAACTGGATTTCAATTTCTTTAGTCATTTTATCAATCTCTGAGAATATTGCAGAAAATATTTGCTGAAACCCTCGGGTTTTGATGGAGCTTGAGGAGGCTGAAAAATTTCACAGGTCTGTTTTCTGGTAGCTTATTTTTATGTATGCAAAGTTACACCCATCTGAAGTTGAGACTCTTAACCATTTTAATCCATGGTAATTAGTACTGGTGATAACTAAATCTGCAAAAAGAGTAAATGTCTGTGGTCGAAGGTGAAACTCAGCAAACTCTCATGTTTTGTAACTTTTGGAAGACAAAGATGTAAGGTTAAGTAACCTGTATTTTTAAGTTGTCTAAACCTGAGCGTCACCTTTTGTACTATGTACAAAGAACACTCCGTGGCCTTACCTGGCTTCTCCCTCCCTTGTCCCAACTCCTCTCGTTGCCCCACAGCAACCAAATCACCAACAGCTTTAACTAGAGTTGTCCAGAGCCCATCAATGTTTAACTTTTTTTGAGAGATCGCTGTTGAACAACCCTTGACATTCTCTAATCCTGTTGTGCATCAGATGAGTTACTTGGGTTGCACTTGCAGTCCAAGTCAGCCTGGAGATTAAACAGCCAAGTCCAAGAACCCAAGGTATTTTCCCCTAAAAAGTCCCCAACCCAATCCCTGTCGTCTTCTCCCCTAAAACACACAGGAAAAAAACCCCACCATAAACACTCCCCACACATTCCCATTAGTTAAATTGAGGTTTGCTGCAGCATAGGAATAAGTTTTGAAGGTTTTAATATTGCCTCTGTTTACTGTAAGCAAGCTTATTGTCTGGGGAAAATAGAGCAGCATTGTTTTAATATAGAGGTAAATTTAAGATATTGTCGGGAAACCTTAAAGCTCTTCTTTTTGTGACATGGCTTGATTTTACTCATTTTGTATAGTTCTGAGAGAGCTGACAGCCTTTGCCAGATTAGCAGTGGCCCTGAAGTCTCAGGATCAGTAAAGATCAAGTTTATTTTTTTTATGGGTTTTTCTTGTGTGCTGAGGTCCTCTCCCCCTTCTTGGCTTTCACTGTCTGTTTATAGATGAGTCAATGTAGTGCTATACTAACCTGATTTTACATCAGGAAAAAAAACCCCTGTATCAGGAGGACAGGATATGGGAAGCATTATTTTGCAAATAAAAAGAAATAGTAAATTACTGGGCTGTTTGTTTTCATGACTATGTGCTAGTGACATGGTGTTAATGCCCAGCTGTGGCTGAATGAGCGTGATGCATCCGAAGGGTACCGATACGGCATCTGCTGTGCTGCGCTCGTTTCATGACGTTGTTTGGTCACATCAGCCTTCCCTGCTTCTCACTGCCAATACGTCTGTGGGTGAAAAATGTTACCGTCACCAGTGGACTGCTGTGGTAAGAGGAGCTGTGTGCAATATCAGGCTTAGCCTCCTGACTAACTTAACAGTTGTGGTCATCCCCAGCGGTAGGGATGAGTGGCTGAAATTTGAGAGAAATGACAGCTTTGCAGGTCTCGAAAGGCCATGGATCAGATATGTGCAAGTTCTGGAAAACCCCTAGGAGTTTCAAAGCAGAAGGCCAAAGGCATGCCTTGGAAAAGCCTGGTGTGTCTCACCTGTCACCTGTGTGACTGCGGCGGAGTTTGTAAGCAGGTGTTCCTGATGTTGTCGTAGTCTCTAAAATATTAAAGATGCATATCGTGTTGCTAATCAAAAGCGTTGTCACTCCCCCTCCAGAAAATGTGTGCTGCAAAAGAGGAAAAATATCCGTCTTGTTCAGACATCCAGAGGTCGTCTTTTCCTGGTTTACTTTGTCTGCTGTATGAAGTTTTAGCTCACGAAAACTAGTGAAAAGACTACTTTGCATGTGATTACACACTGATTTTACATGGCCACTTGATACACAGGTGTAACAAAGCATTTCTCAGAAGCTGTAATGTATTCCCAGAAGTGCAGCTACATTTGAGAATCATGCTGTTAGCAGGGCTGAGTGGGCTTGGTTTGTTGTCAGATGGTTGTGAGGGTAGAGAAGGAAAACCAACTCATGTTTTTGTTTACTTAGGAGTACCTGGTTGCAGAGTTTAAAATGAAAGCTTATTTATTATGTGTACAGTGTTTAGCACAGTGATCTGATTCACCGATACAAAACTGTAACAGAAATATTTTGAACTTCGTCTCTTTCTGGATAAGCTTTCTGTTATTTTAAGAAGGCAAGTTGTTGCTGTTGCTGTTTTTTCTTCTCAGTCAAATATTTCTGTTTTAAACAAATGGCAGACGGGCCCATAAAGTTCAACAGCCGTCAACAAATCTTTTAACACTTTACATCTGATAAGGAAATGCGAGTATAATATGAATAGGTTTGCTCAGGCGCTTGATGGCTTTGCAGTAATCTGAAAAGTGTGCGTAAGTTTGCTGGAAAGCTGGATACATTGTGGGCCTTCCGATGCCCAGAAGAGCTGGGCATCTGCTACGTCTAAGGTGTGGTTTAGCAAAGGCTTTTTGTGTTGGTTTAAAACTGTGATATGCTTTCAGTGCTGAAACAGACCTGTCTACGCTGAAAGCTGACAGGTTGGTATTTCTTATCAGTGTTTGGCCGTGCAGTCTATAAAACCTGAGAATCGATTGGTGTGCTGTGCTTTAGCTCATGATTTGCATCAAACGACCTAAAAAAAAAAAGCTGAGATTTCTCAAGGATCACTCCTGCAACTTGTGCTTGCTTGGTTCAAGAGAAAAGTGCATGAAGTAGTGGTACATCAGAAGTGCTAGTGGTCTGCGCTCTGTGGCGTACCTGTGGACATCTGTAAAGATGCTGCATGCATGCCTTGCTTAAGTGTCCAGAGTGTGTGTGAGACAGGTGGAACAAGAAATCAGAGTTTTGACTCGGTGACTTTGTTGTAGAAATATCCCTTAATTTGGCAGCAGTTCTTGTTTCTGTGTATCAGATTGGTTAGTATAATTTCTTCTACAAATTACAGAATCACAGAATGTTAGGGGTTGGAAGGGATCTCTGTGGGTCATCTAGTCCAGACAACCTTCCTCATGAGCGTAGAGAGAATGCATGGCTCTGTCGGTGTATCGTCAGCTGGAATGCCAGCAGATCCACCTGTAATGCAATGAATAGGCCAGATCTCTTGTGGACAGTAGAAATACTGTCTCTGTCCCTTGTGTTTCTCATCTGGGATGTCAAATGATAAAGTTTATCTTTTTTGGTTTGTTTTTGTTTTACTTGTTAAGAGTTTAAGATACTCAGACTGCTTTTTATGGTGTGTATGATCCAACATCTTGCACTTTAGAGATCATCTTGGCTGCAGCCCTTACATTTTATTGTAATGTGAATAAAGTCTGTATTTACTTGTGAAAAACTGTCTAAAATATTCTGCAGTGTAAGAAAGGCTGTATTTGAAGCAGTAATTTACCACCCTTTCCCATCACCTGTCCTGTTGGTGTCTCATCGTTCCATGTCCCTAAATTTGGTTGTGTTTTTTCTACAGGGTTTAGTCCTATTCACTGCACAGGATGGTTTGGGCTTATGTCGGTGGCCACAGGTGATGGACAGAAGCCTACTGAGAGTGGATTGCAATAGGGAGAAGAATAGTAGGCTGGATAACACTGTTCAGTGTTGCCTTCAGGCAACTGCATTTAATTCCTGCCTCTGCCACTGAGTTTCTTGTGCAAGGTAGAATCATTAAGATTGGAAAAGACATCTAAGATCATCAGGTCCAGCCATCACCCCAACACCACCATGTCCCAACACATGGAGCAATTCTCTTGCACCAAACCTTTGCAGCCAGCCGTTAATTGCGTGTGCTGCATTTTGCCTGAGCAGAGATGCCCAGGCATAAATTCTGAGTTTTGCAACTGCAGTCAGTCCATTATGGCTACAGCTTGAATGAGAAACACTGCAAAAGTGCTAAGTACCTTTTAAAAAAAACCCAAACCATCAGGGTCTAGGTGACTTAAGTTAAAGGTCCAAGATTAGCCAACACTTTTGGCAAATCTTTTAATCTCTCTATGCCTCTGTTTTCTGCCTGTAAATTTGAGATACCAAGTACCACATCAGCTTCCAAGGGCTCAGAAGATAAAGTTGTTAGTGTTGTGAAGCAGACGCTCGGTGGCTAAATAATGGAAAAGATGATGAAGGAACTGGTAGTAAACAGAGCCAAGGCGTGAGCACAGCCCATTTTGCACACTGGCTTCTTTGGCGTAAACACCCTTGCTTTTTTGGCATTCTCCAACTTCTTGCTGCTTTGCTTCACAATCTTAACATTTAAAAGGTATTCTTAAAGGTTACTTCCTAGCTTTTAAAATACCAAACTGAAAACCCAAGAAACTCCATGGTGTTGAACCGCAGCGCTTCTCGTGTGAGTCACTGCTGCGTTGGGACTTTGTGGGGCAGCGCAGGCTTCTGCTGTGTGAGCCGAGCAGCGTTGCTGACGTACTCTGCGCGGACAGACGTACCCTGCCTGGACCGGGCACCGGAGCGTGGGGAAGGAAATCGCTCCCATCGGTGAGCCTGCATCATCGTGGTGATGCAGGGTTTCGAGCTGCTGCTGAGAAAGCAGCCAGGAGGGTATACTCGCTGCGGGAGAAGTCTTCAGAGAGGAACATCTTTAATGTCATTGTTTCCCAGTTGGTTTTCTGAGACTGGCTTAAGTCATTGCTGGAGGAGGAGGAGGAAGCGAAGCAGCCCTGCCCTCCGCCACCTCAGATGCTCGTTCCCTGCATTGCGTTGTGCTCCCCGCTCCTGCGTTCGCCATCCCTGCAGTGGAAGAAGTAGTGGTACCCAGGGCGAGTTACACTAACATCACGGGCTTTGGGTGGTTTTTGTGCTGGACTGGTTGGTTCCCTGATGCTGCACCCCCAGCACGGGGCAGCTGGGGAGGGACCCCACAGAGTCAGGGGTGTCCTGAGCCTCTGGCCTGAGCTCTTGTGTTGGAAATCTCCATTTGCCGTATGTAAGCAGCAGGCTTTTTGAGCTTCTTTAGTTGTCCAAAGACAGGTATAGGTTTTCATAAGGATAACAAAAGGTGTGTTCCATTTTCTGGTTTCTTTGCTTTTCCCTCCAGAACCCCTGTTCTATGGACAAGTTTCAAAACTGGGAAGCAGTGGAGATTCTTAATGGATGACTTTAAGAATTCTAGTGTGCTGGTAAACCAGCAGGAAACTGAACTGGTCTCAGTTGACACCTTAATTAAAAATAAAATAAACCACTCCCTGTAAAACTTGGCATGAACTTTCATTCAGAATGAACAAAATTTGGCTAAGATTTAAGCAATTAAAAAGAGGTCCAGAAAACCAAACCTGATTGTAGCTGGCACTGTCAGCTTTGAATATGTATTTATAGATTTCTGCATATGTGTGCTTAATATTAGGAAAAGAAAATGGGGATAATGCAAAGAGCATCTGCTGGATACAGTGGCAAAAATAGGTGCTTTCAGAGCAAGCTAAAAGAACATGAAGAAGAGAGATGAAAGAACAGTATTCCAGCTAAGAGGATTACAAAGAAATACCTGCAAGAATGTTCATGAAAGAAAAAGAATGGAGGAAGGAGCTTAGTTCTGTTCTCTTGATAGTAGAAAACAGCAAATTTCATTTTTTTTAATGGAATATAAAATCATTGTAATTGCAGTTAGAATCAGGCGCGAGCTGGAAGAAATTGGTGGTGAAGTCTAAGGTTGAAAAAAATTTAATTCATACAGAAATGAGAAAAGCAGCAATGAACTACGGCTTAAAAGCTGTGTGTAAGCCAGTTAGATTTCTTTCAGAATACAGTGAAGTGGAAACGACGCAGATCTGTACTTCTGCCTCACCTTTATGTCCTGTATCTTCTTTATCGCTAATTGAGCGTGGAGTAAGAAATGCTACAGAATTTGGCATTTGCTGAAGCATGAACTCCAGTGTGTTAGGAGGGTCATGAAAAAAGTTGTAGCTGTGAAAAGGGAAACAAGTAGTAAGATTTTGGCAATTGCTCTTTCAAACATTTCTGTTAAAGCAGGCAGTTGGCTTTGGGATGAAACTGAGTCCAGTCTTTAGAGCCCAGGAACAATTACATTTTGCAAGAGTCCAGCTTTCTGACCAGCATTTAGAAGAATATGACTTTTTGTTTGTTTGTTTAAATGCTTGCATCTCAGAATAGATTTTGTTTTGCTGTGAGTGTGTATGAGGTAACTGTTTTGATGGGGGTGGGGGGTGTATGTGTCTGTGTATGTGAACTTACTGAACAAACAAACAAACAAAAGACCTAACAGCCTCTTCTAATACCTAACTATTAGAAAGTAGCATGTAAATAGCAAAATCCTGGATAGACTCCAGAAGCTTGGTTAAGAGAGCCTCCTTGCAGGTTTATGGTCATTTACATCTTAAAACGGCTGTTATGAAAAAGGCCATGGCTTATGGTCTCATGTTTTTCTTGATTGCCTTGTTAATGCTTTAAAACGATGTGTGTTTCTCTCTTGACACTCCTGTCGGTATTTTCAAGCTCTGAAGGCATTGGTCCACTAGACTTTGCAGCTGGGCTCTGGTTACTGCGCAGTCTCGTATCTAGCCCAAGAAACTTTCCAAGAGCATTTGTTACCGTTTGAAAATACCTTGCTGTGATGAATTCCCTTCAATAAAAAGGTACCCAAGGAGTCTGCACCATAGTACTGTTTCCTTCAGACCGTTCGCTGTGCCTGTGTTACGATGCTGGGAAGGGTTTGTGTGAGAAACCCTGACCCTCCAGGCCAGGATTCGTGGGGTTCTGGGGGAAGAATTCCCGGGCCTTGGCAGAGCGGACAGGCGTGCGGGACCTTGCTTGGGGAGCTCAGTAACAACAGACAGTTGTCTGTTGTCATGTCAGAGGGTAGTGTCTGTCTGACCTAATGCTTTGCAGAATTGCTGAAGAGGTGGAAACTGTTTCTTTTTCCTAACCACAGTCAGTTGTTACCACCAAAACAGTCACCCTGTAGCCCACCTGGATGTGCTCGGGAAGCTTAGAAAAAGACTGTGTTTTGGGGGTTGTGTTGGTTTGGTTTTTAATCCTGAAGTTATTCCCTTTTGTGGCATGTATTTGGGGTTTCTTCTTATGATCAGGCAATTTTGTTTCAAATTGTGAACTGTTGTAAATATTTATTGTGGAAAACGTAAAGGAGACCTCCTGGAGCTACACATTTTCAGAGAGCTGGTTATACCAGTCTGTATTTCCTAGACTTGTTCATTCTTTGGTGTGTTGGACTTCTGTGATAAGCATTTCAGTTCAGTAATGGCTTACGAGATTACGGAGAGAGGAACTCAGGCTCTTACTGAGTTGGAAAAGTAAGATTTTCCTTGCTATGTTAAAACAGATGAATAAACTGGACTTTAAATTTCCAAATTAGATGAGTTGGGCAAAGTGCATTCTTTCCCTCCACTTGTTTAAATATATCATAACTCAGAAAAATTACATCAAGAAGAAGAGGGGGGAACAACCCGCTACGGCACATGTTTGGAGCCTTCGGTGACGCATTCGTAGGGCAAGTGGGGAAGCTCTAGTTCAGTAGGCGGGGCAGTGCTGTTTGTTTCCGTACAAAAACTTCTTAAATGCCCTTAAAGCTTCTCTCAGAATAAGGTTGCTTGGCCAGTGTGCTGACTTGGCAATGACCTTTGGCGGCAGGCTGAAGAAGAAACGTCTTTGTGACGATCCACAGGTTGTGAGAAGCAGAGGGAGGACTTTTCTTAAGGCAAAGCTGGAAAAGTCTGTGTACACGAAAATGTCATCTTTGACTCAAGGCTTTGTTGGTCCTTATATGATTCAGTCTGGTTCGTGCAGCAAACCGGATTTAACATCTTTGATTACCAGCAGAAGCAGCGAGTAGGGAACGTGTGTTTGTATGTTAAAACACCCTGTGGACTTTCTTCCCCCCAAATCCCCGTGTGCTTAGAAGAGGAGTTCCCACCAAGTCCCGTTCGTAGATCCCGGGGCGGCAAGGGCACAGGGTTTGGAGCGAGCTGCGGTGGGGAGAAGCGGTGGGTTCAGCAGGAGCCCGTAGTGTGACGTCGCTACGAAACAGCCGCACGTTTTCCTGGTCACCCGTGAGACACGCCGCTTGCGCCCTGCCGGTGGTGGGAGTCGTGGAACGTCCACAGCAGACCGCATGATTTCCTCCGAGTGCTGGCTGCATTTCGGGGGTCGCGAGGTGGGGTGAGATAGTGTCCAACAGTGTTGTTTTTAACCGCTGGAGCTCCGTTAAGTGCGATGGGAAGTTGCACACTGCTTCTTGCCCTAAAGGTTGCAATGCAGACACAATACGGAGCCAGGAAAAAGACAGAAGTATTTAGAAATGGCACTTAAAATAAGATTTCTGTGGTGGTTTTGCTATTCCATTACCTGTTATGAATCTCTGGCCTCAGTGCGTTTTGAAGAGGAGTACGTGGCACTTACACAGCAGATGTACAGATTTTACCTTTCTCCCTGCTTCAGGATTTCTTAGAGAAAGAAGTATTTCTGTCCCGGATCTATGAAGGAAACACAATGGTGTATGTATTAATTGTGTTTAAAATATTTCACTCTGTAATTTTTATTAGCAAAATACCTACTATGCCAAAATGTTCCTGTGATTCTTGGTTGTCAAGAGGCAGAGCTAAGTATGTGCGCTGTAATAGTTTAATGCCTTGAATCGTAAAACAGAATTGCCTCCTTCGATGTGAGGGCAATGCTTTTGTGGCTAAGAGGCAGATTAGGAACTACGAAATTCCTAAGCTTTATTACAGGGATGATTTAATAATTTTCAAACAATTCTTTATGTAGTGTACAGAGCGGGCGTGCTGAATTGTCTCTGGTATTGCGTGCATTTGTTGGGAGGTTGGGATAGTAGCCTTTTTGTGATAATTTATGGAACATTTAATTATGTTTTCACCTGGTGTTTTTTTCTTTCTTTTAAACAACGTGTATTTCTGTGCCAGTAAGATCCTAGGTTTGTTTTAGAGCGCTGTGTATGTATGCTATGTCCAGGTATGTGTGTCCATTAGCATGTTTCAAAACAGTGTTTTCTTTACATGCTTTTTCCTGCATTTTTCCTTAGAATTCTAGAATGTAACCTCAAACAGTGATGGAACTTCTGCAGATAGCAGAGGAATTGCTGTTTTTCTAGAGGATGATTTTACTTTTGTCGGACTTGCGAAATGCAGTTTGTCTCCAGTACCTCTTTGGCAAAGTTTGGTACCAGGGTTGCTGTAGGACCTGGCTGCTATCCCTGTTCGCATACATGAAGGCCATTGCCGTGGTGGTAGAAAGAAAACCAGTTTTTGTTGTTTGGCTGCTCAATGCAGATATGCTTCCCTGTAGAAACGGCCCATCTTCCCTCCCTTAGGCTTGTGAATTAGGCGGGTCCTTCGGCTGGCTCAGAAGCCCTGCAGTCTGAACAGTCTGTGGTTTTCTGACGCTTTCGGTTGTCTTGGTGCCTCATCTGCATATGCGAGAGTACTGTCAGGGCAAACTCTGAAATTCCCTGATGGAGCAGGTTGGGAGCTCCTGCTTGGGGCCTTTGCCGGAGGGATCCCATGTCGCAGAGTGAGCGGGCCCCGTAGGCACGTCGGGGCACGTCCCGGAGCTCGTGGGAAGTTTTCACAGGCATCCTGGCGGGGTATGGCCTCAGCACAAAACAGGCTTTAATTATTAATGTTTTTTCCAGTATCTTATGGCTGGCTTCTCTCTTGCCTTTTCAAAAATAAATGAATAGCACATTCCTCTTTATCATTGTAACATTTTTTTCTTCACAACTTTTTTTTTTTTGAAAGTGATGTTTCTCTATTTTTTTTTAATTCCTCACTGCTTTTTTTTTTCTGTCTTTCTTCAGAGTGACTTCCAGTTCTCACTATGGATATTGCTTCTCTACCATCCTGCCTGCTAATGCAAATATAACCAACAGTCTAGTGGGCATCTGGGAAACGGGCAAATTCATAGTGTCGTCTTATTCCTCCCTGATTCTTCTGCCTGTTCTTAAGCCTCACAAACCTTTGATATTGCTAACATCTTACATGCTTTGGTTTGCTCCCTGAACAAAGTTGTAGGTATAAAGACTTTTCTTCTGAAGTGACCCAGAGTTTACATGATGAGGCCTGAAAAAATGCAGTTAACAAAGTATGTTCCTTGGGAATAACATCTTCACAGTGCTTTGAGAAGGCAGAACAAGAAATTTGCTATGGAGAAGTAAGTTGTATTAAGAATCTGGGTTCAAAGGGTTGAAGAATGTGGTATCTGTCTGTAACACGCTCAGGAAGCATTGTCAAGTAATGGATTTTCAGTGTATCTGAAAACTGACCCCATTATTTTAGGCAGTTTTTCTACAAACAGTATCTCCAGGATGAAAAAGCAAGTGTGCTTGTGGTTGCATTTCTCATAGGTCTGTATAAACACATTTAGGACTATTTGGAAGTGCAGAAAATGAGTTAATACTGAAATATTTCATCAACTTTTGCAGTAATTTTTGTACTTTTTTTTTCTTGTTTTTTTGGGGGGGCAGGGTAAAAGTTCTTCATTTCCCCATTCTGTAGGAGATGCACATTCTGGCAGCTTTTCTTTTGAATGCTCGACCTCTGTGCTGACCAGATTTGCACAGTAGATCTCCCCTATTTATCGGTGTGATGAGCAGGCTGGCGTGCTCTGTGTGCCTTGCAGCATCCTTTCTGGTGTCTGTGTCAGTAGCATCAAGGGCAAAAGATGGACAGAACCTGTTGAAATCCTTTCTCGTGAACCTTAGTATGCTGCTTGCGGTCAGGCGTTAAAAGTTTATAGACAGAGCTTGCGAATTTCTGGTTTTCAATTTGGCTGGGAAATCACAATTTGCACAGCGTGGCTAGCGACAGTCCTAGCTCACTGAGGTTGGCCTTCTGTAGTTGGATCTATTAATTCCAAAAAGCTATTTAAAAATCCTTAGAAACAGGGAGGAATCTGAACATTAATGTCTTATTGGTGGAAAATAATAGCTTGAAAAGGATGTAGTGGTCAGTGTTTTCCAGAGCTGAAAGTTTCTGGTTAACCACTTATTTCTGCGAAGGCATTCAGAACCTTGAAATGCTTTAAGATCTACTGGTGCCAGGAAGAGAAACAGAGGAGACAAAGCCTGGTTTTAAGTGAACAGACTTAATGTAGATATGCAATTATATACTCGTTACCTGCAAGTTAATTTCAGTCCTGCATTTCTAGTAAACACTGACGTAAAACATGTCTCTTGAGCCAATGTTATAACTAATCAGCTTTTTCTACAAGATGCTTTGAAAACACAGTTTTGGCAACAGTAACTAAGATGATATTTTACAGAAGAACCCCCAGTAAATGGAAGGAAAGCTGGTAATCAGTTTTGATTAACGGATCTGCATTCTATTATTTAAATGTTTGCATCCTGATTAGCATGTAAGCTGAATTTAAATATGCAATTTTACTTAGCAAAATTTGAGGCATGGAGAATGGTGATAATCTTTCAGATGCCAAGGGCTGGGGATGTGAGGTAAAAAACGTGCAGGGGGTGCCCACCTCCCTCAGCTTGGTGAAGCGATAAACTGTGTGTTTGATATTCTCCCTTAGTTGTGGGATTATGGAGTTTCTTAATCAGATATGAGTAAAAGAAAAAGGGGGAGTTGTTTTATTTTGTTTTGGTTTTTTTTGCAAATTCAAATGAAGTTGTAACCGAAGTATTAAGGCTTTTGTTCATGAACTAGGTGTCTCCTGCTCCTGGTTTTGCTGAAGATGAAGAAAGTTGAGCATATACCAAAGTCTGTGAGATTTTTCTGGTTTATTTTAAGAATTGCCAATTTATGATAGTATCTGATCATTTAAATCCGTATTTCCATTGTGATATTTGCTTCATATACGTGTGCAGAATAGTTGCTATTTTTTATGTTCAGGAAGTTTGTGTTTTTTTCACGCAAAAGCACTGATTCTGATAAGCGTTGTTAGGTACCAGAATGTAGTGGTTTGCTTTGCTGACTGACTTCTGCTTGCAAAGTTGAGACTTTTGGCCAAAAGAGCATGTGCATCTTTCTGGGTTGCAGATCCTGGCTTTGTGAGAAACTGACTGATTCAACAGAAAGGTTGGCCTGCCACGTAAGCACACCATAAAAAACGAGCATCTGACAGCTCTGTGGCTTAAAGTATTGGATCTGACACAGGCATATGGAAAATTCGTGCAACGAGGATACTGTATCAAAACAGAGAGGCAAAACCAAATCCTTTCCCCTCCCTTCCTCCCCTCCTTGCTTTCCCGGGACTCTCTGTTTCTACATTGTTTGGTTCTCACGTTTTGCCTTTTAAATAATTCCTGTTTAAAAATCAACATCAACATCTTACACAAGGATTGGAACAGTTCCTCGAAGAATTTTTAGGTAGAACGATTGAACTCTGAAGGGGAGTGTTCACCTGGAGACAACATCAGAGAAGTGGGACACTTTTGAAAAGCTGTGGTTCCTCTCCCATTTAACGTGGCTGTCCAGAAGGAGAGACAACGTTCTACGCTGATGCATTGGAAAGGGAATTCCTGCGTAGAGTAATTTGAGTCTTTCTTCCAAAGGAAGCTGTTTTGTTTTTGTGCCCTCTGATTACACAAACCTTTTCCACTTGCTATATTTTTGTTGCATTAGTTTTGGTATGCTGTGCAAGGTTTTGAATTAGTCTTCTACCTGGGCTTGTGAAGTGAAGTCTTCTGTTTACACAGATAGACTGCTATTGTTTTTGATGAACCGGCAGAGGTTTTGAGAACTGTCAAGGGATGGAAAGTAAACATTGGTGAGCAACAAATGAAACATTTGCCTTTCGCTCATAGCAAGCAAGTTTGTAGCTGATCTTGCTGACTTACTTTCTCTTTTTTCCTCCCCTCCTGCCTCAAATTTTTAAAAAACTGTTAGACATAAGCAGGATCAAACCCAAGTAATTCACAATTGTCAGTTTTTCTGCATCAGTAATATGTGAAACACTCGGTGCTCTGTGTTTTTGTTATTGCATTGGTGCTGGAGTGCCTTTCGGTGCAGCCCACTTTCTTCTCTCTGTGCTAGAAGAGAAATGGAGAAAATAGTTGGAACTGACTTAGACGTTCGTCCTGTCATTTTTCTCTATCCTCCTTGAGGTCGTCCGAAATCAAAACAATTCAATAGTAACATTTTTCACCAACTGTTGTGAGGGCCTCCGTGTTTTTTCGATGCACTTCTTTCAACAGACCTTTCAAAAGAAGGTACTGCTGTCACAACTACCACGAAATCAAGAAGCGGAGGCACAGGAGGAGTAAGAGACAGATTAACCAAGGTGTGTAGGCACCTGCTCCCCAGTAAAGCCTGAGGAGCTATTGCGCCCAAAGCCCTTGCTGGGTCAGCCCCTGGGGCTGACCCAGCAAGGGCTTTGGGTCATGCTGGGGGGTGAAGTCAGGTCTTTCCTGGCTGCCCCAGGTAGCAGTGGTCACTGCTGACCTGGTGTTTTTCCAGCACAACCCTCTCCTAAAAGTTCTGAGCTGTGTGGCTCGGTTCACAAGACTCCCTGTCTGTCCCGTCATGCTAAGCGCTGCGGGCTGTGGGTTAGCGAGCTGCAGATGTGTTTGTCCAGGGGCCCGAGCCTTGCTGTGCCCGCGGGACACAGCTCCGAGCAGCATCACTGATTCCTGGGGCTGCCCAGTCTGGTCTTCCCTCTGACGGGTTTCATCCGAGGGAAGCTCGCTGCGGTGAATGAATTATTGAAATGAAGTGCCTGAAGATACAGTTAGGCTGTCGTTCATCCTGAGAAGTAATTAACAGCTGGATGTCTCACCGCTGAGAATTAATTCTCTTTGGTGGTGGCCAAGTCCTCCCCTCTGTGTCCCTGCAATGACATTTGTGTGTCTCCAGTTCAGCTGGGCCATGGCAGTTGTTATGGCCGACTCTAAAGGTCTGAAGAGTCGTTTTCCATCACTGTTGCCATCTTTGTGCCCAGGAGTGCGGCGGAACTTGGCGTGATGCTGCGTGATGGATGCTGACGTGAGTTTATCCTTTATGTGTGCCCGCATGAGAAAAGTGCATTTGGTAACCAAATTTTAGAATGCTTGGTTTGCTCCTCCTGCTTCATATGTAAATCCCACCGTGGGAACTGCATATGTGCTGACTTAGCATTTTGAAGTTGTCAAAGGCTAGTGATGCTGCAGTGTGGGTGCGTGAAGCTACGCTGTGGCTTTTCATGTCGTATCGGTGACCCAGGTGTGTGCAAACCATCCAGGAGTCTGTGGACGGGGGGACGAAGGGGCCGTCGCTCTCCCGGCGCGGTGTTACCCCATTGCTCCCCTGGTAGAGCTCTGCCATCCGATACACGCATTGCTTTGCTGGTTTTGGTGCTCCTGGAAGCTGCACTAAGCAATCGTTACAACAACAGCGCAGACTTCTAAGTAAAAAGTCCGCTGGAAAAAAAGCTGATTTTTTTCCGGAGATGAATCCAGTCGCCCCACCCGTTTTCTCTCTTTGGAAACTGGAGTTCGGGAGTTGCTGCTGTAGTGCTCTTCCAAGTCGCGGTGGTTGCTTCATCCCCCTCCTAATAACTGCGCTTCTGGGGCAGTGGGCAGGGACAGCAATGCTCCCAGGCTCGGGGAACATACAAAATTCTCCGTACAGTCACAAGAAAAGTGTTAGTTTGCAGCTAAGTGGATAAATATATTCCCCAAGGAAAACTTTGCCCATACCTGTCTGTAACTGACACTAATGTTGGAGCATGCAGCTGAGAGGAAGAGGGGAGTAAATATTCTGGCTGAGTCATCTTGGCTTCTTCCTGATTTTCCATTTCCACTCATGCTTAATGCCCATGGAAATATTTTTTTCTTACAGGTTACTTTATTTGCTTTC
>Ga0065711_1038655_pt1 | contig 18549 bp, 12 predicted proteins | sample Hoacrofraction12_FD_59098 | JGI IMG/M metagenome (GOLD analysis project Ga0065711, IMG submission 59098) | Hoatzin crop microbial communities from Cojedes, Venezuela - Epithelial fraction 12 v2 (version 2) | ecosystem: Host-associated > Birds > Digestive system > Esophagus > Crop | place...
GGGGGGGGGGGGGAAGGGAGATGAGGAAATCGTTAAGGAAACATGCAGGAAAACATATTGCAAAATCCATCTGTGAAGCAGATTGCTGGTACCTGCAGCACCAGAATTCAAGAGTAGGGCTGGGGCACCCAAGGAATGTATTTAGTATCTGCAAAAACTATGCTCCTTAGAGCATTTCCCACCATATAGCATCTGGCAGGCAGTCATGAAGACACAAAGATAGTTGAGTTATACCACTTCATCCAGAGAAGCAGCAGATGACTACCGAGATTTAGTTAAGACACTACATTTCAAATTGCTCCATTCAGGAAGCAGTCGGCCCCGTGGTAACAACTGCAGTCCCTCCTGCAGTGCACCTTCTGCCCTGGGCTGCTACCATAAAGAGCTCTCCCATGGAGAACTTCCCACAGGTTAATCTGGATGCGCATCCAGGATCACAGGAAACCATGCTGGCCTCATGATTGCAAAATTACAGCAGTAGAGCCTACACAACCTGAAGATTTTGCTCAGCCTAAACCCCCCACTTAGTTACTAAGCTGACTCAACTACCTTCCAGCTAACGTTTTTTAATAAGACCAGCTGTACCAGCTAGTAGAACCGATTGTGCAGAGCAAAAGGAAAAAAACACAAACGGGTATTTCGATCGTACTTTCTTCTGCTGGTTAGTGTCTAGCCACCAGGCAGGCCCGCCCGACAAAGAAACACCTCCACTGCCAGCTAATGCTGACTGCAGAAACCAACCCTCCCCTTAGATGAAATTCCCGTTCTTAATACTTTTCTGTATGCTGAATGCGTTAGGCATCAAACCCAGACCTCTGTTCTGCAAGGCAAGGACGGTCTCACGGGATTTCAACATGTTGCAAGCCCAAAGGCTGCCCCAAGGGCTCACTTTCATGGAAATACTTCAGTACTTACTCCTGACAGTGTTTAAAAACCCACCTGTACAATGTGACACGTGAAAAAAAGATATGGCATGGCCCATTCTCCAGCAGAGCCTTCAGGAGTGTTACAATGGCAACACCCGGCACACAGAGTGTGGGGCACCCTGATTCCCTCACCAGTCGTGGTCAGATACAAATGTGCAATGGGAGAATATAATCACATCAAACCAGAATTTGATTTTATTGCTATGTCCAGGTGACCTTCAAAAGAATTTAAATTACAGCAAGGTTCAATGAGAAGCAAAGACAGCTAGACCTGCCACTGCTGGTGCTTTTAATTCCAGCAAAGGCATTTCACTGAGACATTGACATGTGCATCTTCGTCCTACATGTCCTTGAGGTTAGAAGGCTACTCACACCACCATGGTTCCTACTGGAAGACTGAGCCAGAATTGGGCTCCTCTGACAATACAAAGTTCCTACTCTCCAACCTACATCTACTCATGACCAATTAACTCATGTGTTCTCGTGCTAAGCCTCTCCTGTACCTTAAACAGATCTTCCTCTCCCTGGCAGCTACTGTCCTGGTCCCTTGATTAACAGAAGCATTTCTACAAAGCCTCACAGCTTGGTTTCCCAAAGTATGGAGTAACTCATGCTTCTACCACTGAGGCAAAGTGAAATGGCTGAAAATCCTGTCTTCTAGTGCTACTGCAAAAATCTTCTTGCTGTCAAGCCTTTACAACCCAGCACTGGAATCTCCTTCTTATTTGCTGTTAAGTGGAACTTATTAACCATAAATCAATTTCTTAAACTTATTATTAAACTGATTTTCCTAAGTAGTCTAAAAATCATCTTAACACATTTAACGTGCACGTGAAAAGCTGGTTGACTGTAATATTCAAGAAGAAATACTACAAATCCATAGCATTTAAGTGTGGGTTTTTTTGTGTTTTAAAATCTTGAAGTCTGATCTCTGTAGCTCTTAATAAAATTCTGTAGTTTACTTTGGTAGCTTATCTCTTCACAGGCAAAAAGGAGGTAGTATTCTTTCCCAGTGACCAAAAAGCTTGAGTATTTTGCTATGCAGTTTCTAGACAACACTGTGCTTTCCTGCAAAGCTCTTTTATGCATGGAAAGCAGAAAATGAGGATTTTTCTCCCCTTTCAATGTTATCACGCAGACTACAATCTGCCTTACTTCCATTTAGCTCAGCTACTAATGGTGTGTTCAAACCTCTGCTAAAACAACATCCTGGATACTTTTATCAATATCTGAACGGTAGAAAGAGTCTTTGCGACGGATCCAGCTCCTGGCTCTGGATGGAAAGGTAATACTATTTGTCAAAACATGAAACAGATGCTGAAATATTTGTATTACAGTGAAACATCTGCTACAAAGATTCTTCCCCAGAAAAATTATTCTATCAAATCCTTTTTTTTTTTAATGTGTGTGCACGCAAAGTCTGAGAGAGAACACCAACTAGGCCTAATGTGCCCCCTCCCGCACAATGTATACTCCCTACTCAATGGATATGGTGCTGGTGACCATCCATCCTCTTGAAGTGACTGACCTGAAACTATTCACTTCATATCACTTTGGTTTTGGTTTTGGGGTGTGACGCAAAAGCTCCAGAAAGGTTTCCAAGGACTTTGGGTCAGGTCCGTAGCATGTATCTGAATAAAGCTTGTAGACTGTCTTCATTGGCATTACATCCGAGATGAATTTAGTCTGTAGCTTTTCCCAGAGGGTCACTCCCCACACCTGTCTCAGTGCATTAATCAAGTGCTCCCCGCATTATATTTCTGAGTGCAGCACTTCATTATGGCTGAGTGCTGTGGGCTGAAGCCAAGGAGATGAGGTGCTAATGAAATGTTTGCATTTTGGACAGCAGCTGATGTAGGTGTTTAAATGAAACAAAACAGCTGTTAAAGCAACAGTGTCTCTTGAGACAGAGATGTCAACTGGGAAAATTGGGCACAGGAGTGGGAACTGTGGGAAGGCAGGCACATGGGACAAGGATCGGCCTGTGTCTTTCCATTTAAGCTGAGCCGTCATGGTTTAGGTAGGTTTAGCACCTGCTCCAATGACTTTATGGTCTGATGAAGCTCCAGCATAAGAGAAACAGCAGTGCCAAGCTCCCAGAAAAGCCTCCTGGTGACCAGCAGAGGGAGGGTTAAGCCCTGACAGAGGACCTTTGAAATGAAGAAGGCATGAGATAGGTATGCTTGGGAGCTGATGGTGCAATAGGTTTTACCTGAGATCCCTGGTGGGGACTTTCAGAGGGAGCTAGGAAAGTTCTGACCTAGTTTCATCCCACCTCACTTCAAGAATCTAACAGGCAGCTAAGTTTTCTCTCCCCACTGAGAACAGCAGGAACTACAGCAAGTAGTATCCCCATTTTGGTGCCTAAAGTCACATGAGATTAATCCTACCCCTGAAGAATCCAACACCTATTAAAGGATGCTGCACGTCTACTTCACTGAAGATGCCGTCCTTGCTTCCCAAGCTAAAGGTCTTCCTCTGCTGTGGTTTTCTTCTTTTCCCCTGCTTGATCCCTCTTCCAAATGTAGCTCAACTGAGTGAACAATTTCCAAAGCACCCTTGTGAGCCTCACGTGAAATAAAAATGTGGGGCTTGGAGCCCAAACATGCCCCAACATCACCCATGGCATGGCACCAAACCAATGCCATGGCTGCTGGGGCATAATAAATAGACAGCACAAGCACACATATGCCCAAGGAGAAGGACTTTTTGAGAAGTAACTCAAATGACATCAAGGGAGAGCTTTCACTAGGCATATCTTGCTTGTTTGTAGCCTAAGATCAAACAAGCGAAGAAAGGCATGGCAGAAGGGGAGCCAAGAAGGACGACTATCTATCCCGAGATATGTAGGTGCAGCTCTATGCTGCCTGGATGTCAGGGTACCCATATATGCAAAGCCACACTCCCTAAATACAAGCCCATAAAGAGCAAGCATCCTGGGTCAGCGAATATTAGACTCAGTGGACCTTTCACATCTCCAGCAGTTGCTACAATTGGACTTCGAGAGCAGAGCAGGAACATGCCAGGCATAGAAGACAACTCCCATGATGGTGATCCCTTTCACTGTGTGGTTATATAGCACCACAGAGTGTACATTCAGTGTAAATAAATGTTAAAAAATCACAGAGGGAGATTTTTTCCCAAATAAGGGCATATGCTCATGGTTTCTTGATTTTGTCCTGAGGTTACAAAACAGCAGCAAAATGTAAACTTTCCTTCTGAGACACTTACAGATTGGTATTAAAAGATGTATTGTCAAAAAACAACTAATTAGGAGTTGTACATTGTACATTACTAAAAGGCCAATCGCACCTATCCCATTGATTTCCTTTGTGACAGCTGCTTCATTCTGTAAAACTTTTATCTTCTCCCCCTCTAGAAATGTCTGGTGAGAATATCTGGCTATGTGACACAGTTCAAAACTAGGATGGCAGTATATATGCAGTGACATAACATCCATTTATTTATCTCTTACCATACCAACATCCAAGGAACTGCTCTTCGACAAAAGCAGATTCTGTAACATAAAACCTGTCTTTAACTGGGAGACAGCACTGGAAATCACTAAGAATGTTAGACTTACTCATGCCATTGCCAAATTTGGGACCAGACTTCATTGTGCTATGGTGCTTAAGCACATCAACCCTAACCTTAGAAAACCAGCCCCTCTTCTGTTCATTTTGGCCTCTCACTGAGCAGCTGACAGAAGAACAAAAACCTCAACAAACTTAGGACTGGAGAAAATACTCCTTCATGGAAAGTGAATACTAGCAGGCCCTGCAGGGAATATTGGTTGAATCTTTGTGCTGAGTAATTTTCAAATATGCAGTTTGTCCTTCCTTTACAAAGGAGCACCTCCTTAAGAAGAGATTGAACACACTGTATACATTATTTTGCATGGAACCTACATCAAGGCCTTACCTTCCTGTAGCAGCTTTGGGAGAATGAGGACAGTGGCACAGTGTGTTACAAGCACCACTTTTGTAATGACCTCTCTAATTAAAATATCTGCATTTTATAACTTTTAAAGTCCTGTCTCCTACTGCTAACACTTGTCCTCCTTCATCTCACAGGAATATTTCATGCAACGCACTACCAAAAATTAGGATAGAAGGAGTTACAGCAAAAAAGGCTGTGCTTTGTATCAGTAGACTAAAATCACAGCTGGTGCATGAAACAAGCAGTGCTTGTACAGCTGTCCCTTTACCAAAGGTGTCTGCTGTCACAGCCTCATCAAAAAAGGTTTGCTCACCCTTTCTGAAAACAGCAGTGCTAAGACTGTAGAGCACAATCACACAGACACAGCCTCAGGTTGTGCTTATGGTCTGAGGTTCTGGGTCCTGTCTGAGGTCTCCAGGTACTGCTTCAAAACACGTGCATCATCATCTTTATTCAAAGCATGCAAAAACACTACTAGCCCACTTTTTAATAGCAGCTTGAGGTTTTATGGAAAATCAGCAGAGAAAAACACGCACAAAACCCCTTTCAGGTCCACAGTGCACAGTGAAAATCAAAAACTCCTCAGAGAGCAGATGCACTGAAATCTGGATATGGTTCAGTGATCACAACATTATGCTCTTTTTTCTTTTTTCCTACTGGAAATTGGTGGTACTTTAAAAAAACTTAACTGCTTCCTTGCTCAAGAACAGCTGGTTTTGCTCTGTATTCATATGAAACACCCAGTGCTAAAACAAAACCTTTTCTCACGCTATCAATATTTGCAGGCCCCCAAACTAATTGAGTTTAAGGTACAATCAATGCCACTGATGGCAAGTTCTGCTGGAAGTTGTGCGATTCTTGCCTTTGGCCAGAAAAAGCACCAATACAAGAGAAACACCCATTAACTCTGAATGTACCTGGTGCAGCCAGAGCAGGCCCTTTGGAGAGGAGGACCAGCATGAAAGCACAGATCTGGGTAGGTAAGGAGCTGCTTCTGGCAAGGTTATTGCTTTGAAAGAGATCAGCTTAGGAAATGATGAGCCTTTTTAGAACAGCAAATTATGGCACCTTAATTCCACTACACAGGGGTCACCAATCAAACTGGCACAGTCCTACACTCTGTGGGACTTCAGGTCAAAAATAGATGCACATGTCATTTCTTCAGCTTCCTGAACAAGGAAAATCTCATTTTGGCTAAATGATGGCATTAAATCCTACTTCTTAGCTAAGAAGTGCCTTCAAATCTGTCTGACTAGGCTCTTCACTTTTGGATGTTTTTTCCCCTTGTCATTTGTTCTTTTAATTCCAAATTAAAATTTGTCTCTGGTCAAAGTATAAGTAAGCACACTGGACTGAATTTCTTACCGTGAATCTCAGCCACTGTCTAAGGCTTTTAACAAGCAATAAGATCATCACCAAACAAATATAACATTCAATGAAGTGGACAAACACATGTTGAGATTGAAACTAGCTGAACCGCAACAAGTGCTTAAAAATAAATCATTAGAACGTCTACTGCTAATCTCTGCCTCTGCCTTCAAAACTAAGCCAGAAGCACTAGTCTCCACCTAGTACTAGAGTGGTGATTGGTATCAGTTTTGGTGAACTGAGCCAAAACCTACAACTCATGGCAAAGGCAAGAGGAGATGTTCTCCTGACCTTGCACAGGAATTTGTAAAATTGCCCTATAGATTGTGAGCAAAGGCTCTCAGGAAAAAGCATGTAACTTTCTCTTTTCAACTCTACAGCAAATGTTTATGCTGTGGCTATAGGAACTGTACTGACTCAGAAATGGCTTGAATTTCAGCGGCACTGAAATCTCACTGCAGTGAGAAGACAGGCACCGACCTTTATTAAAATTAGGGCATCTACAAAATGCTTAACTATGGAATTAATGGTCTTACACTAGGCATGGAAGGTTTGCAATCTTGGCCTTAAACTACCAATAATCTCCTAATGGGAGCACACAAAAAAATAGAAGATCTGAGAAACAGAACAAGGTTACAAATTACAGGTTAGGTTTTGCTTTGCTTAGTATACGAGAAAGAATATTTTAAGGTCAGAAGGCATCTCTAGGACTGAAATAAAAGGAATTGATTGGGAAGAAGGAAATAACATATGACCTATTTCATCTAAAGACATCCTCCCTACTGAATAAACTGAGAACTGCATTTATGAATCATTCGTATTTGCTGCCCTGCTGTTCGGGATTTGAGACTATACAAGCAACTGCTAGAGTAATTACACTGGGGAAGTAAGCAAAGCTGTAGCAAGGAAGGAAAATGGCTTGCAAACAAGAAATGCCTCTTTGGCAGAATATCCATAACGTTCAAGGGAACTCCTAGGGAGTCTGAGAGACTCATCCTTTCCTCCAATGGTCCAAATCAAAGGGGCATCTGCTGCTGACCTCCACGGCAATTTATACTGAGACTTTTTACCAGTGCCACCAGATTCCAGGAGTGACTCCGCTTAAAGCAGAGAGTAAGCACATAGCAACACAGAAAAAGCTAGATTTTTTTCTCAGTTTTGCTATGTTACTTGTGGGCACATAAGCATAGGTCTAGCTCAGTTGTAGATAGAGGAATATGCAATCGCCTTCCTTTTTAATACTTATGCAAAGGATTGCGGAGTCTGGTGACAAACTCAAGTTTACTGCTTTGATCCTCCTCTCCCCTAACAACGGGTTCACCATGGCAGAAACACACAGGGTGGGGATTTCTAGTTTTGCTCTTGCTGACACAAATCAAGTGCCAGTTTCTCAAGCTGTGAAGTATATTAAGTTCATGGAGTTTTAACAAAGGGCTACCAAATCACAGAATCCAGCTGTGAGTCACACTTCTTTCAGATGTCCTTTTAATTATACTAAATGAAAGTTTGGGGCACTTTGATGCTGATGGGCAAACATCTCGATCTCCTAAGAAAGCTGCTAAAAGCACTCCCTGTAGCTATAGTTAATATATGACATTGTATGCACACTGCTAGCCAATTTATTCCAGCCACTTTAACAACGATACCTCGTCTGACAGGCCACGCAGAATAGCATCAGGAGTCAAGCAATGTGCAAATCATTAGAGGACTCTGAAAGTTGTTTGACACACACTGCAGAGCTCTTTGTCATACAGCCAATTAAGTGACCAAACAAGGAACTCAAAAATCCTCATTAATTTGCCTCTTTCTATACAAATGGAGGTTAAAGTCTTTCTTGTCACAGGCACAACAAGAACACAAGTAAACTCAGCATAATTCAATTTATGCTCCCTCTCAGAGCTACAAGTTTCATTTAGTCTTCACAGAAGTTCGGACCAGCCATGTAAGCAAGAGAGAAGTGGGACAAACAGAATTGATTCACTTTAAATAGTACTGGCTAAGTCCCAAATGCACCTTTTATCTGCTGAGAGCTACTAAGTGAGCAAAGAAAAAAAAGTCTCTTCTACTCGGCTCTAAACTTCATGCCTTGAATCCTCTGAGGAAAGCCTTTCATTTTTTGCTTAGTACAGCAATTCAAACAGCCCAAGTTAGCAGCAAGAAGTGTTCAGAAAACTTTTAGGAGAACCAGAAGGACAACTCCAACTGCAACCACCCGCCACTGTCTGCTACCTGGCAACTGCCAGCAGCTCAGCATCGGCTTCATCGGTGGCTCCGAGGACACATGCACTCAGAAGCTCCTTGTGATCTTCACGGAGTGGGTGGCACCTCCATAATCTTCACCATTGGCTGTACATACAAGTCCAGAATTACAAAACAGGGCAAGCTAATGTACAGGACAGCCTGGAGGATGGCAGAAACCAGAGCAGCAAACACCATTAGACCAGGGAAAACACTGCAAAAGCAACACTCTGCTGCCTCCTTCCACCCTTCTCACAAAGCTGCCACTCAGGCTATCTATTGTACTCACCAGACTCCAGCTTTGAAGCCACCGAGACTAGCTTTAAAAAAATTTAAAAAATCAAAAAGAACAGGAACTCTATGAAGTTCTTGTCTTCCAAAACCTGCATCCTAAACGCAGCATGCAGTTTCACATGGGAAAAGGCCGCTGGCTGGCACTGCAGGGAAATTCATTGGCCTTATGATGCCCCAGAGCTTCAGCACACAAATCCAAGCGAAGCAAGGAGGTGAGCTCAGATTTTGCAGTCAGGTGCACGTATGTGATAAAAAGACTACATGCCCGGGTGTGGTGTGAGCCTTTATCAAAGCTGTGTTTCCAGCTACTAAATCTTACAGCAAAATTCTCTAATTTTTTTCCCCATGTTTAAGTTTTCCATGTTAATATGGTGTCATGTATTGCAATATCTGAGTACTCAGCCTTTTTTTTTCTTCACTACCCCACCTCCTTTCCCGGAGGCAAGAGGAATTGTACCCATGGCATTTTAAGTTTGGGAGCTGAGAAACAGTGAGCACATGCCACTTGCTGAAGTGCGTGGAAGAGATCTGTGACACCAAACCCAGTTTCACAGCCCGCCAAAGACAAATGTCTCATGTTTTCTACCAACTCCAGTGCTTCACTTAAGGATGAACACATTTGGAAAACGAAAAAATACCAATTCTGAACAAATTACAGAAAATTCATACCGGCTTACATCACACACCAGTCACCAAATGAAGCTATGCCAATCAAACACGTCACCCACTGTGACTCATTCTCCCACACGACGACTCTTCCACCCCTTTCCCAAAATAGAGTGCAAGAACAGTGCACTGCAGAAAGGTGGGCATGAGAGATGTAGATCTCTGCTCTCCCAAAAGCCACGCATTGGGTCCAAGCTCTCCTTAGCTAATGGGACACCTTTCTGCAGCCGCTCACTTCATCCGTCTTGGATATTCACCTTGGTGAGCTCAGCCCAAGTTGATTCTCATTATCACGAATTAAAGCCCATGTGGCAGTTTCTTAAATATCACCATGAGTGAAAAATCCTCCAGCAATTGTCTGGTCATCATACTAATACGTATTTATCATGTCACTTGTTGGGTTGATTCTTGCTGGATTTTTGAGACAAAAAATACCATTTACCACACTTGCAACCAAAGTAGCAGCATTTGTAACCTCTGTCTACAGTAAATAAAATCCCTGAGCTTTTAACTCAACATTTATTGTGACAATGCACAAACTAAATCAACATTTGTTTTAATTATAAAGTTACACAGAGAGATGATATGATAATCTGATACAGCATTCCCAGTCTTATATTTGAATAATGCGTAAAATTTCTAGATCTATTTTACATATTTATTTATACTGATTGATTTTGGGCTCAAGAGGACTTTGCAACCCCATCATTACAGGGGCTCTGTCATGACTACTTAAATTTGTCAGCCCAAAGAAAACTGTAAGACTGATTTTAGCATTTCTTATCATCTCAAGTCACCCTCCTCCTTCCCAAAATCCACCTTTTCTCAATGGCACTTTTGATATTTACAATTGCTGGACATCTCTCACATAAAGTTTGTACTGCACTTTCTTTTGTCGAGGGAGCACAGGACTGAAGGTACACTTCCAGTCCTGTGAGTTGAATTCAGCCAAAGATGCCTTCACAATAACGGGATCAGCACAAGGGGATCACGTCAGCAAGGTTGAAAACTCTATTTCTCCACCATTAGAGGAATATTTCCCTTCTCCAACTGACTTCATAAAATGGAGGATTTCACCATTTAAGATTTGTTGAAAAATCTCTGCTAAACTGCCTTAGCCAGGCCAGACATTTCACTGTCTGGTAAAGGACAACTGGCCTGTAACAACAATATCTGCAGTCAGGTATTATGTTTGCTACTACAGACAAACTTTCCCTCACAAGATTTTTTGATGACTTTAGCCACATGATTTTCCAAATGGAAACATACTGTATGAAAATATGTCCAGATACATTAACTCCATATAATACAAAACAGAGCTGGAAAGGTTCAATTAGGTCACCTAATTCATTCTTCAAGCCCTCCATTACAGGAGTGTCCTCTTCAATATATTTACCAGCTTCGTCCATATTTATACTAAACAGCTCAGGCAATGAGCTTTCATCAGTTTTCGCCTACTAAAGAGGTAGGCGCATGATGAATGTTTAAACACACAAGTAACCTTTCCAAGCGAAAGGGAAGAAGTCCTTGAAATTAAGGGTAAGCTGAAGTTTGTGCAGAATATTCGGGCTTTATTCTGTCAATGCCAAGCTTTCTGTAGAGTATATTAAACTCACTATTCACTACTGTTTGAAAGAAGACAAAAAGACCAGGAGCATGCATCGAATCTGTAGAGTACGCCTGTGCAGCTAGTGGAAAGGACAGCTATGGATCAGGTAGCACCCAAGGTCCCCAACAGGATTGCGCAGTTCCATGGTCAAACCAGCCTCACAACATTTTCAGTGGTACCAGTACACAAGATAGCTAGCTGGGGAGTCAACATTACACTGTAAACTTGCTTAAATTCCTTCAAATGCTAGTTACTTTCTCTGGGATCTTAAGAGAAGTCACTCCAGACATGGGATACATAACTCCATAACTCATCTGTTATGGTATATGGAAGGGAAAAGGTGACTTTCTCTCACGACCATATCCAAAGGGAAGACAGACAGCCTACCAGCACAGAGGGGTACTGTTTTGTTTATAATATGCTACAGATCCAAATAATCTAATCCCATATGCTAAATAAAATATGCTTTCAAAAAATAAAGTCAATACCAACTGTCAGAAGTTGAATTTTTCAGAAAAATTCAGGTATAGACAGCCACCTCCAGAAACATGGGGTTCATTCTTACACCTCTGCATGTTATACATACACATATAAACAATGATCAGCCACCCACAAGAACAACATCAATGTTCATAAGCACAAGACAGAAATTAGAAGGTAAAACATTCACATGTCTTAAAGCATCATTATCTCACCCACGGTATACAAACAGGTTTATATAAAAGTCACTGGAGCAAATGCTACAAGGCAAGGTGACAGGACAAACAACATAAATGAAGGCCCCACGTTTGAAAAAGCCCACAAGCAAGTCCTTCCAAAATGCTAGGGCTTGACTTTGTTCACATAAAACGCAATGTAAGCCTACAAAAGTCGGGTCACAGCTGGGTGAACTTTATGGGACCCTATGTTCCTAATCCTATATTTAGTTTTCAGCACTATCCTCCTTCCTACATCCCTCTGTGAGGACACTCTGCATTTCATTACGTTCCTAACTCCTCCCTCATGCCACGTGTTGCCATTTCAAATTGTTTCTAAATTTGCAAGTGTAAGACGGGAAGAAAGAAAACTAAGGAAATGCAGTTGGCAATTACAGGAGTGACATGCTGCAAGCGAAACCCAGCTGGTCTGGAGACACCTCCATGAGCAGGAGTTTTGCATTCTTTACTTGTATGCATCCTGCTTATTCTATACCACCCTGCTTATGATGGCCATATGAGTCTTGTCAGATCTCTCCTGTGATTTGTCCCACTTCGTGGTTCAGAGATTTTGCCCCAAATTTTTGTCAAGTCTGAGAACAACTGGGCCAGGTGGTGAGATGAAGAATTAAATTATTATCCTGTAACCTTAACCTCAGAACTTGCTGCCACAAAGATGATAATAATCAGATTATTCACAAAGACAAAACCCACTTCACAGTCATTCAGTCAAACAGCTAGACACGTGTATTAAGAACACAAGAAATACCTGGACATAGGCCCTGCAAGAGCGTTCCCTTTTCTGAAGCTGAGTCCATAAAGACAGCAGATTAAAGACGGAATAGAAAAAATAAGTTAGTGACAGAACAAGGGAAAAAAAATTGAAGAAAATGCCTGTGAAAAAAAACCTCATTTCTCTTTTTAACAGCTCCTGAAAACCAAACAAACCAAAGGAAGCATGCAAGTTAGGCAGCAGTGGAAGACTGAAAAGACTGGCTCCAGAAATATAGGTTAGTCCTTTTTCAGTGAAGTAAAGCACAGACTGGCAACTTTGCAAGAGCACCTGTTAGATGGTAGGAGACACTGAAGTCAAGTAGAGATGCTCAAGAGATGATGTTTTCCTTCCAGCTTGGAGATCACACATGATATTTCCACATCAAACAAGGCTGGAAAGGATGAGGCTGATGGTTACTTGCATAAAAGGAGCGTGGGCTCTGCAGTCAGACAGGGCTGATGGCACAGTGAGGTATAACCACACTTTGGATGAGCAGGACCAATTCCAGGGAGCACGATGTATGCAGGAGTGCATCCTGATACAGGATGGACCTGTATGGACCCATTCCGATACACCTGCTCGAGGCAAAACCAACAGTGCTCCAGCTTCGCTGCTGTGAGCTTGATTAAAGCCAGCTCAGGCACGTGTCGAACGTGATAACACATTGCACTGAAGAAGAGAGTGTTGCCCAAGGCTCCTGATAGCGTAAAGGGCCACTGAAGAGGCTGTAACAATGAGATGGGAATCCGGTGCAGTATTTCCAGCTGAGGCTGTTCTCTCCCCTTCGGATTAAACTGCTTCTCCAGGAATGCATTTTCCAGTCCTCTCATACCAAGTTGTGTTTTCCTTTGTAATTCCCGGGCCTAAATGTTTTATATGCTGAATAGCTTTTCCACAAAGAATCCCACCTTTTCCACTGGAGCCATATTTAGGACTGTACTTTGATACGCACTTGCATGCCTCCTGCCTGATAACTGCAAGTTCGCATGTCACAAAATTAAAACAGGCACTTCTTTACCTCCCCGCGACTTTGCAAGGCAGTCTGCAGCAGTGAGTGAATTGGTGAGCTCTGCATCAGTGCAACTGAACCTTGCAAAATCAGGCTGCTCACAGCAACTGGCTCGGCTGGGTTTGTTTTTGCTCATGTGCCTGGGTTGGAAATTGCACAACAACTGAGATTCGGGGTAACCCGTGCTCTCTACTCACAGCAGTGCAATCCCATTAGTACAGCTGAGAGCCAAATTACGCCCCCACGAGTTTTGAGGCTCTGAAATAAACAAAATACACCCAGGTATCATTCAATGCCTAATTTCAATTTCTAATTTATCAATTTGTAACAGTAGGAATCTTCCTATGGGTAAACTTGGCCAGTATGAAGACTTTACAGAAACAAATGGAGATCAAAGAAAGCCTTGCTGAAAATTACAGAGCTATCCACTCAGAGGTCTTACCAGTGTGCAACAGAACAATTATTACCTTAATTAAGCCTGATTCAGTGGAAAGCATAAAGCTTTTAGTGACAGGAAAGTGGCTCCTGAACGATGATGGCTTTTAAAAAATCTGATTATGCCAGTTTATTTCAATTCATTGTACATCAGCTTGTAAAAAAAAAACCCAGCACAAACCAGCATAGGTGATTACTTCCAGATCCCCAGCACATTTCCTTTAATGATTAAAAGAATATTTAATGGATAGTGCTTACTTTATTTCTTCTTCCTAACTAAAAAGCACTAAACAAAACTCTTTGCAAATTACTTTTTTCCCTTTTTTTTTTTTTGGAAATACTCTTGATCAGTGAAGGGGAAAATCGAGCAGTAACTCTGCTGCCTTTTGTTTGCCCAATACTATTTCCAAGTTGAATTCATGCATTCTTAAATGAACACAGAGCAGTTGCTCTTCTAAAGAATTAAGTAGGGAATGAGAGCAAGTAAATTACCGAGCCTGTCACTTGGATCACTGACTCACATCGCTGTTTTGCAGGACTCCACGCAGTCCAGAATTTTAATGCGGAGTACAATTGATTTGTATGAGCTGCCTGACCAAAGCTGATGGCAGGGGGTGAAAACCTGCAAGGGAGACCCCAGGAGTGACAGCTGAGCCAAGGAGCTCTCCCTTGCCTAGTCTTCCCCTCCCCTCGGTATCTCATACCTAACCCCGTGCTACAACCCCATTTCATGTAATCAAAACAAATATTGGAAGGTGGGATATAAAAAGATGAAAAATATGTGCTTGCAAAGCTGAAGTGACAAAATGTTGGGTGTGGCTAGGGCATACTCAGAAGAGCAAGCAAACCAACCATGAAATTCGTTAGTAGATGACATTAATTGCTGGTTTTACCTGATATTGTCAGACATCACCATCATTTCAAACAAAGAATCATGGTATGATCATAACAAATAATGTTACGCTGATGTAACAGTTAATACAATTATTACCTACATTGTTATAAAATAGCTGGAAGCAGCACTAATTAAAAGCATCAGGATAACCCAATTCACAGCACATGCAAAGCACATGAGATGCAGGACTAAAATTCCCATGCAGCTGTAATCTTAAACAGTCCAGAAGCCCTTTACATTTAAAACAGTGTAAGTCTACTGTGATAACTTACAAGAAAAAAGACAATATTACTTCTCTGAAAAGTATTTCTCTTAGGAAGACACACAAGAAATTTCAGGCTTAGCTGGGATCATATACTCCCTATATAACCTTGGGACTCACTGTCCCTGTTCTCATGTAAATGGATGCCAGGGCTGTCAGAGCCAGCTACACAGCTGAGAACAAAATTCTGTGTCTTATTTTAACTGAGTGACCAATATAACCATGTGCTCATAGCCACAAGTTTCAATTACATTTTGTTACACTGACCAGGCCTGAACAATTCACTGGCTGAATCCTACATAACTCCCATCCCATGTGTTTACATGAGATGCAGTGATGAAGAGGGCCTTGAACCAAGGAAACCCTCAACTTTAAACAGCCTGTATTTCCTCCCATGACTGGCAACTTCTAGAACCTTTAGTATGTACCAACTCCACTTCATTCCGGAAATTACAAAAGGACTAATAATTCTTCTCAAATAGGGGACACAGAAACCACACCCTCATCATGCAGTAAGGTGCTTCTGGGCTAAGTCATGGGTCATCACTAAAAAGGCCCTTTAATACTAAACCATCCTGAAGACCTGAAGCGTAAACATCATGGTATCTTAAGTGCCTTTGGTAAATATATCTCCAGTGTAAAAAAATGTTTCTGTCTGCTTTTATTTGTTTATTTTCATGCATAAAAGTGTTCACTTGACCTTCACATCAGCATCTTGTAATATTACAAGACGAAAAAATCAAAATCCAGACTCTCTCTGTCTCTTGGGGCTTTAAATATTCCAATTTTCTGGATCATATTACATGGCATTTCACAGACAGCTTCAGCACTGGAAGCGCTGGACAAAATTCTAGTCTCATTCACGCTGGCACAAATTAATTGCTGTGGCATCACTTGAGTTACTCACATACTGAGCTACAAAAGCTGAGACCACAATGGAGTACCTGGAGTTCATATATCTACACATCTAAGGGTATACATTTCCCAGCACCAATAGTACACTTAGCATTTACAACTGTTTCGTTTCTCAGAAGAATAAAATACACTGTAAACGAAAAACTGGCAGGTACTCTTGTCTACTGTGAAAGAATCACTACCCTAAAATGGCAGTCGTTCAGAAAGACATTTATAATAGATCTCCAGGGAGAGCCAAACTCTTCTTCAGATTCCTGTCCCTTCCCGAGCCGCTCCATTTTTACCTTATTTAAGCTGCGTGCAGCACTGTCCTTCCCACCCGGAGTCAGGTTTCGGAGCTGCACATCAAGCAAGTTCACCAGCTGGACCATGGCAGACACAGAGTACGTGATGTCACCAGCGTACAAGTGGTTTTTTGTGTGCTCCGCAAGCTCCCGGGCAATGTTGGCAGCCATCTCCCCCGATTTCATCTGCAAGTGAGAAAGCAGAGGAAAAGGTTGTCCCTGGCTGTTACTATGGTGTTACTCCAGTCCCTCCCAGCCCCACAGTGTTGAGTCAACTCGCCACAAGAAGAAGAGAGAAGAAGAAGTCAAGAAGAAAAGAAGAGAGGAAGAGAAGAAGTTCCCAAGGAGGAAACTATGGCAAGGATCTTCATGGTTTGATCACGTACAGCATTTGAGTATGGTTTACGTGCAAGTGGTTTTTCCATCTAGGTCACCATGTTGGCTTCAACACAACAACTTCTGATCTTCTCACAGGGCACTGCTGGAATTGAGGGGCAGCTGCTTCTTTGCATTGCAGCAGATGCAACCAAAGATGGCATTGCATTCCATGGGATGCCCATGCTAGGGAGGGCTTCAGTTAGCTTGTCCCATTGCCTTATCTACGCCACTTGGAAAAAAAGCCAAACCATGTAAGCAGTCTCTCCTGTCAAGAAAGAGCAGTACCAGGTTCCAAAACATTATCTGATAGTGATGATTTTTGTTACATCTCCTGCGCAAAAGTGTTCCTTGTAAAAGGAACAAAAACAGAAGACATAATCCAGATGCACAAGACACAAAAGTTCAGAATTCCCATCATGTGGATTTAATAATGAGGTGCTAATTTACCACCTAGCATCTGCACGCCAGAGACATGCTCCTTACCCCACTAGCCATTACATCTGTAATGAGGCTAGTGATTCTCAGCACATGAAAGCATTGTAACTCAGGAGCTAAAAGCTTAAGGCTCCAAGCAGAGGCCTGCTGGAAGGGAAAACCAAGTAGACTGTTTGGCTGAACCTTCTACTAAAAGACTTTTATTGTCTAGTTGAGTCATAAAACTCATGAATCGCCTGCAGTGAAATTCACTGTGTAATTATTTGGGAAACTCTCTCTTTTCCCCTGTGGCTTTTCCCCCGTTCTTGCTCTGTTTTGGTCTCCCCGTCTGGTGACCCTTTCCTGTTCTACGCCGTGGGAAGGGCAGCTGGTCCCATCTCCTTTCTACGAGCAGCACACTATGAAAATCCTTTTGCAGGTTGTTGGTCTTTTTTTTGTGATATACCACTCTGTGATCTGGAATGCATATCTATTGGGAATACACCAGGGATAAGGAGAAATTACACAGGGTGACATTTGAATGAAGCTCCCACTTCTCTGTCAGGCTCATTGACCAACTCTGCTGAGTTCTTCGTGTGAAATTTCCAATTGTCTTGTCTTCCAACAGTTAGAAACCAGGGCCCCGATGGAATGCACCCACGAGTGCTGAGGGAGCTGGCGGATGTCATTGCTGAGCCACTCTCCATCATCTTTGAAAGGTCCTGGAGGACAGGAGAGGTGCCTGAGGACTGGAAAAAAGCCAATGTCACTCCAATCTTCAAAAAGGGCAAGAAGGAGGACCCAGGGAACTACAGGCCGGTCAGCCTCACCTCCATCCGAGGAAAGGTGACGGAGCAGCTCATTCTGGAGGTCATCATTAAGCAAGTGGAGGAAAAGAAGGTTATCAGGAGTAGTCAGCATGGATTCACCAAGGGGAAATCATGCCTGACCAATCTAATAGCTTTCTACGATGACATGACTGGCTGGGCAGATGAAGGGAGAGCCGTGGATGTTGTCTGCCTCGACTTCAGCAAGGCTTTCGACAGTGTCTCCCATAACATCCTCATAGGCAAGCTCAGGAAGTGTGGGCTGGATGAGTGGTCCGTGAGGTGGATGGAGAATTGGTTGAATGGCAGAACTCAGAGGGTTGTCATCAGCGGCACTGAGTCTAGTTGGAGGCCGGTAACTAGTGGTGTCCCTCAGGGGTCAGTACTCGGCCCAGTCTTGTTCAACTTCTTCATTAATGGTCTGGATGAAGGGATAGAGTGTACCCTCAGCAAGTTTGCTGATGACACAAAACTGGGAGGAGTGGTGGATACACCAGAAAGCTGTGCTGCCATTCAGCGAGACCTGGACAGGCTGGAGAGCTGGGCAGAGAGGAACCTGATGAAATTCAACAAGGGCAAGTGCAGGGTCCTGCACCTGGGAAGGCGCAGCAGTACAGGCT
>Ga0065711_1006657_pt1 | contig 18548 bp, 8 predicted proteins | sample Hoacrofraction12_FD_59098 | JGI IMG/M metagenome (GOLD analysis project Ga0065711, IMG submission 59098) | Hoatzin crop microbial communities from Cojedes, Venezuela - Epithelial fraction 12 v2 (version 2) | ecosystem: Host-associated > Birds > Digestive system > Esophagus > Crop | place...
TTTTTAAGTCACTCCTCAAAAACATTACAAATATGACACCAGTCAATTTAGTGCATGAATACCAGGTATTCTTACAGACTTTGTATGCAAGTTGCAACTATGCTCTTTCTGACCAAGGATACCATCTTCATTACGGTACAGTAGGATCTGAAATGCATTTTCAGCTTTTCAAGTTAACAGTTTCATAATTTATGTGGCAGATGTGCAAGGCAAACTGCACAGAAAGAGATAAGCCAGGAAAAACATCCTGATGGCCACAAATGAATTACGACTTGTGGGAGGAAGGAACTATAAAGCTATTTCCTGTGCCTTACAACTTCTAATCACAAGAGACTATGAAGTAAACAAGATAACCCAAAATCCACCACACACACACTTTCAAAAAGGACAGTGACTTTAAGAATTATATTGAAGCCTGTTAGAGAACTCCGATCTCTCACTTACAGAAACCACCACTGCAAATTGCTGAAGCCTTCCCTTTCAAAGTTTCCCCCCTCTCAGAAGTTACCCAATTGCAGCTTGCTCTATTCTTCATCTTTCTGTAATTGCTATGCTACAGCTGAAGTAGTTTTTACAGATGTTGGGAACATGAGGCAACTAATTACATGGTAGTTTTAAAGCATATTTGCACAAGGAACGAACACGTCCTCCCCAAATTAATTTAAGACTGATTTAATCTCTCCTACTGCAGATTCCTTGCAGTATCGAAGTGTCAGTACTTTCGTATTCTTATATAAAACCATCCCTTGTGGTTTACACCAACAGATACACGGCTGCTTTAAATATCTTCATCTGTCAACAACTGCAGAGTGGCAATATGTGGTGGTAAATAACTTTTCAGCTGACTGAGGATTTTGCCATGTTAACACTACCGACTGTGGTTTTGTATCACCTCTACATATAAGTATTTCTTCATCTAAAGCCCAGGCTCACTTCTTTATTTCCCTGTTCTTTAGGGGATGTTTTGGTTCCAAACACCCACCCTGACATTCTTCAGTTAGTCTAATCATTGAAGATCAGAGCATGCTATCTCCACTTCAAATGCACATTTCTGAAGTTGCATTTTTAAAGGCTTAGTAAGTGTTGCCATTTTGCTTATTACACTTAATTCAGAAAACCTTCTTTAAAAGGTGACTTACCAAAATTAATGTTATACTCCAACAAGTAGAATGAATCAAAATACTTCCTTTTATCTTACAATGTAAGAACACCACAATAGTGTTTCCATTGTTTTTCAGTATTAGTTTTAGGTCACTTTTTTTAGTTCAAATTTTAGTTCAAATTAGAGTATAATTACACCCAAACCATTCTTATGACAAATCCAATTAATCTTTAGCATGGAAATCAATTTCACAAACAAGTCCTAAAAAGCTGCCTTTCGGGCAACATTTGACACTTTGGTGGGATAGTTACAGGCTAAAACAGCTACTCTGCACTCTTATCGCCATTTGCAAGTTTTCAGTCTCTGCTCTCACGGGAACATACATCTGGCTCATCAGCTTGAAGTCACTGCTTTGTAGCTTCTATTCCTGTCGATTTATTTGTTTCAAAGTTCAATATGCTATGTTTAAACAATAGCAGCCATATAGTAAGAAAAAAAGAAGTGGAATTGCAAAACTTGGATAACTTTGTGCAGTTATAAAAAGTTCCATACGTATGTTGTAATCACATGACTAGATTTATCTTTGCTCAGTCCTCAGACTGACTTTGCTACTATGCTCCTTACACTTCAGATTTTTTCTTCTGTAACAAACAAGCTGCAACAATTATAAAAATATTTTTAGTTAACTACATTTCTTTACAGAATTCAGTCAGATTGCACTTTCTTCTTCAACACTCAGCAAAAGCCATTACATATTTTCATTAAGTGCTGCATCTGTAATTTTTCCATATTTGTGATCCAATCGGGTAGCATGACATACTAAAAACAAGTGTTTAACTAAGTAGGACAAAGAGCAAGAGAAATCTAATTAAAAACACACTCTCTGTAAAGTGTGTTTTATATGAATAAAATACCAGCACAAAAAAGTCAATTCTGATAAACACTGCTAGACGATTATAACATAAAACTAAAATTTAGATACATTATTTTGGGAGAGAGACCGAAACACTATTCACCATAGCTCAGACCCTCTAATCAACTGTGTTTCTTCATATTTTGTTGCATTCATGTAATTTCAAGAGTAATTGTCACTGAAAATATAAAGCTCATTTCAGGTCTTCATGATGTTGCTGCATAAGCTGCCTTCTGAATAAGGTATCTACTGTTGCTTCCTTCTTTGCATGCACAAAGTATTAAGATACCACATTCAAGCCCACAGCTCAAGTACTTTAAGTGCGTACAGAAACCTTCAACAAAGACTCAAAAGTACTCCCAGTCAGTGAGCTTTCAGGATTGGGGCACAATATTTTAATGCTGAGAGAGAAGTATTTACAAGAATGAGATTTTATCTTTTTTTTTTTTTTCAAAACACAAAATAAAAGGGCTAAAAGTTTTCAGAGGACAAGCAAGTTGTAGTTACACTCAACATGAGGTAACAGTAACAGAAGCTGTGTAACTTCAACCACTTGCATACCTCAGAGTTCCTATTTAAGACCATAAAAAATTTTGAGAATGACCTTGGATGGAGGAGCAAGATAGGCAGGAAAAAAAAAGAAACAAAAAACCCAGCCTCACAGTAGAAAGAATACTCTAACAGTAGTTATGACACTCCAAATCCTCCAGAACATTGTGTAATGACCTCCGTACTTAGGATGATGTTTCTCCTACTCTCAAAACAAACCTTTCGTTTTCAGAGTGCCAGAAGAGCTGTGCTGTTGGTGTTTTAACACAACCCCCAGAAGATACCACTCCTTTCATAAGCCCCTCATCACTAAAGCTTCTGCAATTCTGCACTATTTGTAACTGTTCACTCACTATTCATTCAAAATGTGCTCGCCTAAAAACTTCACAGTAAGGTTTTCTGACACCATGAAGTGCATGTAACAGTTGTAAGTTCACAGTAACACAACAGCCAGACAAGGAAACCTCCTGATGCTATATATGCTTTAGGTATATTAGCTGAATAGTTACAGATGAGAGATTTTGTGCTGAAAAGCGGGAACACTACCTGGTAGTTACTACACCTATGAATGGCACAGACCTATTGAGTGTTACTAATGACACTGAATTCTAAGTAATCCAAACTTTCCTTACTGAAAGAATTGTTTCAAGTATGTGCCAACTATTTGGTGTGGACAGAAGAACGCACATGCAATAATATGGAGTTTAATATGGCCCAAACCCACACATCTCTGACATTAACGCGACTGAGCTTAATGATCTTTGTAGTTTCAGCTATCCCTTCACTGCAAGCTGAGTACCATCAAAACATTGCCCTAATTCCAAATTTATTACAAATTAAGTATTACTCTAAACGCATGCTAGCTGTTCCACTCGGGAGGGCTGATTAAAGTTTAAACAATGCAGGCGCTGAAGCTTTTAACACACAAACCGATCATTCTTTGCCACTGTATAATCACTCTGGCACCACAACATCATGTGCACCCCTGTGCTTCACAGTATCAATCTTTCTCTGCAATCATTTTGAGAGGAATAAATCCGAGTACAGATAACTCCTCTAAGCTACCTATTACAAGCTCTTCTCCGGCAAGGTACAGGTAAGGTTACCAGATCTGCCTGGAGTCCCACTCTCAAAGTGCTACCCTTCTTCCCTCCAGCCGGTCCAAGGGCTCCAGTTCCTGCCAACTCCCCTCCCTGCCCCCCTCAAGCTCAAGGCAGGCAGAGAGCAGCATCCCAACTGCACGTCAACCAGGCACGTCAAACACACCCAACTTTCACAGCGCAAGTTGCACTCTATCAGTAACACCCAGACTAGCTTTGAAGGGCTTGCAGTTTCCTTCTTCCTTCAAGAGCTATGACTCTGTACAGCTTCACATTTCATCTGTGATGTAGCAAAGCATTAACACCATTACCTAGAAAAGCCCGAGACATGTATCTCAACAACAGAATCCAGAAGTATGGTCCAAGTAGCAGGTGAAGCAACTAAACAAGAAAACCTTCAACCGTTGTTTTAATACAGTCCCATGTTGTAGAAAACGTCTTAAGCCTGAGGCAGAAGCTGCACTGAACTTTTCAGAGTAGGAGAAAAGAGGAGGAGGCAACAATTTACACAAAGTTATCAAATTGCAGCATCATAACCAGTTGTTTTCCTTCATTTATTCAAGCGCCTTTCAGTGGCATTGCTATGCAGGAGGCATTCAGCAGGAAAGAGAGACACTTGAGACTACCATCTTCATCTCTGTTTTTCTAAAGTGACCCACGTCGTCATTTCCTGATCTTCTTTCTAAACATATTGCAATAAATTCTGTAGCTGCTGCTGTTTGCAAAAACCTCACAACCTCAGCATTGGATTTCAGGCCTTTTATTTCCTGAAAATAACTAAAATAAAATCAGAAGACAAATAACTGATGTCACTACACTGAAGCTGATTGGCTTCTCTTCCCAAAACTGGCTCCTGAGAGCCTGCTTTCTTACTGTTCAAAGTCAAAAGCAAGAACCATTGCACTCCTCTACGCAGTGCTACAATACCTGCTACAGTCAACAGCTCTAATGCACCTGCAGTGTTTCCTTTCACATCCAATACCGAAATCCAATCCAGAAAAGACCATTACATCTGTCAGACAACTTCAGGATGACAGTGTCTTTAAGTAAGACTACACAGAGTATGTCTGAATGCAAGAACCTTATTTCTTGACTCCACTATACACAGCCATATGAGGAACACAATCCAGGCCCCTTAAACTTGTATTTCGGTGTCACCAAGAATATCTCCCCTTTCCTAAGAAGGAAGCTATTCATAAACCAAGCCCTTCCCTGCACCTCACCTCGCTAACAAGTAAGAACAAGAAATTCACCATCTTATAAATTAAAGTGCAATTATGACTTCAGAGTCTCCCAGTGAGTACTTAATATTTCTTTAGCATAAGCAGGGCTGTGCAAGGGGAAACTTGTTCAGTATTGCAACCTTCTACAGTGTCAAAAAATGCTTATTACATCATATAAAAAAAGTAAAGGCAAGTATGCCGTGATAATTCTGCAGAATAAGCTGTGAGAATCAAACAGTTTGCAGCTTCAGGCAAAGAATTCAGGGGGCTTTCCTGCTATGCCTCCACCTTTTCCTGGTGCTCCTTCAGCATCGAGTGGTCCCTAAAGGTGCTCTCTCATTTCTTGCTTCCAATTTGTTTTGAATTCGGTTGTATGCCTTTCACAAGCTGTTCTTCAAACTTGCTCACCTGTCTTGTTTGTTTTTAACATGAGAATGACCAGCAACTCTAAACTTTGCATTTTCTTCAAATCGAAATTTCAGCTTTCCAAAATACATGGTTTTGCTTTGAATTATTTCCTTAAACCTTCTACTTCACCAGTGATGTTTCTTTTTCATGCCTGTCTTTGGGAAGTGATAACAGTTTCATTACGAGCCACCAATATAGCATTTTTGTCATCTCCACAGCACTTGCAAGGATTCCATTCTTCAGCATGCCCTTGAAAGTTTTTTTTATAAATTCCACATTTTAATGTAAGCAACCTTCTTGACAAATGCACCCAAAATATTTTTTCTTTATGCTTCTGTTGGTCAAAGAAATACTTTTAATTCAAGTACTTTATGTTCACTATTACAGAGTGGCTGTATGAAAGAAATATCCCAAACCAGAATCAACGCACAGCTCGGGACCAAGTTAAGACTCACCACTTCTGTCTTTTTGACTAGCTCGTCAGTGAACCGGTCACTGAGCATCTCAATGTGTACTGCTCTCAGTGTAAGATGCTGATGCAATGTGTATCTAACCTACGTAGGATGCATGAAGTCACCCACCGCTATCACGTTTCCTGCCCACATTGCCTCTCTGCTGTCCACGTGGCATGGGAGGACATCAAGCAATACAGTCCTCTTCCTGTTCTTGCTCTGCCCTCACAACTTTAGGCCTGAATTTTCAGTTCATTGGGACTGACTGGTTGACATAGTTTGCTTCTCAATTTGGTCTGAAGAAGCTTTCTTCAGCTGTTGCTCATCCGTTCAGCTGTGCCAGTGTTATTTTGTGCTTGGCCTGTAACGGAGTCCTTCTAACCACACTGGTTTAAAATGGGACACTGACAGAACAGATTTATCCAAAACTTTCTGAAAGAAAAATATCCCAGGGTCCACTTTATTCTTCAGTCTTCTAAAATCTGTCTTAAACCCAGACAGATATGCTTTGTCACAGGCATACATCTCATACAACAGGCCTGTAAGGACTATTTTTCCCTTCAACTGGAGGCCTTCCTCCCTTTAAATTAGCTGGCATCTCCTGATCAAGTTAATTTAGCATAATCATAATGAGGTTATGCTGGCAACCAGTTCTGACAATCAGCCATTTCCCCACTATTTCTTCTGTAACATCCTATTACAGGGGATAAGCACACCATATATAATCAAAAGCACATCAAAATAGTTCAACTGATACAAGAACTATAGATGAGGCTCATGGCACATGAAACCGTACTGAAATACTATAGAAGGGCTGCACAATGCACTGTGTCACTCATGGTATTTCTGCTGGCAGAAACAGTAAAGTGGTTTTCTCCCCCAAGACTGAGTGTTAGGCAACACAGGGCTGTTGTATCATCTCAGTCCACTTTCATTTAATATATTCTAGCTGATCCTCATTTTCGTATTCTGTAAAGAGCTCTTATGGTTCCAGAGAGCCGAGTCGGAACCAGTGAACGGCTGAGGCTGAGAGGGAGCTCTTGGGATCCCCTAGCCCACCCTGCTCAAGCAGGCTCAGCAGGAACAGGTCGCCCAGGACCGTGTCTAGACAGGTTCTGAGTATCACAAGGGATGGAGCCCCCCCCAACATTTCTGGACAAGCAGCCCCAGTGCTTGACCACCCCCACTATAAGAAAAATGTGTTTTCTTCTGTCCAGATGCAATTGTTTTAATTTGTGCCCACTGCCTCTTGTTCTGCTAAGTTTTATTACTATTTACTGTGTCTTCTAGGACTGCTACTGGGATAGGATCATATCTGTGATAGGATGTTTTAGTGTTGTTTGCCATAAACAAGTCTTTGATTTCAGGTGCTTCTTTAGAAAGACAAAATGAAAGTTTCTCACTAGGTTTAGTGCCACAATAATTACAAGGACAAGGAAAAAGATACGCAAGGAAAACAAACATCACTGTTACAAGAGCACATTAGGAAAAAATACTTGCACATAAATCGGTTCAAAAGCAGTTCCTAAGAATGGCACAATTACTTACTCATCAGCTTATTGTACTGCAGCCATTAAAATAACAAAAAAATTGCTTTTTTAAAAAATCTAATCTTTTCCTACTTCATATTGTTCATCCTTTAATAAACCTGAACTACGACGTTTCTTCCCTGCTACAAGTGTATCTAAGAACAAAAAGCAGTCACCATAATCCTAAATAGACTAAATTAGCTCAATGCCTATGTTTTTCTGTCATTCAATTTTCTATGAAGGCAGGTCACAATCTAAAAATCCTTCTACTATCATATTAAGCAGCTGAACAAAGTAACTTTGGCTAACAGTTAATGTCAGTGTCCTTCTACAGCTATTCATAGCAGAGTATCCAAAAATGGGCACAATGAGTAAGAAAACACCACTTGGAATAAGTAACACAGTATCAACATTATATTAACATTCATTATTTCATTAAAATTTTCAGATTGATATCTCACATTAAATAAAAACAGTACCTTGGCAAACTAAAAACCCTTAAGTTCACAAATATGCATTTTTACTCAAAGCAAGTGTTCTTTTGTGGAGTGAGTCTGTCAAATGAGATACAAATTAACTTTCAAAATGCCAAGCCATGTTTCTTTGTAGAGGATAATGATGTTTCCTCTCCTTTCATAGGTATCATTTGTTAAACTGGTTCCTCCAGGAGATCAAGTAACTCTTACGTCCTAAAAAGGTAACAAGAGCTGTTTCATTTGCCTCGGAGCCCCAGTTTCTAGTTCCTGCCCACATACAGATGATAATTTCAAATTATGCCCTGTATTAACAACAAACCAATTTCACTATGGTTCAATACAGGAAGTATTTATTTATTTACCCACTCATGGTAAGATTACTCCATTTTTATGATCTAATGTCTGCAGCTACAGAAGTTACAGTTACTATGTAATTAACAAAAACCTGACACTTGCAGTTTAAAGGCTGAGACTCCACTTTCCAATTAGAGTCTATTAGCACAAAGTTTTCAAGCTGTCTCAAGAAATGCAATCATTTGTTTGGCAGCAAGGAGAGATAAACCACCCTGACAGAAATTAATTCATTTAGACAATAAACACCTTTGAAGCCAGGCTTTTTTTCCCCACCTCTCTTTCCACAATCATATGGAGGAGTTAAAATAATTACATAATCGTCAAAACAAGGAATAATTAAAAGCAACATCAGTCATTAAGGTTTCAGCTCTATTTGCAGATGTAAGTTACCAAGAATGTAGTTTATTTTTCAGAAGATGCATCCACTGCAACTTCAATAAAATTACCTAAGGTTATCAAAAGTTTTTCCTCTTTACATTCAAAACGGACTTTGAGAAACCTTCACTGAGTAGTCTCGGAATACAAAACACACACCTCCCAAGAATCACATGTTTACTAAATATAAAGTTGTATCTTCAGAGGTAACACTGAACAGTTTGTAATGTAACATTAGGATGCTTCCAAGCAGCTTGACAGGACAGGGAAAGCAACCAACAAGAAAAACATTTCCTATTATGACTCAGAATGAAGCCGAGAGGAAAAAAAAAATCATACTCCCTAACTCCCAATAGGTCTCATTATTATTATAACAGATTAAAAAAATGCAGTTCAGTCTCATTAAACAAGTTGAATATACACTAATATTTCTAATTGTATCCTAAATGAACCAGTTAATATCTATTAAGCATGCAGTCAATATTTAACTGGTTAGAATAGGACACACTATCTGGATGAGGGGAGGGAAGAGTACTTTGAGGTAGTTTCCTTCAAACACACAAATAAACAGTAAATACTGGTGTTGCCACACTAGTTTCATTTTTAGTGGCAAACCAAACACATCCAAAAAGATTTATTTAAAATGACAGTCTACATAGAATACCACTCTCACCACTCTAATAAGTGAAATATATACCCCCAGTATTTCTAATATAATTAGCTGCACTTTTAAATTGAATTGAAAACATCTCATATGATGATCTGTTGGATGGTGCGATCACTTCCAGCCCGAATCATTCAAAGTAGCACCATACAAGACCCACAACTACAATTCAATCTGTATCCTTTCTCTCAAATTTTAGACCTGAGAGTGGAACCAGAAATATCGACGCATATCCCCCACGACAACAGTGATACAAACATAGAAAGGCTAGCTCAGGAGCCTGAAGTAGTAATACACAAAGCTGAAGAGCAACCTTACGAAATTTGAACTCAGAACTTAAATTTGTGATCTTTTAGAGCAGTTTTACAGCTAACAAAGCATTAACAGTACAGTTTCTAATAATAAATAAAGTTAGGTAAAAATGTACAATCAAAAAAGTGTTCCAGTCTCTCTTCCTGTCCTTCCCCCTACCAACACAAGTGCTCGTGGTGCTACAAGCAGCTGCTTATGCAGCACACTACCAAATCAGTTATGAACCCTTCAAGCTTGTGGGGTTTTTTTTAGCTATTATCACCAAGATAGCACAAGCAAATACAGAACTACACAAGAGAAGCATAAGGAAGGCAAAGACAGTGAGTGGCCAGGTATAAAAGTGGGACATGCTCTTTCAGTGGAAGAATAATCTTAGAGCTCCTCAATCTGCTTGTGAAACCACATGATAAGGGGGTACTTTAAGCACTAAACCTGCACCTTGCACTCCTTTGCCCCCAGCCACTTATTCTTACCCAAATGCGATCTCTTCCTTTATGCCAGTACAAACATGGTTAACTTTACCAGGGAACTGATCCAGTGGAGGATTAAATTGGCAAAAACAACTGGTTAGTCTGAGAGAGAGATTCTCTCTTCAAGCAGAAAGTATGCTAGTGCCAGCAAAAGGGAGAGAGGAGCAGCGTGCAGTCTGTGGCAGACGGAAGGCTGTGAAACCTCTTTTACCATCAGCCTACGCTTATACTGACTGTGAAACTACAACCTAAGATTTCATGGTTTACGCTACGTTTTCGTATCTGTGATAGCGACGATGGCGTTTGAAACTTCAGGGCAACTACAAGGGCAGACTCAGCCATGAGTTCCTGTGTCCTCCACTTACATCAGCTTTAATGGTCCCTCTCCTCTCCCCTTCCCGTTCCTCCGATCTCAACACTGCTTCCTCAGATGTGGGACACAAACACTTGTGCACTTGTATGGCAAACAAGTCTAGGGAACTAATCTAACTTAAATACCCTAGAAAGTCTTTCTGGGAGAGACACAAATGAAGAGAGAAAGCTTCCAATTGGATCTGTTCCTCTGCCCAGTTCACTGCACAGCAACCCAAACCACCATACTTACACAGTACACAATGCAACAATAAATAATGAATATTTTTTCTAACACTTATTGAAAAAATACTCAGAGAACCACAGCCTACACAGCTTTCTGGAAAGAAGTGAACTACCAACTTGTAACAATTTCACATGACCTTGTCTTAACAGACAATTGTACCTTAAAAAAAAAAATAAAAAAAATAAAAAGCACCCCAGTCGGAATCAGATCTTGTATTTTAGAGAACCAAAACAGAGGGACTATTTTGTCATGAAAGAGTTACACTCTCCTATACATTTGTCCTTTCTGAAGAGGCTACGGAGCATCCTTTAAAAGAAAATTTTAGCTATACTACAGCTATTTATTCCAAATCAAACAGGTAAATAAAGCTCTTTCTCCAAACTGAAAGATGATAGCAGCTGTCAATCTTTGTCTATAACTGAGCCCATATTTGACCTATGTCAATAAGACTCAGCACTTCAAATGCTGTCATAATATTAGATCAGAACACACTGCAGTAATGTGGAAGTTGAAGTTTCACATGAAGCACACATAACCGAAGTATTGGGAACATACTTGAAGCAATAAGTCACATTCTACGTATTGGAGATGAGCTTCCCAGCTTCAAATGGGACTTCTTGCATCATGACTTGTGGACAAGCTGCATCCCAAACTTCAGAATGAACCAAAGAGAGAAATTCCAAAAGTTTCAAAACAAAGCATACAACTCTCAAGTTCAACACGTTTTTGTGTTCTAAACATACCTTCCTATGAGACAATGCTTCACTCATCCTCCAACAGCTCATCTTTCTGCTTTTACAAAAGCTTATCATTTTCACATCAATACAGAAATTCATTTAAAACTTGAAATGAATGGAGGCAAACATGAGATACAAGAATCAGATTAGATTTTCAAGACTGCGTTTTATGACCACTGCAATGCTTAAAGTTGCACCTTGAAATAGCAAGCCTGAGGAGAGAAAGCAGTACTGTGTTCCACATTTGCACAATGCTTTGGAAGTAATTATACCTTGTATATGAAATAATTATGCAAATCAGCTAATATTTTGTAATACACTAGTTGGCAACAAAACCAAGAGGAATTAGCATAGAACTGAGTTAAGCACCTTGATCCTTTCAACCACAGTGGCACACAGTGAGGTAGGTAAGGTTCTTATCTTTGACCAGCTTAATTTACTTCCCAAGCAGAAGCCTAGTCTTATTTCTGGCAAGGCGATGCAAAGCTATGTTTTAAAAAAAATTTCAAGAACGTAGAAGTCGTCACACACACACACATCATTTAGATTCTCTGAAAATACATAAGGCAAACACTTTAGTTAGCCTTACAAAACGTAATAGAAACTATTGGCACCTTCCATAGGGTGTAAAACGGCAATAATACATTTGAATGAGCACTAACAAAAGCACCACTTGAAGGAATGTGCTGATGAAACTTGTGTGTCTGGTCACAACTACTTCATGCTAACTCTTAATACATACTGCAGCTTCTAATATTTGCCTACTTTTGATTACTCCACCAGTTGAATATTCAAACAGAAGAACGACATATCTACGTACACGAGATAGCATAATGAGCTAATATATGAGCGTAATACTTAAAGATGCTTATCGCCGATATCAAATTACATGGCCCAAAGACTATAACCATTTTTATTCCTTATTAAAACCAGCAACTTTTTGCAAGTATTTTAAAGGAGGGATGAAAGTCCTAACAAATAAACACTGTGACAAGTGCTTGGCAGACACAGCCACACACTGCTGCAGAGTGTTAAAATACAGTTTTCCTTTGCATTCCTAAGACTATTTCTTCTCTCTCTCACTCTCTGGTAAGCAGGCAGAGGACAAGTCCTTATAGGTCTGGAGATAATCATCATCATCTTTCTTGTAATAATGATACAAAATGCTGTTCTTAAAGCAGTTATCAGCAGGATATCTCTTAAGCAGCAATAGGAGGATAACTCATGCAATGAGGGTTAACTGTCCCTTACATAAAACAATGGAAGTGTTCACCGCTCTGAAGATCTTGCTTATGCAAACCAAAATAAATCTTAAATATAAAGAAAACCAAATGATCCTGGAATGAGAGCAGGGGAGTTTAAGGGAAGGTCAGATAGCAATGGACTAGTGTTAGACAGTTATCTACCCCTTCGCTAGATATATCATATGATGGATCATTTACCATAATACCTGCTATTACTAAACCAGCAAACAGCACTTCATTACAGAAGAGCTCAATAGTCTGGGTCGACAAATCCATGAACCGTAAGAAAATCCCCCGTAAACAATAACAATTACAGGCACATGAAAAAAAAAAGCAAGCAGTTAGGCAAGAGAATTTAAAATCCCCAGTTGAGTATACGTAAGATCCTGCTTATACACTGGTCAAACGTGAGCCCACTACAGGCAATAAGCAACTGAAAGTTAACTGCAAGCCATGTAATTGTAGGGTAGATTATCGGCATGCATTTACCACATTAATAAGTATAATGCAGACACAGTATGAGCTAACAGACAACAAGATAAGACTGGAAATCATCAAATCCAGAGTTTTAACTGTTATCAGCTCACTGTGACTTGGTTTACTTGACACAATTATCTTTCTAATTTTTCTCATCTGTGAAGTGGGGGTAGTCCAGAAACTTCTACTTCTCAGCTGAGGTGCAACGTCTAAATTACATGCCAAGCTTTATGCTACAACAGCTAGGAACTGCAACAACAATTGAAGCAGTAATTCACTCCATTTTACCAATAATTCTCTATTTTACCAATCATTTACCCTTCTCGTTACAGCTTGTACAATTAGAAGTACTAAAGAAAACATGCTGTTTATTAACTAAAAGAACTTCTCCCCTATCTAGTTGTACTGGAGCTGATGACAGCAGCTCCTTTAATCCTTCCTTTCCCACTAACACTAAAAATCCTTCCTCCTTGCACAGATGTAACATCAGAACAAATAATGGACAACCCTAGTGCCTAAGCCTATAAATAAATTCTCAAGTGTTATAAATGCTTCCAACATTTAGTACCCGTCCAAGCATTACAATCGGTTCTAAACAAGTTCTGAAGAAGACAACTTGCTCTCTATTTAAAAACCATCGTAAAATATTACATACTTGAGCAATTCATCGAGCTTGCAAAATGTATGAAAACATAGCTCTGTAACACTTCAACTCCCACTCTACAACAGGAGGGAGTACAAATACATTCCTGCTGGGTCACTCAAAAGGTGTGGCTAAGAGCAGTACCAGCAAAGCAGTCAGGACCCAAGCCAGGTGGACAAACAACTGAACTGGACAGGACATGGGAAAAACAGGAGGATGGCAGCTGTCGTACTCCTAACACGGTAAGAAATTCACAGGCTGTCTCCTCTTCTTTTAAGTATACATCCAAGAAGCTCAAAAACTCAGTGACAACTCTCTCACCCACCTTGGCTAATTCAAATGAACATCTGGATTATACCATCCTTACTACATACTGATCCATCACCTTCACCAAATTTTTAATTAGACTGTTTTTTACACTTTGCTCCATGGCAGGTGCTTAAAGTGAGTTGTCACATTCTTGTCATGCACGTAGAAGATCACAAAAGAATGGTAATCAAATTTTAAAGAAAGTGGCTGCAAAGACTCATCACATCGCGACACAGGCAACCATCTAACCTCAGTGGGTCCAAAGGTCTTCCATCCTGCTTACTACAGGTCTTACATGTCTGTGACAAACTAGTTAACAAAAACATTATGTTACAATGACATCTTATATTGAGAGGAATTACTGCTATCCAACTAGCCTTGCTAAGTACATATGCATAAATGCTGTGTTCTGTTTTAAGCAGAACTTTGTGCTAGGATAACAACATACAGTAACATCTCAGGAAAATAAGAATCAGCAGATTCTGCTTCAAGAAAAGGGAATTCAACAAAACTAGAGATAGATATGATGGCTTAGCTTTTGAACTTGGCCACAAGGCCAAGCTAATGCTTTCCTGCTTCTGTCAAGCTAAAAATTGCTTTAACATGTTTTCTTAACATCCCTTGTTTTCTTCTGAAAAAGCCATGGGGTTTTCTTTGTACAGCTCCCCTAGAAATTTCACAGGGAACCAAAGCACAACATATACTTGTCTAGTAAGATTAAGAAAGGAAGTTACCAAGTTGCGTAATACTCTAGATTTCCGTAGCCAGGACTCCAGAACTGTATCTCCTGGACTACAGTACCTTTTGCCAGCTGTCATCACACAGTACAGAGATACTTGGTTGGGGCCTTTGATCGTTTGATTATCAAAGGACAGATGCACCTATACCAATAAAAATCTGCTATTTCTCATATAAACTGCTTCTACACAGTACTGGCCAGCCTGCAGTTCCTCAGTCTCGTGCAGCTCACAAGCAGTTCAAATGCAACGCTTGCCCTCAAGTTTCATCACAGCTACAGGGCGGTTTTGGAGCAGGCATGGGGTAACATAAACCCCCTGCTATGGGAGCCGCAGAACACCTGGGACTACTGTCACCAGGTCATCCAGAGACAAGGCTGCAAAACCCATCGTGCAGCAGAGCAGTGGGCTAGCTAGTGACCAGCACATGCCCCACCTGCCACATGTTCTTAGAGCTCATACTCCCACCAGTTATCTAAAGTATGCAATGGGTGCCTCTGCACTCTGTTATGTTCAGATGTCGGTATGCAGCTCGTGAGGTCAGGAAGATTGGCCACCTCTTGCATAGAAATAGGTAACCTAAGCATTATACCACAGATCCAACCTAAGTCTACGACAAAACACAATCTAACAAAAAGTCTGCTGTATTACTTCAGGAGTGACTCAGAACTGCCACCTGACTCACTAACTTCACATCAAGCACCACCCTGGACTTGAGCCATCAGAAACCTCTGCCATTTAAACTGAGTTTACTGTTATAGAGCAAACAAGTTGAGCACAGAGGGCTGCATTCACTTTCCAATTTTTTTGTTTACTTTCCAATTCAGTTTTGACCTACTGGGGAAAAAGAACCCATACAAGTGAACATCTAAAAAAAAGTGAAAAGCTGCCTTCTGAAGCTAATTTATTCATATAAAAAAATAATGTAAAATAGAATTTATTCCAGAAGAAATAAGAAATTGTAGACCTACACCTCCTAAACTACAAGCCGACCAGAAACTCAATATAATTCTACACATTCGAAGCACTCACACACATTGCTGTACCTGTGAAGAAACTGGAGGGTGGAAGAAATTTGACATTTATTTAGAAACTGCAAGAATAAAGCTTAGGACAAGCAAATACTACCAGTCACAGACAGGCTTTGTTAGTTATTTGGTTTAAGCCCCAAACTTATACACAATGACCAGTTAGAAACAAAATATTACCTTTCAGTTGCAACTAACCAAGACATTCAGACTTTAAGGGGGTGAAGATATATTACCAACTAAGAACAATGAGGTTAACAAAAGGAGAACAAGACTCGTAAAACAGTATCTTGTCACATCTTACAACAGTCCAAATCTAACAGTCTATCACATAAGTCTTCCTAAATTTCATATATAATAGGACTACAATTCAGCATCAAAAATAACTCCCTTATGCACAAAAGTATGCAGATCCATACTTTTGAGTTACTAGAAAACACTACGATACAAATACTAGAGGTGATTCTAGTATGAAGAGAACTAAAAAGCAGAATTGACCTAATGAACTTGATTGCTCAATTTCTGTCACACTGAAGAAAACATAAATACCAAATACTTCAATAATACTACATACAAACTTGAATTCTCACGTCTATTTTGCACTTGTTAACTTACTTTTACTTTCTAAAACTTTGAAGAATTTTAACAGGTTACCATTTTTTTCTGTGAAAGTAGGCCACAGACATTGAAAAAATAAATAGTAGCTTAACTATGTCTCTTTGCTTACTGAACTTTCACATGCCAAAACATCTGAAAATTGTTTAATAAAAGTCCTCCGACTTGAAATCTCTCTGATTTAACCAAGCTCTCAGTCACCTGAAGCCCAAATAAGGATAAAAAAAGAAATCAGATAAGTTGAAATTCTAAGATGATAAGTGTCAGCTGAATATGGAACCAAGATGCAGAACTAAAAATTACTACAAAGCTATCAGATTTGAACTAGCAAAATTTCAAGCTCTTTGCACATTTTCAGAATCCCCATATAACCTTATCCATTTTTTAAGGAAAGAAAGTTTCTTGTTAAAGTTCAGTATGCTCCTGCCACAGCATCAGCTGTTATTTATGAAGCAGATAATATCACTTAGCCTTTTCTACAGAGAATTTTGTAAGTCATGGCCTTAAGACAGAAGACATTATGACAAATCTGCACCACACACAACAGGACTATTGATTTTTATGTCTCTAAATACTATTTACCCTGGAAGCTCTACTTCCCACCTGCCCCCCCCCTCTTTTTTTTAAATACACAATCTGCTTTATTTGGATAATGTTATTCCCAGATACTGAAGTTTACTCAAAAAACATTTTTGATTATTTGAAATGTCCACTTCTTGCACCTGTTTTGGAAATCGAAGGTCTTTTCCAAACCAGATTTTGATGTACCGTCTGGCTTAATAACTCATGAAATATCCTTAAAAGTAAACATTTTAAAAACAGTGACAGTGTTATAACATTATAGTGATCACTAATCCCACACAAGTAAAAGTACACAAGCAAAACTTGGAAAAACTTGATTTTCCTGAAAGTGTCCTTTTAGGTCTTGGAATTCGAGACAGGCGTATATGGCTTGTCCTACTACACACCCAATTTGTCACATTATTAAAACTACTTTAGCAAGAGCTGATTTTGCATGCAAGAAGCTGTAAAAAGTAAATAACCTCCTCAATAGAAATTGTATACACAGTTGTTTTTAAATGTCATCTGATTCTTGGCCTAGAAAAGTCTCTGTCTGGTATACAACACCTTAAGCAAAATACTTGATTATCATGAATAAGCTGCCATTTCTCTTCATTTTGCTGTCTTTAAGCCTATATATAAGGCAGGCCAGTTTAACAACCATTTGGAGAAATAAAAGTAAAATGTTCAAAATGGAACCTCAATTTTGAACCACTCACCCTTTGACTTCTAAGGCTAGGTACAACTATTAGTTCACCCTNTGANTTCTAAGGCTAGGTACAACTATTAGTTCACGTAATCTCATTTGGTATATGCTAATCTACCATCCTTCAGCCAGTTATTCCTCTAACTAGTCCACAATTCATGGAAAAGTGCTCCAAGTTTGCCCCTAATGATTTATTATTCAAGGAGGTAAAATACAATCATTGTTAAATTCTCCAGCATATCAAATTTTTCTCTTGCCAAAAATAAAGGAGTGGCTGAGAAACGTAACAATAACGTCATGTTCTCAAGCTGCAACACGGTGATCACGACAACCAAGACCGCAGCCAAGTTTGCAGTGGGAGGAGGTTCTAGTCAAGGAAATAAACTTGCATATATCCCAGCTATTTAACTGTTTAAGGGGTGGGATAGAGCATTGCATTCCTCTACCGTGCTCCACCTCTGAAAGGCCCAGGGGTGGCGAGTCCATGGCAATCGCAGTAGGGACCTGTCCTTAGTGAGGAGGAAAACACTCAGAGAGCATGAGGTAACTTTGGAAGCACTCTGAAAATTTACTGCTGTACAGGTGGTTCTTCACTCCCCTCCTTCTTTGAAGGACTTGTCTGTTGCGTCCTAAGGAGCCATGGCAGGAGCTAATCTGGCAGAGACAGATTCTAAGGACTCATGCACCACCATGGGCACACACCCCCGGGGACCCTGGCAGAGCAGGGGGCACCTAAGGAAGAAGCACAGCTCGCCAAGGGTTGGAAGGGCCCAGATGAGCCCAGGAGGGGCGGGAAAGCAGCCAGCCATAATCGAAAGGCCACAAACTCCCTGGAAGGCAGCCCCTGCCTGTCGGAGGGCCAAAGCCGCGCCGGGAGGACGGGCAGAGGCCACACCGGGGAGCGCCCCGGGGAGCAGGGCCGGAGGCGGGGAGGGGGAGCGGGGCAGGGGTCGGCTAGGCATGGGG
>Ga0065711_1007287_pt1 | contig 18548 bp, 12 predicted proteins | sample Hoacrofraction12_FD_59098 | JGI IMG/M metagenome (GOLD analysis project Ga0065711, IMG submission 59098) | Hoatzin crop microbial communities from Cojedes, Venezuela - Epithelial fraction 12 v2 (version 2) | ecosystem: Host-associated > Birds > Digestive system > Esophagus > Crop | place...
CCTCCCGATATATTATATTTTCCATGTGTCCACTAGTTACTTTATTTGCCTGATCTACTTTGTAGGACCACAGGCTTGTTGATTTGTGATTTCCTGGATGCTACTAAGACGGAAGAATTTTTGCCTCATGTGAAACTCCTCTGCAATGAAATTAGGTCAAAAGGGTTGAGCTCAGGGTTACATAGCACAATTCCTATTAAAAGATTACTATAAACTAGATGGTTTATAAACAAAATACTGCATCTGAAAGTAACTCCTTAATGTTTTAACTGAGGTGAAAGAGAGGTGTCCTTCCTCTGGAACTAGCTGTCTCAACTAAAGATTTTACTGCCTACTGAATGGAGGCTCAGCTGGTGAAGGGGCTTGTAGAGCTGGCAGATGTGCTACCAGCAGACTCATTTTGTCAGCTGGGTTGGTGATTGCAGTGAATGAGGCTGCAATTTTTGCCTACAGTTGGTTGGGGAACGCATGCACAGAAGAATCAGCTGATTGACCCAAAAGGGCGATAACTGAACTGATGGTAGCGTGGAGCAGCTGGAACTGGCAAGATTTAAAGGCAGTGTAGCTGGGTGTGGAAGCTGATATCTTATGGCTTGATTGTTCTAGTTCTAATGTGTAATGCCTTTTTTCTGACTGTACTGTACCTTTCCTTTATTTCAGGAGCCTTCAATGTCTGACAAAGAACCTTTCCAGATTCACTGCGGATATTAAGTCATTGCCAGCCAACATAAAGGATAAACTGATTAAATTAATGAGTAGGCAAGGGCAGATAACTGATTCAAATATCAGTGAGGTAAGAACCCATTCAAAACTATTCTGTCAGTGGTAGTTAATACACAAGGATGAACTAAACGAAAAATGTCTACATGAGACAACAGATAAATTCGGGCCTGCTTACTCTGTCCATATATTGACATTTTTTTCTTAAACTCTATAATGCTAATAGTCCTCTATTAGTAGTAATAAGAGTATGTTTGTGGTGACATGTAAATTAAAAATGTGCTCCCTTCAGTGGTAATTGACTCCTGTGTCATCAGCTGACATAAATTATGCCTTTTCAGTATGGGAAAGAAGGCTCTTATTGCAAACCAGTCTCTGTTCATGAAGGTATTATGTTTCAAGAAGGTAGTGCATAATTTAGTAATTAAAAGATTTCAGGAACTTCTTAGATTTCTCTTACATTCTGTCGCCATTATGCACCATATCTCCATATAATTTATTTAAATCTTGGTTCTTTGAAATATGATGATGCTAGGGCTAGAAACTGGTAGTTCAAATTCTTTTTCCCTTTTGCTTACTGATGTCTGTCAGTGTTTCAAAATGAAACCAATTAATGACTTTTCTTTAGCTGTAAGTTCAGGGGCACATCTGTTTTGTTCTCTGTCTACTAGTTATCTTGTTTAGCCTCAAAGGGAGGAGTGAGAATTGAGGAAAACTAAAGGTTGGCCTTGGTGAAACAGAAAATGAATGACTCCCTGTTCATTCCTGCTTTGACCTATAACTCAGAAGAGGCAAATAGTATCAGTTTCTCAGAGTCAGAATAGTGAAGCTAAGACTAGAGGCAGAGTCGGAAGTACTGTGGAAAACTCAGAAACAAAATTTTTGATCTTTAATGTGCACCATTTTTTGATTGTAATAAAATAAATTTTAAGTAAAAATCAGAGTCTTAACTCATTTATCTTTTTTTGGCAAATTTGAGCTGACAAAATGTGATTTTGGCTTTCTTTTCAGTCAGTAATCTTTTCTAGGCATCCTAAGAGATGCATATAATTAAAATCATATGAGTGTGTGTGTAAATGCGTAAAACTTATTAGAATATCTTTAGTCTGGAAAGAAACTAGACAGTTTAAGTTACAATCTTTCCTCTGGCTCTTTGCAACTTTTCATCTGTCTTTGTCCTCATTCAGCAGTTGATCAGTGCCTTCTCTTGGAGCCTGTTTTCCGTCTGACACTGGGATATTCTGTTCCGGTTCTCTCTCTCATGTGTTTTTCGTTGCTCTGTTCCTGCAATTTCCTACAATTCTATCCTTAGCTGTCATCACTTTTCTTGGGCGTGTTATACCTTAGCTTTCTTTGCTAGCAGTTTCCAGGTTTATCTCATTTGCATTTTAAAAAAAATGCTACTCACCTCTTGAGTTCTGAATTCATACTGTTTTTTCATACTGTTTAGCTCTTCAATTTTCCTGTTCTTTCATCTTGCGGATATTCTTGTTGCTTGGCATAGCAAAAATGGCTTATGTTGTTTAACTCTTCTTACTATTCCTTGCTCACATCATGTGCAACAGAAGTATTCTGTATGGCACTTTCGCAATGTCTAGTCTTCTGTATGGATAAGGAATTTTTTTTCTTTGCTGCTGCTTCCCTCCTCCTCTTTTCTGTTGTAGTCTCCACAGTATTGCAGCTAGACAGTGTATTCTATTGCAATTTTCCAGGCTATGCTATCTGATTTGCTTTCATGCATGTCCTTTCTTTGGTGTTGTTTAAGCATTGTGCTTAAAGTTAAATTTCTTGCAGCTGAGATTCTGTTAATCTGCACTTATGTATAAGGTTCTATTTCATCTCTTACCTCCCTGTTCTTGCACAGATTTGTGTTATCATACATTATTTTCCCTATTCTGCTTTTTGCTTGGAGCAGATTTCCATGACATGCATGCTAAACTCCTTATTCCAACTCACTTTTACCGTAAAGATCTATAAAGCCATTCAGCTTGTGTCCACAGGATAGAAGTCTATACTTTAATCTCCTGTACTCTGCATCCAAACCATCCTTACTCTAGCTGCAATTCCACCTCCTCTGAGATGGATTAGTATATGCATGCAGTCAATATGAGTCTGTGAATAACAACAGAAAGCAAACCTCTAAGTAATACCTGAGCTTGTGAAGAATCATGGGCTAGGGAAGCTTAATACTCTAGCTGCTTTGAATAGGCAGTATTCTGATAGTACTGTTTGTGCTCATTTAGACTTCCTTGCATATAATGGATCTTTTTCTCATAAGATTTCTCATGTGGCTTCAAAATCAGCACTTTGCTCACTTTCATTGCATTTTGGGCAATTTGGAATTGGGAAAGAAAGCCAACAGTCAAGGAAGGCATCTTGAAAAATATTACTGGTAACTTTGGCTATAAGCACGTCACCTCTAGGTTTGACTGTTTTTGGTCCTTAGGTATGACTTCAGAAATATGAGTGAAATAAGAGCTGAATGTTATCTTGTGAAAACTACTCAGAAGTGTATTGTGGGATATGTTCGTGGTTTTGTTGCACAAAGAGGCATATTTGAGACATTTAGCATTTGGGGGAAAAAAGCTGTTGAAGCTGGCTGAGGTCTCCCATTCATTTTGCAGAAAAGGTGCAATTATAATCTAGAAGTTTTTGGTTCTTTTTCAAAAGGCTTATTTGATTTTGTCAGTAAAGATTTTAGNATCTTAAGATATTTGCAAAACAGAAAAACAGTATTTCTTGTAGTATCTTTATTATACCTGTTGGAATGGNGAACCTGAGAAAGGANTAGGCCTTTAACAAGCCTGTCAGCTATGCTGTTATCTTTGCTTGTTCGTGGGAATTTTCCGTATGCTTTTATCCTTGTGCGTTAAGGAAGGGAATGACAAGCTGAAGGGAGTGATACAAGGTAATGTGAAAATCCCATCCAACACTTGCCTATTGGTCTGAAGGACAGCTCAGCAAAGGTATAGATTGTTTGCACAAGAGGGAGCTATAAACAGTATTTATTATAAAGTAGTAAGAATCCTTGAAAATTACATTAGAGGTAAGATATATGGCTATTGTTACTACAATCTGAGGCCTTCCATTGCTTTGGGTCTAAATTTCATAAGTGCCCTCTTGGGGAGGAGTTCACAAAAACTCCAGTCGGTGTTCCTGTGGGAGTGAGAGAGCCTATTTAATGAGCATTTGATATCTCCTCGTGGTATGATAATGAGATTGCTTGTTTATGAGAAAAAGAGTGTGTGTGTAGGTGAGAAAAATACTCTGGGGCAAAACGTCTTTCAAATCTTACCCTTGTCTGTTCAGTGGATTTAACTTTTGATCACAACGTGTGTTTACACTTCAGGAAGCATTTCTTTACTGAGAGGGTGGTCAAACACTGGAGCAGGCTTCCGAGAGAGGTGGTTGATGCCCCAAGCATGTCAGTATTTAAGAGGCATTTGGACAGTGCCCTTAACAACATGCTTTAACTCTTCAGCCCTGAATTGATCAGGCAATTGGACTAGAAGATCATTGTAGGTCCCTTCCAACTGAAACAGTCACGTCTAGTCTATTCTAGTCTAGCCTATTCTAGTCCAGTCTATTCAGATTTCTGCCATCAAAGTTGTGGTAGTAAGTTGGAGGGTATTATCCTTGATAAACAGACCTGTGCTGGCAGAAGCACTAGTGTTAGCAACCGTACCGTCAAAATAGTACTTCTGCTGTTTAAATAGTAGTGTTAACGTGCTCCTACTCTAGATGTGATCACAGAAACTGAACGTTCGTGCTGTACGAGATGAACTGTTGTGACAAATATACCGTATTTTCTTTAGAGTTTTTAGTTCCTAGGACTGATAACCCCGTTATCTAGTGAATATTTCCTAAAAATTCTCTGTGGTGCCTAACGTGAAAAGTATTTTAGATTAAACTATGCATGTTTATGACATAGCAGAGTTTGACTGAAATGGTAGGTTTTCGTTACAGGTATTGCACCCTGCTCTAGAGTCTCTAGACCTCCGAGACTGTGATATTTCAGATAATGCATTATTGCAGCTTTATAACTGCAAGCAATTGAAAAAAATCAACTTAAATTCTTGCAAAGAAAACAGATTGGGAATCACTTCAGAAGGTATGTTATCTGTGTACAGATAACTGGGATTTTATTTCTGTTTTATTTTTCTTGTTAGATTGGAGTAAATTGTGAAAAATATCTAGGGTAAATATTGCTTAAAAAAATCCCCAGTGCCATACCAATACTAATTAAAAGTCACTTCAGTGGTGCAAATTATAGGCCTAGAGCACTGATTATCTTATGAAAGAGCGCTATCAGGTTACTCTCATGCTTAGTTTCTGGTAAACATTTGATCATATTTTCCACTTCATCTGAATTATTCCTTCTTCAAAACTTGTTTCTGAACCTTACCAGTACCACTGGGGTTGAAGTTTCAGGTTTGTGATTTCCTAAATTGCTTTCATCCCCTTTTTCAATTAAATGTATTTGTTATTGTATAAGCTTATAGCATCTTCTCTGATTTAAAAGACTTTACTTGCTTTAGGACTTCAGAATTTCAGGTGTTACTTTTAACCTCCAGTTTCAGGTTGTATCAGGAGCTATTAGCTTAAAAGAATTAAGCTTGCTGAGTTTTATTTCCCAAAAGTTTTATTTTGTCTTTTGATGGCACTTACTCCTTTGCTCCATCATTAACTCATCCTTATTGAAAATTGATGCAAAATATTATTTCAGTATTGAGTTAATGTCTACTGTACTTCAGATCAGTCTTGGTTTGTATTTTCTTACCACTTGTTTTGGTTTGGCCTGGATAAATGCCAGGTGCCCACCAAAACCACCCTATCACTCCCCCTCCTCAGCTGGACAGGGGAGAGGAAATATGATGAAAGGCTCAAGGGTCGAGATAAGGACAGGGAGAGATCACTCACCAATTACCGTCATGGACAAAACAGACTGAACGTGGGGAGAAAAGGGAGTTTAATTTATCACCAATCAAATCAGAGTAGGATAATGAGAAATAAAGCTAGATGTTAAAACACCTTCCTCCCACCCCTCTCTTCTTCCCAGGCTCAACTTCACTCCCGTTTCTCTACCTTGTCCCCCCGAGCAGCACAGGGGGATGGGGAATGGGGATTGCGGTCAGTTCATCACACGTTGTCTCTGCCACTCCTTCCTCCTCAGGGGGAGGACTCCTCACACCGTGCCCCTGCTCCAGCATGATGAGGTCCCTCTCACGGGAGACAGCTCTCTACAAACTTCTCCAACGTGAGTCCTTCCCACGGGCTGCAGCTCTTCACAAACTGCCCCAGTGTGGGTCCTTCCCACGGGGTGCAGTCCTTCAGGAACAGGCTGCTCCAGCGTGGGTCCCCCACAGGGTCACAAGCCCTGCCGGCAAACCTGCTCCGGCGCGGGCTCCTCTCTCCACGGGTCCACAGGTCCTGGCAGGAGCCTGCCATTTTTCCGCAGGTTTTTCCCCTTCTGAAATCTGTTATCCCAGTGGTGCTGCCACCGTCGCAGATGGGCTTGGCCTTGGCCAGAAGCAGGTCCATGTTAGAGCCGGCTTTATCAGACATGGGGGAAGCTTCTCGCAGCTTCTCACAGAAGGCACCCCTATAGCCCCCCCGCTACCAAAACCTTGCCACACATGTCAGGAACCAAAACCCACAACAACATGTCAGGAAGTCTGCTGTTATAACTTTAACATATTTCCAGGCTCTTTCTTTTTCAGGATTCTGTTGCTGTGGTTGAAGTATTTTGGCATGGGGAGGGAGTCAGGAAAGAGGGGAAGGACAGGTGCTGGGGTATGATGGATTCCGGGCTCTGCTTGCACTGGGCATTTCTTTGGATGGAATATAGTTATCCCCAGATATGCACACATTTTACCCTTCAGGCTGTGCAATTATAAAATATGAGTAAGGCTGGATTAAACTGGGTTTGCAATAAAAAAGTAAAAACTTTGCTAGAGTTGACCACACAAGTATTACACAACCTCCTGCCTCTCTAGTGTTTAGCAGCTCTTTATCTGAAATCATTTTATGGCCAAGGTTAAGATTCCATTTAATGACAAGAAAATGTAGAAAAAGTGAACTGGCCACAGGAGATTTGAAGATAAAATTCACTGCAAGAGCTAGACTTTTTTTTCCTCACTTCACAGTAGCTAACCATCACTGCTTACTTTCCTTTCTGTTCTTTATAAAATATGCTGTGATGGATCATGCCACATCTACTAAAGCAGTAGCACAGCTAAACAGGGATTCAATAATTATTAATATTGCATAGAATACTATGCTAGGACTACTACTGGATACATCTTATCCAAGAGCATATGAAAATATGAACATCGTGGTCCATAAATATGTATCTAGGGGAAAAATCCTGGCAATAGAAGTCTTTTCAATCTAGCAGATATGTATACCAAGATCCATCCCTGGAAAAAATCAGATACTGCACTTTTTTTTTTACATAGAAAGGATAATTGATCATTGGAATAATTTGTCCAGGGAATGTTCTGGCTTCTCTGTCACTTGGAGTTTTAGAATCAAGATTAAAATGTCAGCCTAAAAGATTTACTGCAATCCACTAGAGATTGTTGGACTTGATGCCACAATGAACAGGGAAACATTTCTGTAATAAACAGTAAATTTGGCTAGAGGACCTTATCTCTTCCTTTTGAGCTTGCCACATCTGGCTTTATGGTGTCAGTCAGAGTGAGCTTCTAAGGACTCAGGGGATACTTGAAAAGAGTTAAAGCTATGGACTAGAGTTCCTGTGAGATAAGGACTAGACAAAATGTTGGGCAATGTGCTCTAGGTGACCATGCTTTGAGTGGTGGGATTGAACTAGGCAATTTCCAGAGGTCCTTTCCCACGTCAGCTCTTCTGTGGTTCTGTAGCACAGTATATTTTTTCCCAGTCTCAATTAATCTTTAACCCTTGGTGTGGTGAATGACTTCACGGACCCCAATCTTGTGCTCGATCAGAATCCTTTTATTGCTCAAGTGAATACCTTATATACTAGTACAATAGTTACTAGAGCCAGTCAGCTTTGGATTCGTGGCTTTGCAAATGCCAGTTCACAGTTGCTGTTTTCCAGGATCTTTTGCAGCTGGATGTGTGAAAACAGCTTATCTCCTGAGAACAGAGAAGGGAGGCGCAGGATGCGCTGATCTTTCAGGATCATGAGACAGTGCTGTTCTGTCTCATATTATATGGTTTCCCACACCTTGGGACCAGCAGACATCCTCAAAATGAGTGGAACTGGGGAGGCTGTAAAGCTCTTTCTTTAACAAGGACCCTCAGACCCCTCACAGATGCTCACTGTTTTCCAGACTGCCATTTGACAGCCATGGTAATAACCTATGATGCCATGAAGTGGGCAGGCAAAATACAACTTCTGTCTATCTGAGCATTTCTGTCATTTATTTGTTGTTTAGCCTTTATAAGTTACTAAAGAATGTAACTTCCTCCCCACTCCCAACAAGTGGATAGACACATGAATAAACCTAGTAGTAAAATGGTAAAACAGCTGAGAAGGTGAGGAGGCAACAATAGTGGTCCCATCAAGCCCTGTCAGAGACTTGGTAAGACTGATCAACTGGCACTGCTTTGGTCAGTTTGTGGGTTTGGGTACTGTCGATAAGAGGCAGTGATTTTGTCTTGCCACAGGAGGCTGCATGGGTCATGGGAGCAATGGGAGTTGTGCAGAACCTGTCACCAAGCTCTCGGTCTGCTGTGTGCTGTTGTGTCTCCCGCTGAGAGAGGAGACTGGTGTAGTGCCCCATGTTACAGCTGCAGGCAGCAACATACGGTCTTGCTGGTTGATGTTTAAACATATTGGAAGGCCCCCTGAGACCAAAACATGGAGGACCTTATGCCTAACTGCTCTCCAAAGTGCTTGGCTTCCTTGCTGGGATGGGATTCTCAGCAAGCAGCTGGAAGCAGGTTGTTTTCCCATGGCAGCTATCTAGAGTGTTGAAATGGAAGTTAATTTAATTCTGCAGTGGTTTACTGAAGGCAGTCTCCGATGATATATTGGTTTCACAGCATTTCCTTTCCAGCTCCATCTCTCAGGTAACAGTTCTTCTAGATCTTCTAGGCTCTTTAAATAAAATATATCTTCTCTATAATTCTTCGCTGTCTCCTAAAAAGAGATAGGAACAGGCATATGCCTGACGCAACACTTTTTACGCCACAGGTGTCGTTACCAGGCAACCATCCCATCCAGCTTTGGCAGAACACAAACTTCTTCAGCCACTAACCCTTCAAACTCCTGAACCAAGATGAGTCAGCAGAAAACATCAGAGATCTAGGTGAAGCAATGCAGTAACAAAGGTTTTCAAAATCAACAAGTTATTAAGGGCAATTGAGGTACATGAGCACTGTGGTTACCATGCACGTTTTACAAAATGCTGCTACAAATGATTGATGCCTACTTGCATGTGAAGGTTAATTATATCTGTTGCTGAGGGGAGGCATCCCAATCTCTCAGATTATCAGTAATCTAAATATTTTTATTATGGCAGGTTCAGTGCATTCCATATGAAACTGGAAAAACATTCACAGCTTCCATCCCAAACTAGAATAAAGGGACAGATGGGACACTTGCCAGGTCCAACCAAATTCTCTCCCATCAAGTGCTACAGGTAGTCATTTGTGTCAGCATGCAGCTGGTATAAAATTATCTTAATTTACAGTAGCGTTACTGTCTTCCTTTTCACAGCCATTAGAATAAAATCTGTGTACTTTGCTCAGCGTCTGGATCTGTGGCTGTCAGGCTTTTTGGAGTCTATGCAGCTCAGCAGGTAAGCGAAGGTGAAGGATGAACAGGTTTAACTCATCGCAACTCGGTTGGCTACAGTCACGTTGACATCTGCTGGGGACTTGTTGTAGGGTATACTCGTATATGCCCAGTGGATTAAAGTAGAAGAAGATGAAGTAGGTGGAGAAACAAATCACAGTCCATGGATATAAACACAGTGACATTCCTACTGGAGGACATGAGCATCAGCCAAAATAGACTAGTCAGTTAAGAAGTTTCAAAATGGGTTCCCACCACCTGAAAAGAGGCAATTTCCATCTAAGCAGCCTTCCCTTTGCTTCTCTGCTGGTCAAAGGATTTGACATTCTGCAGGAACACAGCTTGGTTCCTCACATGAAAAGGTCTTATAGTCCGTCAAACCTTCTTTTAGTCCGTAAATAGAAACGGGAGTAAGAGACCTTTGAAAATGTGAACATAGCTATATATAGTTATATTCATCAGATTAAAAAAAAAAAGTGGTGGAAACCAGCAGGTACGTGATGCACTACTGGTACTCAAGGTCATCTGTTTGCTCAACACTGGTGTCTGGTTTGCAAATGTAAATGTTATGAAGTGCATCTATAAATTATAGCGTGCAGAATTTGCATATACGGAGGCCAAGTTTGTCCTTTCACATGCAAATAAATATCCAAGAGCCAAGAACAACAGTGCCTGAGGTCCATTCTACAGCGATGTGATTGAATAGGGTTGACAGGTCCAGTCCCTCAGATGCTAGAGATGCATCATTCAAAAGTGTTTGAAGACTTAGTAGCACATTGAAAAAGCCAGGGGATTAACGCTGACCAAATGAACGACTCAAAGACACAAATTTCTCTTTCTGTTTGATTTCTTGAAGCTGATTGCAGATAAAAACTTCCTAAGGAATAATCCTAGCTTCCAAACTGAACCAGTTATCACAGAGACAGACATTTTAAATATGCTTATAAATCTTACCCTTTGTGTTTGGTGGGGAGAAGGAATCATTAATTAGCTAATTCTGTTTTGATCTTTCACACAAAATGTCTTTCAGTGGCCTTTCAGCAAATCCAAAAGGGCAGAAAGAAAACTCTATATGTTATTTCCTTCAGCATTTTTATGGTTCTAGGGATTGTCTCCTGTCATCATGCGTCATGTCGTGATGTGTGATTTGCACTGGGTTTGTGGATACTGGCTTTCTGAGACTTCATTGTACCACTTTTTATTGGCTGTTAATAAATGTTTACAATGAAATCAATGGAAATACAAATAACCGTGTTCAAAATGAGTGCCCCTCTTTTTTGGGATCCGTACAATAGCGGGTTCACATAATGATAAAGGTATTGGTGCAGATGCTTCCTGAAACTTTCTGCAGTGCTTTTAATCTATACACGACATATGTGTTCCCATTTTTTATTTAAAATCTTGCATATTTATGAATCTCTCTTCCTGGTGTTATGCCAGGGTGCCCTGTTGCCAAGACAAATAAAACAAATGACAAAATTGTCTAATTATTTTCTATTTCCATGTAGTACAAAAGAGATCATTACAGTCTGCCTTGTTCACGTAACAGCGCTATAGATTTGGTCACCGAATTCTGTTCTGAATGTATTATTTTAAATATGATTCTTCATGCAGAAATACCTGCTTCTAAGAGCTCTTCCTGTGGAATTAAAATTCAGGCAAAATGTTAGTTAAAAGGTGGGCCACTGACAAGTTTAGTGTTTCTTTGAAGAATTGCCTTGGTTTAAAATGATTTATGGTAGCACTAATGCCTGCTAATCTGGACACTGTGCTGTTCCTGCTCATTATTGCAAACAGGACCATAAAACTGAGCTAATAAAATGTTCTGCTGCACAGATGAAATATTGCAGAAGTCCAGTCTTCCTTTTCTTTTTATCCTGGGTGTCTGTCAATCCTAAAACTACACAGCATGCTTGCTTGGCTTCGTTGTTAATTTCTTCTTTTAAAAAGTCATTTGTTTTCCCCAAATTCAGATCAAATAACTTTTTTTCACCTCACAGTTTTTACTAATTTCTCCTGATCCAGTATTAAAATATTGTAATATATCATTATTCATTGCATTTTGTGACAGTACATAGAATCAAAATTTTGAGACCCACTGAATATCGTTCTGATGATAAAGGGAACCCGATTAGAACATCAGGCCCAAGTGTCCTGAATAATTTACACATTGGTAGTTTTTAATTTATGAGTGTACTTGGTACCTGCATGAGTTTATATTTGCGTGATGTAGGGTGAATATGCATGGAGATCCCATTTACCCTGCAGCGCCTAAATTAAACCTTTCCTGCCAATTAGCATCAAAGTGAAAAAAAATAGGCCTAGTCTGTTCTGTAATTGAACAAATTGCACAGGCAGATAAAAGCAATTTTTCCTGAGTGTAGTATACAGAAAGTACTAATGTTATTGTAGTATTCAGAGATGCTAATCAAATTAGGTCTTTGTTATACTGTTGCATAAACACATGCACATTACTTATCAGAAATTCTTTTAAAATTGACACCATTTTTCCATTTACATATTTTGGCAAAGGGATTTCAATTTATTTTTTTTTTCACAATTTTTGTCAAAATTGTGTGCAGCCACATTACGTATGGATATAGGCTTTGGTCAGAGTAACAAGGATTTGCTCATTTTTATAGAGTTCCTCTCCAGTTCAAGCTGGGTACGCGAGTCCAACAATGGTGTGATGGCTTTCTTCACCGATGAGGACACCACTTAAATCAGTCTCGAAGTTTTCCTGTGGAACTCTGTATTTAACATTCTTTCTTCTGGGAATTATATGCAAAAAATCACCAGTTATGATGGAATGTCAGTGTCCACTCAGCACTGTTTTGCCATCCAGCATCTCAGCTCTTGTTGTGGATAATAGAAAGGTAATCTGCTGTATCACTTTCTGTTTCCTTTTAGGATATGTGCTTTACAGCTTGTCAAATATAATAAAGATATGGCATGTGCAATAACCTCTTCTTTCTTTGTGAATAAAAATATGTTGTAATAAATTAGGCTGGCGGAGTTCCATCAACCAGAACACTTTCACAAGTAACTTGTTTAATTTAAAAAAGAAAGAAGTGGAGGAGGAAAAAATGTTAGTTTGTCTTTGAAACAAGGAAAATGCAGGGTCTCATGACACAAAAATCATTTTTTATAATTTAAAGCAACAATGCATGAGTTAATAAATCAATTATTTATCTAATTTATATTTGAGATGTTTTCTTAATTAATTTTTGAGATTTCTATGGCATGCAGGACTCTATAAATTGCATTAAATTGTGGTTAACCCTGCAGTTTTCAATCAGCTGTCAAGAAAAGCCAAGCAAACTTCCTAGGGAGGTGTATCTCCAGAGAGTCTATGTTCTGCACAACTTTCATCTTCCAGCAAAACTCAGATCAAGATAAAATATGTCTGTCACTTGTATCAATGAGGAAAGCTTATTTATGTATTTTTCAAGCATGCATTTCTATGCTGTCTTGTTGCACCGCAGGAGATTTTATTAACAACTGATGTATTACCTGCTTTTGCCCAATTCTGATTAAATAGTAATGGTAAAGAGATAAAAACCACAGTCTGCTAATGTTTTAGGGGCCTCTTACTTGCACATAGGATGGGGAAAACAACTTCCTCTGGCTTCCTGTGGGTTAACCTGGAGATGGGAACTCTTGTCGTGATAATCGTGAAGATTATCCTCTTGAGAAGAACTAACCTGTATGAATACTCTGATACTTGACTTTCTACATTGTATCAATTCAGTAATGATGGCAATCCTGTAGTTTGAGTCTTCTCCTCATTAATTCATCTGCTTCATCTGTCCCTTCCATTACTCCTCTTACTCTCTTTGTTTTCTTTCTATTACCATTCTTAGTCTTTAGGAACTTGCACAGGAAAATTACCAAAGAGCAGTAATAGAGACAGAAGTGCCCTGCATTTCTGCATGTTATCTTTATCTTTGTAAAGAAATGTTTTTTTCCATTCTTGCAAACATAATTCATGAATGGTTTTAGGCTTGAATCTGGCTAGAAGTGCTTGTTAGTTTCTGAAAATACACCTTTGCAAATAATTATCATTGGTAAGAAAAGAAAATTACTTTGATATAAGGGTATTAAAATGGGAAAAATTTCAACCTGCGCTGTATTCTCTAAAAGAAAAGCATGTAACTTCACGATTGCTTAAAATGGCCATAATACGATATGAAGTTTCAATGACACAAAGTTGACAGAAACATCCAGATGGATTTCACAACAGGCTCATCATCTGTATAATTATTGAACAAAGCACTTCATATGAAAACATGTGAATGTATAATTACAGGAGCACCTTAAGCACTCTGATTCACTAGTATCTCAAAGAAGAAGTATGGTTCAATGGGTATGACATTAAATTAGTTATTATGAGAACCAGGTAATTTTCCCAGATTTGATTGCAGTAAGTTTTAGACACTTCATGTTTGAGGTTTTTAATTTGTAAAATTGGTTTGATAATGCCTGTCTCCACTTACATATCAGTGATGGGACACTTTTAACCATGGTATCTTCAAATACTAAGGAGTATAGATTTGCTGGAAAAAGGAAGACTTTTAAGAAGGAGGACAATACTGAAACAGACTGATGTTTTTAGTCTTTTGTCTCAACAACTGTGCTATACTTAGCGTGGCATTAATTTTCCAATTGAAAGTACGCTGAACTGTCATGATCTGAGGTTTTTCAGCATTTACTACTCCTTAAAATAGTTTAATTTCCTAATAAGGACTGAAGAGAATGTGGTAAATTCCTATGTCTGCCACATATTCTCCTTTATAGGCACATGACTAGGTTCTAATAGTATCTGTAAAAGTGGCCAGTCATACACAATATAGTAAAAAATACAGTGGCAAATAGTTGCAAGAGGGATATAAACGAGCAATACAAATAAAAAAATGATAAAGTAGAGAGTACTGCCAGGAGTAATCATGACAAGAGTGCGTGCGTGGATGGTTCAAAGTATATGGAGGTCACATTGTCTTAATATTTTATTATCTGACTTGAAAGAAGATGCTCTCACTGTTGAAAATACCGTTTCTTCCTGCCTGTTACTGTATTAAAAGTTGTTTTGCTGGAATTCGTTTAAATGACATCTTATAAATCAGAGGGCCGTCACATAATCAACCCCACAAATAGGCAGTAGCTGATTGCAAGCTACAATACTAACTACATATTTACTTCTGCAGAATTGTGTCTCTTGACAGGCCTGTATACCATGCCTGAAGCCATTAAAGCCCTTAGATTGTTCCCTTGCCCTGCTGTCCCCTTTAGGAATGAATTGTGTCGTCTCTCTTTGTTCAGAGCAGGTGGACACAGCTTGTCTATCAAGACTTCCATGTGGGAGAGAACAACTCTCCTAAACCATGCACAGAACTGTGTGCATTAACTATGGCAAGAAATTTAAAAACAATCTCTGAAGCTCACTGGGGCAGGATGAGGAGTCACTTGGTTAGCGAAAGTCTATGCATTATTCCCTGAGATTAAAAATAACTTGATTTTCTAATTGAGACTCTTCAGCTGGGTTACTGCTTGGTAATTATAATGGAAAATAAAAGCTGGTCTACAATCCCTCCTGTGAAATGTATCACTGCCTTTTTAGAAAACTTGACCCATGCTCAATTCCTTGAAAGACAGAAGCAACACTCAATCTTCTGTAGCCTTGAGACATGTATTGTGTTTGACCTTAGGAGAAGTGCTTCAACAACAGCAGAAGGGTTGTTCGTAACGATCTTGGTGTCTTTCAGATCTCAGGTGAAGGGAACAACCCTTAAGGATACAGCAGCAGATACCTGCATGCCTACTGAGGTCCTGACATCTCTGCAAAGGTGAGCAATTAATGCCAATTACGTGATCTGCATCTCACACCCAAAGAAAGCAAAACAGCAGCTCATTCTCAGTAACTCATCAAGCATTCAACAGCAGATATTAAACTTCACTCATCTGCGAGGCAGAACAGACCCAGAGTTATATAGCTACTTGCAGCAGGCGCCGTTGCTGCCTGGTGAAAGGAAACACAGCAGGACTTTTGGGTGCAGGGACCCTCGGGGTCCCCGCTACACAGGTGCGTATGGCTGTGCCCAGGAGCCCAGCCACAGCCATCCCCTAAGCACCGTGGCACGGCAGCGAGCAGGCACGCTGGAGCACAGCTTGCTCCCTGCTAGTGAGCACTGCCTTGGTGCACCGTGTGTAAGGGACTGATACAGCTATACTACGCTTCACAGCTCCCCAACATAAATCCTCCCTGGGATGCGGGGGGCGGGGGGGGAAGGAGACAGCTAAAATGAACAGAATAATTGCATGATAATGAAATGTGCCATGTCAGAGGTACCTTGGAAAGGTATGAAGTGCTTTGATTCTTTTTTTCTGAAGATGAAAGAAACAGAAGTTCAATATAACCAATAATTTAGTGTAAATTACTTTCCAATTGTTTTAGTTTCACTCAGCTTAACATGTTAGTTGTTTTCCTCCCCTTCCTGTTGGGTGTTTCAGCTGTTTTCAGGAGATAAAAGAAGTTTCACTCCAAAGAAATAGAAGAAGCTTTTATAATAATAATAATAATAATTTTATAATAATAATAACAATAATGTATTATTATTATTATTATTATTGTTGTTATTATTTTGAGCAGCAGATAAGAGCAGTCCATGAAAATCATTCTAGAACCAGACTACCTTGAAATCTGTATGACAGAAGTCAAGAAATGAGTTTAACACAAGAATCAGAGTGTCTGCCCACTGCTAGAATGAGAAAAAACAGAGATCACAATTAACATTTTAAGAAGTTATCTCTTTCCTCTTCCCAGCTAAAGGAGTTCTAGGGAAGCATATTGCGAGGGCCAGGTTTTTAGCTTTAGTTATAATCTGGATTTTTGCGTTGCTGCATTTCAGTTAGAGATGGTGAAAGTTATTGCTTAGGATTCTGTAGAAATACAAGAGTGTTCTGTCAATCCTTCTTTGAGAAGTGTTGCTATATTTTTGCTGTGTCTGGCAAAACTGCAAAAAGATAAAACTTATCACGAGGAAGAAATTTAAAAATAAACCCCCACATATTAAATAGCTATAATTTTAGAAAATAACAATTTAATGAAAACCAAAATGCTTTGGAGTTTATATTTAAAGACTGTAGCAGTACTAGTGCACAAATTTTATAGAAGATATGGACAAATAAAGGCTGAATTTCTGGTGTTGTATCTTGAAATATGCTATTTCCAATGGCTTAAAGACTTCCTCCGTGAGGTAAAGAAGAAAGATGTAATTAACCACTAAGAAAAAAGCATGTACCTATGAAATCTTTTTAAAACAAATAAGCACCTATTAATAGTGAATGCAAATAAAATGAAACATATCAGAAAGCAACTAGGAAATACTTCTATCTGGTGTTTTGGTTGCCTTCAAAATATTGTTACTTGTTTTTCTGAAAACTCCTCTGACGCTGAAGTTCACTTTTTGAGGGTGTGATACAGCTAGAGAGAAGCTGTTAGACGCTGTCCATCAGAAGGAATTATTACCACACTGAGTCGAAGTGACAGTCACGTCATTTGAATTCACAGAGAAGATGTAGTGATGCTTGGAAAGAAACTGGCCAGATGCGGCAAAAAGCCCTGGGTGAGGAGCACAGTGACTGAGGTCTGAACAGCACAGGGATTCCAGCCAAGTGGTCCGAGACCTGTCTTCAGACAGAGTTCAGCTGCGTTTAGAAGCATCGGTGCAAGGGAAGCATGGCGAAGGGGGGCTCCCTGACCGCATGGTGCACTGCCGGCGGCACGCCGGGGAGCGGGTGGAGGGGCAGGTGCTGGTGCCTAGGAGGGTGGTAGTGGGAAGTGAGGAGGAAGGATTCATAATTCTAAACAGAGTTGTGAGCATGGAAAATGAAGGCGCTATGTTAGCCTGCATGTAGGTTACGTAGTGTGGTGGTATGGGCAGGTGTAAACTGAAGAAACAGCCTCTACAAGTAAAGTGAGGACTACGCTGACCCACGAAAGATCAGATATGGGCAGAAACAGGCAGTGAATGAAACACCTCTTTGGAGATGAACAAAAATACGTCTCAGAAAAAAAAGACCTAGTGGACACATTTTAATGATGTAAATAGCTGGATGTGTTTCTTGTTAGTTTCTTATAATAGACTGTTATAGGAGAATTTTCTATACATAAAAAGTGGAGACAAGGAATATATATTCCCTTAAGAGTTATAAAATGAGGAGCACAGTGAAGAGGCTGAGTACTTCTTTTCCAGCAGGGGAGTAGATTTGAGTTGATGGACTCTACTCCCAAGTTTTTTATAGCTGTAATACACTTTCCTACTGTAAATTCTGCTTATGGGCTTCTCTTTAAGGATCCCAAAGACGAAGTACTGAAAATAGGAACAGGCATGAGACCACGTACATGTAGTTTTGAGGATGTATGCAAAAAAAAAAAAAGTTTTGTGTTAAGATAAAAAGAAAACAGTGCTTTTTCCGAACTCAAAGCAAACAAGATAGAATGCAGAGTGTTTTACGTAACAACTGCAATATGTAAATGTCTCTCAGTTGATAACCAAAAAGCAAAGGTCTCCCTTCCACTCTGTGGTTGGCATGAACTGCGCCTACTAGTTTAAACTAAAGATTAAACATGTCAAGTGAGTATTTCAGAACGAAAACAAAAACCTGGACTTGGCAGAGAATAAGTCCCTGTCATGTACACAGCAGTGCAACAGGAATCCAAGCCTCTGATTTTCACCTGAACAAACTGCAAAATCAGGGAATGATTCAGTAAAATTCAGTTTGTTTGGGCGTGTGTATTCTCTAGAGCAATTAGAAGTGCTATAACTTGAGAACAGCATTCATTCACCATCAAGTTTCAGCCTTGTTTTGGTTTCGGCTGCCGCCGGCAACAAAAGCGCCACGCGGCCGCCCCTCCCCCCGCCGGCGTGCGGAGGAGAGTGAAAAGAACCAGGCAGAAACTGGTGGGTCGGGATAAGGGCAGTTTAACAGAACAGCAAACAGAGGGAAACAGGAACAACAAAGATACAGATAAGGAGAAAAC
>Ga0065711_1038652_pt1 | contig 18548 bp, 6 predicted proteins | sample Hoacrofraction12_FD_59098 | JGI IMG/M metagenome (GOLD analysis project Ga0065711, IMG submission 59098) | Hoatzin crop microbial communities from Cojedes, Venezuela - Epithelial fraction 12 v2 (version 2) | ecosystem: Host-associated > Birds > Digestive system > Esophagus > Crop | place...
ACAGAGGCAAGGCTGACAGGTTGGTAGTTGCCACAGTCCTCCTTTCCAGCCTTTTTAAAAATGGGCACAATGTTTCCCTTTTTCCAGTCACTGGGGACTTTATCTGACTGCAGTGACTTTTCAAATACTATGGAGTTGATTTGGCAAATGGATTTCTTCCAAAAATGTATTGACATTACATGAAAATGAGAAAAATCACCTTCAGTAATTAATGTTTTCTTGCTATAAACGTGTAAAGAACTCCTACCATGCTGAAAAAAAAGCACTGTCACTTAATACCAAGCACTTGCACAAGTCTCTGTAAGGTGTGTAGTCATTAGATGCAGTCTAGGCAGGTTACTAGTAGTAATGTCATGGCTTTCTATTCCACTTTGTTGGATTATTCTATTCCAATAGCTGAGGAACTACCTCAGCCAATTCCTTCAGGACTCTGGGATGCATCTTGTCAGGTCCCATAGTCTTTTGTATGTTCAGGTTCCTCAGGTGGTCTCAAATATGATCTTCTCTTCCAGTGGGAGGGACTTTGCTCCCACAGTCCCCATCTTGTGGTCTATCCACTGTGTACTTACAGACTTCTTGTCTTTGACATCCCTGGACAGATTTAATTCCATTTGGGCTTTAGCTTTCTTAGCGTTGTCCCTGGATGCTTGGACAATGTTTTGTATTACTTCCAGGTTACCCATCCTTACTTCTACCTTCTGTGCACTTCCTTTTTGTGTTTGAGTTTGGACAGGAGCTTGTTCATCCAGTCAGGCCTCCTGGCATTTTTGCCTGACTTCCTATTCATTGGGATGGAAATCTCTTGAGTTTAGAGGAGCTGATCCTTCAGTATTAACCAGCTTTTTTGGGCCTCTCTTCCTGTCAAGGCCTTATTCCGTGGGACTCTCCAAGTAGTTCTTGAAAAGACCAGATCTGTTCTCCTGAAGTCCAGTGTTGTGAGCTTGCTTGCCACCCTCTCCCCTGCCTTCAGGATCCTGAACTCCACCATCTCATGGTCACTGCAGCTGAGGCTGTGTTAAACTTCTGCATCTCCAGTGGGCCTCTCCTTGCTTGGTGAGTATGAGGTCCAGCAGAGCACCTCTCTTTGTTGGCTACTCTAATGACTTGGAGGAGGACGTCGTCGTTGAAGTACTGCAGGACCCTGTGGGATTGCTTATGTCCTTTTGTGTTGTTCCTCCGGCAGATATCGGGGTGGTGGAAGTCCCCCATGAAGACCAGGGCCTGCAAACATGAGGCCGCTCCTCTCTGTCTGTAAAGGGCCTCATCTGCTTGTTCTTCCTGTTCCGGCGGTCTGTAGCAGACCCCCGTTTTAATGTCACCTGTACCTCTCCTCTCTTTAATGCTAACCCAGAAGCTCTCAGTTGGCTCCTTACCGCTCCCCAGGCAGAGCTCCATGCACTCCAGCTGCTCTCACATAAAGGGAATGGATTTCTGGTCTTGTTAATTACCATTTTTGTATAGATTGTTTTTAGGTTCCTGTATGGAAAATGGGACAGTCCCAGGATGCACGTTGTGAGAGATGAGCGTACAATACAGCTTCATCAAAATCAAGCTTCCTCATTCTGTGCCAAACACTCATATTTTTTTGGTGACTCGATCCTTTTTCTTGTTTTTTTTGTTTTTTTTTTCCCCTGAGCTCCAGGAATTATTCTTCGCTACTCTCAGTGCACGAATAATTTTGAGGCAGAGAAATTACATATTACACAAAGAATAGATTGATGGTAGTCTACTAGTGTGCTGAACTGTAAAGGAGTTGAGATTTAAAAACACATATGCAGAATATATTTTTATTTATTTTGGTCAGAAACTTTTTTTCACCAGCTGTTCCTATTTAAAGACTGCTTAACTACCGTTACCAATAGTGTCAAGTAATTTTTTATATATTTAAAAGTTTTTGCTGTTGTGTTCAGTTTGATACATCTTTCGTGTATTTTGTGTTTGTACAGCCAGCTTTTCTGACCATTTTGTTTATATTCTTTATCGTGCATTTTTATTGGTTAGGGTTATTATATGTGTTACTGCGTACAAGTAGATGATCTTTGCTTGATTATAATGTTTAATCTTTTACAAAATTTTCTTCTAATTGATATCCTTATTAGTCCTTTTAATAGTCTGTGACAGGAAACCTGAGAAATAGTGCAGTTTCTTTCAATCATCTTCCCAATGGTATAAAAACGTGAACTAAGTTACTCAATTTACATGCACTTAGGGGAATTTTCTTACTGAATATTCCAGTGTTTTGTGTTGACGTGAAAAGTATTCCAGAAATGTAGAACTGAAGGGAAGGATAGTTTCTGGAGAGGAAAGGACCATTGTTAGCTCAGTGTTGTTTCCATGAGTCCCACAGGCAAATCTGCTTTGACTTGCTGAATGTTTTTGTATAGAATTGTGGAAGTAACTATAATGTTTTAGTAATGAAAACTAAGATACTGATGAGTTATTTAGAAAGTGTGACTCCAAGAGAGGGCTGTGCACACAGGAACAGGCATCAGGAAAGCAAGTGGAAGAAGCTCAGTGGAAATCTAAAATCTGTGCATCCATGAAAACTCAGTCACTTGCATCTGCTATAAACTTTGCCCAGTAAATTCTGTTTAACAAAATCTTACAAAGAATCCTTTTAAAAGTATGAAGCTGCAGCTCTGTATGTACAAATTATATAAGAAACAAGAATTTCTCTAGAATGATTTATACTGTGATTGACAATGATTGATTGCAGAGCTTTTTGCTGTATTGCAGATTTTTAACTCAAATCGGAATTTCTTGTTGATGTGTCAGCACAAATACATGAGATGTTTAGATGAAAATAGCTGTCTAATAAAATTCCGTGTGGCAACTTGTTACTTTAAGAGATTCCTGGGAATAAAGAAAATGATGTATTGGTTATATACTTACTGTTTTTGTTTCATTTTTTCAGGTACCAAGTGGAAGATGAGTCCTCTCATTTGGATGAAATGCCACTAATGATGTCAGAAGAAGGTTTTGAAAATGATGAGAGTGATTACCATACTCTACCAAGAGCCAGAATTTCTCAGAGAAGAAGAGGCTTAGAATGGTTTATCTGTGGTGGCTGGAAATTCCTTTGCACTAGGTTTGTTGAATACCAGTACTTTTTATTAAACTGTTAAATTAAGTAAATAGTAACTGTGTATTGTGTGATATGTGCAGAATATGGGAACACAATCATTTGCTTGACATGCACCTTTTTGATTGCTTTGCCTGCATTTTCCCTACTAGGACATTACCAGCCATTAACAAAAAAAAGTTCTGAAGAACTGCTGCTGCATACTTCTCCTGTCTGCTGTGCTGACTGGCAAGAAAAAGAAGGCTTTTAAGAGAGACCATGTACTAAACTTGTACTAGTCTGAGGTCCATAAAATGACATATTGGCGTGGTCCTCACTTCCACTCAAAACCACACCAGGGTAGGGGGGTTAAAACTTTCTGTTACATTTGAGAGTGTTAGTGTGTTAAGTTGGCAATATATAAATTTTATTGATGTTGCTGGAAAGAAAAAGCAAATTCATGAACTAATGATTAGTTAACACTTCAAATGTAAGGGTTAAAGAATACTTGTAACTGGTGGCCTTGGAGTGAGTACAGCTGGAATTAGCTCTTGTGATTAGGTTCTTATTTAGAAACTTCTTATGCTAAACTCTGCTGTATTCAGTTGCCTTGGAATAGTAACTTTCTAATGAACTTCTAGCAAATTTCTAAGTACAGAAATTTCTATTAGGATGATTAAGAATCATGGAATTTTTTTTATCTTGAAGGATAAAATCTGAGAATCAGTCAAATGAAGTGAGTGGAGCATCTTCAGTGAACTTAAATGATGAATGGTTTTTTTGACCGATGATTTTAGAATAGATTTAGATAGAAGTCTTCACCAGTAGTTTTCATGGAACTTAGTAAATTCCAAGAGGCCTGATACTGTTGTTTTCCATAAGCAAAGCATTATTTGTGCACTTTTCATTTAGAAATAATTTTGTTATGTGGCTTTATTATTTGCAGAAAAATATAATCTGTGCTGATGTTTTTTTTCTATAGTGATTTAATGAAAACTCATTAGATTATTAATTGTACTATAGGGAATAAGTGTTTGGAAAGTAGCAGGAAGGAAGTAAGGTAGCAAAGTTTGCAGAATCTGTGTTTGTACTCGCAAATGATTTTTGGAAACAATGTGTCTGTTACAGAACTACACTGTAGTTTTTAAAAAAAACATTTTTAAGTATTTAAAGAAACTGTTAGTCTCGGACATGTCTTAAAATTGAGATACCTTTCAAACAATACACGTTGAATGAGTTCAGCTCTAAGTATCAGTGAGTATCTAGTTACTGTGATTACATTCCTGTAAGATTCATGAGAACAGGTAGACCAGTAAAGGCTGCGTCCTGTAGTTGCCCTGGCAGAGAATTTACAGTGTTTTGATACAGGCAGGAAACTGTAAGATGAGTTTATGTTGGAACTAGTTAACGATTGTAAGAGAATGTCACAAGAAAGTGTCTTTAATGCTGAGGATTGCAAAATTTCATGTTCTTGCTTTTTAAAATTGATAGGTACATCTCAGCTTTAAGTGGAGCTCAAGCCTAGAATCTTTCCAACATATTAGAACTTCTTAATGAAAATATTCGAGCGATATTTTTGATGGATTTCTGAGAATGAAAAGAGCAAGGAAATTGCATTATGTATTCGTTATTTTGCTATGTCTTGTACGTATTTTACTGCTAATGTAGGTGTATAAAGGAGGCCTTAGAAGAGTATGGCTTCTGCTTTGCTGATTTCCTCAAATGAATTGGGATACAATAAAGAGTCCATTCAGTCTTGTATTTATACCTAGAGGCACTTTGATCACAGTAGTGTTTTCTATAACAGAACATCATAGCAGATAATTTACATTTTTCATGGAAAAACAATCCCTGTTTAAAAAAAAAAAAGAAAGATGACTCAGATCCTAGCAGAAGCTTGAAATTTCAGTAGGATATTAGCAGGCAGAGGATACTCCCACAAGAAAGTTGCAAACATCTGCTTAGATGATATGGGTAAAATTAGCTGGAAGGAAGTGAATCCTATAGTATCTTATTTACTGGTCCAGTCAGCTTGGGTGAGCGATGCTGAGTGACTATCTAAATACCCGTTATAGCGATAGGGAAGTTTCTTCTGGGCTGAGAGCACGATTGAGGCTTTGTTACTCCTAGAAGTCAGGGATGTGCAGTCAGTGTTAAGTTACTCATTTTGATGGTTTCTGATTACAATAAAACTTCGTGACTTTTTGCTGGGGCCCACAGAATCCTAGGTTTTTTGAAATGCTGATTTGCTGTTCATGAAGCTGCCTAGGATCATGCAAAAGACCATACAGGAAACCTGGAGACTACTGCATTGTCATACATACAATTATTATTTACACTGTCTAGTAGAATGAGTTACACTGTTTTTATGTGGTGTAAAGTATCAGTCTGGGATAGAACTGGGTGTTGATGCCTTCACACAGAGAGAGAGGAACATGTGAGAAAACAATTTTCATGTATGTTGATGGTGGATTAGACATGTTATGCACACAACTGAAATTTATTTGCAGAAGGTAAACTGCCTTCTTTTAAGTGTAATGTAAGGTTAAAAACAGCATAGCAGTCTGAAACATGTTTTAGTTGAACAGAATTTAAAATTTCACCCTGGTTTTATGGAAATCAGTATCTCATACCTGAGACTGGGTGAGGTTGAAATCTCAACTTCCACATCCAGAATTTCCTTTAGTGCTTTAAACTAAATTGTAAGTTTTTCAAAGCTGTGACAGGAAGTTGAATACAATAAAAGACTGGAGCAGAGCTCAGGGGGCCCCTGATTTCTTTTGGGTTCTCAGTGAAAGTCTTCTGTTTGTGTTCGAAATCACTTGTTGCAAACAAACAAAAACCATCATACTTGCTGGTTTGTTTTTTTTTCTGTCTGTCTTGCATTATTAGGATTAATCTCATTTTTGTGAGAGGAAGTTTTATGTGTCTTACTTTGCAGCTTTAGAAATTTATGTTGTACGGATTTTTTTTTTCCTACATCACAGTCAGTTACTGTTTAGTTGAAACAATTTCACCCTTTTGGCAGGAGCAAATATGGAAGGTTTGACAAAGTTCACTGTACATTAAAATTTATTTTGTAAAAATCCTTTATTCGGCTTTTAACTTCTGTTTAGACAATAGACGTGTTGATCAGAACTGAATAGTGTGAACTTTATTTGCAAATCTGCAGCTCTTTAAACAGTTTTTACACTTGCAAGAAAAAAATCATAATTAAATGTTGTCTTTGATTTTGAACAAATTGAAGACTTAATTCAACCAGTATAACTTTTAACTTCAGAAACTGCTTGTTTCTTGCTTTCATAGCACAGTTAAAAGAAAACTTTGTGATATAGCAGCTGTTTTGTGGCTGTAATCATTTCCTCTTTATCTTACAAATTCTCTTCAAGCTCGTGAAATTATAATGCACATAGATCAATACTCTGGAGTTCTTTGGGCTGGATTGATTTCTTTCTCATGAGATTTACATTCCACTTGTTATCAAAAAACACTTTGTCCCTATGAAAATGGTGCCATTGAATGGTATTTCCATATGAAGTGAAGGGGATATCAAATGCTGGGATTAATTTGGGCTCTAAGATGGCCTGTACGCTTTCAATTAATCTGCAATGCATTTGTTATGCAGAAGCATGGGAAAATGCTGATCTTTTAAGAATGACATGACCACTGTGTTGCTTTTGGCCTGATTACTGAAGCTACCTGTTGAGTACAATAATTACAGTATGTTTTCTTTGCAGAACTAGTTTCTGCTACTTAAAACCTAATAAGGAAAAGCTGACCCTTGCAGACAATATAGAGCTTTTATATTATCTTTCCATTCTGATGAAAATGCTGTTTTGTGAAAGATACTGGCAATTAAGCTTGTAGGATAAAAGTAATGAAAAGAGAAAATTAAAAAAGCCTTTATTATTAGAGCTGCAGAGTCAGTGGAGACTTTTACTTTAGCTTTTGACTTGGAGAGATACGCTCTATTTGTGAAAAAGTGAAGGGTTCTTATTTAACAATTACTCCAGGTTGGTTTTCTTTAATATGGCATCAGTTACTGATATGAAGACTGTGGTGGTTGTTCCTTCAAATAAAAAAAAGGTACATTAGGAAGCAGGTTGGTAAAAAGCCGTTTCATAAATACACCTTAAAGTTATTTTGTTGATTACTTCATTACTTCATATATACAATCTGTTGTACTGATACAGGCAACATGGCTTATAGCTAGCTTAGGAAAAAAGCTTTCTGTGCATGTGTTGAATTTTGTAGGCAAGGGCATTTGAAATAGATGCTTAAACAAGCAGTAAACAAGAATGTGATTTTTAATTGTTGAATCCATAGCATAAAGTATGGTTTTACTTTAAACATTTTGGGAAAATCTAAAGTGTGTCTTGCTCATACTACACCTTACATTATGTTTTTAGGATCTCTTTGAAGCTTGGAGAATGCTGTTCTTATTTATCTCCTAATATTTGTTTCACACAAATTTAGTGGGTGCAAAAAGCCCATGAAAGGGTCCATACCCTTGTACAAAAATAGTTTCTGTATTGGGGAATGTTAATTTGCGAACAGATTAAGTGTGTGTTGGGTGTTGATAATAGAAGTTTCGAAAATATCAGGTAGACTTCATTGTTTTTAAAAATCTGGATTAATATAAATTGATTAGGATGTCTAAAGCCAGCATGTCTACCTTATGTTCTTCCTGTGATATACCAGTGATTACTGCTGAGACTGTAAATGGCAGAACCTAACTGATTTTTACTTTTAAGGTAGTAAAACTCATCTGGACCATTACCATACTGATTTGGGCATAACCTGTAATATTTCTATCATCTGAGATTTTCTTGCGTCCTAGAACTTGAGTGTTGTTAGCTCTGTGTCAGTCAAATCCCTTTTATCAAAGGTATCACAGTTGTTGCCCAGTCAGGCATCATTCTTGTGTCTGTGCTTTTTGGCATTTGCTAAACTAATGGTCACTGTGGCATCTGTCTCAGCTTCTCTGTCAATCTGTGATGGAAAAAGTAGTTTTAAGAAGGGGAAGCTCCATGGCAAGGAAGGCGGTATAATTCAGTTGCTTTAGTCAAATGTTTGATTTTAGTAACAGAGAAGTCCTCAGTGTCTGAGGAAATTAATGTACAAAAGAGACTGTGCCTGGTCAAGTGTTCAGTCTGTTAATAGTTTAAATTCAAAAACTGATTTAAGCAATACAGGATTTCGAAGGCAGTCAGGAAATTTCTGTCTGTGGGTTTGTAGACAGAAGCTGTCATGCTTGTTCACTTTGCCTGGAAAAAATTATTTTCCTTGGAACTTTTTTGCTACAGATCTATCTTGACATTTCTTTGCTATACAGCTAAGCTGTCTTTCATTTGTATTGTCTTCTCCGCCTCCCTCTTGCCCTGGAAGCTAAGATGTTTAAAGCTTTAATTCCGTGAGCAGTTTTATCAAGTGTAAATCCAAGCTGGCACTGAGTGGAATTGTTCCACCTTCTCCTGCAAGCATGTAGCCTGCGTTGTTTCAAGTATTTTTAGTTTTATAGATTTTAAAGATCAGGGGTGGTTCTAACTGAAAATTGTCCCCTTTCTTATTCTGCATTAGTTTGCAGCTGAATCACTTCACAGGTCTGGTTTACCTGTGCAGTTGCATGAGTAGTTGTGTCAGCACAAGGGAAGGGGCAAAAGTCCACACCTTCGTTGTGGGAGGAGGCTGGCACTAGCTATTTCAGCAGCAGCAGTACAGGTTCACAGCCGTTAAACTGCGGAACCATGACATAGGAAGACTGCTGTTCATTTAGCTTGAAAGAGAAATTTAAGTGATGATCAAGGTAACTGGATTGTTCTGACTTGTAGGTTACTAAATAGCAGGGCAGAAATTTGAATGTTGAACTAACAATGTTTCAGTTTTTACAATAGAATAATTCTTTGTCGCTGTTTAAAGGTGATGGGGAAAAAGTTGCTGAATGGGCTTGATTTGTAACAAAAAGAATATGCATGTTTACATAGAATGGTTTGGGTCGAAAGGGGCCTTGAAGATCATCTAGTTCCAGCCCCACCACCACCACGCAGCACGACACCTTCCACTAGACCAGGTTGCTCAAAGCCCCATCCAACCTGGCCTTGAACACTTCCAGGGAAGGGAGCATCCACAGGTTCTGCAGGCAACCTGTTCCAGTGTTTCACCGCCCTCATAGTAAAGAATTTATTCCTTATATCTGATCTAAATCTACCCTCTTTTAGTTTAAAGCCATTAACCCTTGTCCTGTCACTACAGGCCCTTGTAAAAAGTGCCTCTCCAGCTCCATTGTAGGCCCCCATCAGGTACTGGAATGCTGCTATGAGCTCTACCTGGAGCTTTCTCTTCTCCAGGCTGAACAGCCCCAACTCTCTCAGCCTTTCCTCACAGGAGAGGTGCTCCATCCCTCTGATCATCTTTGTGGCCCTCCTCTGGACCCACTCCAACAGATCCATGTCTTCCCTGTGCTGAGGGCTCCAGAGCTGGACTCAGGACTCCAGGTTGGGTCTCACCAACGCGGAGGAGAGGGGCAGAAACCCCTCCCTTGCCCTGCTGGCCATGCTGCTTTTGATGCAGCCCGGGATACAGTTGGCCTTCTGGGCTATGAGTGTACATTGCTGGGTCATGTTGAGCTTCTTGCAAACCAGCACGCCCAAGTCCTCCTCCTCAGGGCTGCTCTCAATCCCTTCATTCCCCAGCCTGTGCTTATAGCCAGGGTTGCCCTGACCCAGATGCAGGACCCTGCACTTGGCCTTGTTGAACTTCATGAGGTTCACGTGGGCCCACCTGTCAAGGTCCCTCTGGATGGCATCCATTCCCTCCAGCGTGTCGACTGCACCACACATCTTGGTGTCGTCGACAAACTTGCTGAGAGTGCACCCAGTCCCACTGTCCATGGCACAGACAAAGATGTTAAACAGCACCAGTCTCGATACCAACTCCTGAGGAGTGCTACTCATCACTGGTCTCCACTTGGCTATCATGCTGTTGACCACAACTTTTTGACTGCGACTATCCAGCCAATTCCTTATCCACCGAGTGGTCCATGTGTCAAATCCATGTCTCTACAATTTAGAGACAAGGATGTCATGTGGGACAGTGTCAAATGCTTTGCTTAGGTCCAGGTAGATGTCAGTTGCTCTTCCCTTATCCACAGTGCAGTAACCCTGTCATAGAAGGCCATCAAATTTGTCAGGCACAATTGGCTGTCACCAGTCACCTCCTTATTTTCCATGTGCCTTTAGCATTGTTTCCAGGAGGATCTGCTCCGTGATCTTGCTGGGCACAGAGGTGAGACTGACTGGCCTGTAGTTTAAACTTGAGAGGGTCAAACCAAATTGATGTCCATCCTGTAGCTTCAGGGAGGAAATCTTAAGAATCCAGCATTTTGAAACACTTCAGTGTCAGCTTGTGAGTTGGTGTAGTGGCATTTCCATAAAAAAGTGATTGTTGCTTTGAATGATTTTGCTATTGTGTAACTTCTAGTTTTCTTTAAAAAGAGAGTGCAACTTGAATTCCATTTGTTCTTTGGCAAGATTGGTTTGTAATAGGCCTGGTGTAGTGTAGGCTACAGACAAGAACATTTTAAGTGGAACTGTGACGATGTAAGCTGACTATCAGCCTTCCTTCCCTGCGTATTTGTGTGTACCGTCATATTGTAATTGTGGAAAAATAGAATAGGAAAGGACCTTAAGAGATCATCTGGTCGATTCCTTGCCTGCACAGGATGAATTACACCCATCACTTATGTCTGATCTAACCAGATCTTGGAGACCTGCAGTGGTAGCAATTCCAGGCTCCTGGAGTGTTTCTCTCCACCCTAGCTGTTAGAAGCATTTACGTCTGTCGCCCCGGCTTATTTGTTTGCTACAGTTGAAGTCCATCATTACTTAATCGTGGTAGACCTAGAGAAGAACTGTCCCTTTGCAGCTGTTTCTTAGATACTTGAAACCATTTTAGGTCCACACTTGGCCTTCTCCAAACAACTCTGTTTCTTTTGGTGTATCTAGTAGAAAAGCCTGCCCTGCTTTCTAGACCTGTAATTTTTTTGTTGCTCGTGTGTGGTCTTTGTTTTCCCAACAGGCCTGTTTATTGAAACCTGGTATTCAAAATGCTATTGCAAGTCAACTGAGATCTTTCTAGCACCGAATTAAGAATAAGGAATACGTTCATGACTTGGTAGCAATGTGCCTGTCCATGCTGACCAGGTCTATGCCTCTTTTTGTACATGTATATCCTTCTCATGCAGTAAATGAGTCCTCTTCTGAGCTGCCATCTAGTAACTATTTTCCAATTCTGTATCTGTGTAGCTGATTATTTCTGTCTAAGCGGGCTGTGTTGCGCTTTTGCCTGTTTAACTGCATTCTGTCTCTTCCAGGTAGTTTTTCAAATCTGTCAAGACAGCTTTGAATTCTAGTCTCCTTTTTGCATGTTTTCCTGTCTCTTCTAGCTTTTTGTTGTCTGAAAAATGAAATATCTGATAGTCAATTACCCAGCAAGTTCTTGATAAAGCTTTGCAGAACTTCACTGAAATTATTTTGGTTTCATAACAAGCTGTTCTGCAATTCTGATTTTTCCAACTGTGTCTGTTCCAAGAATATGTTGCTTTACTTTCCTTAGGAGAAATACCTTGAGAGCTAAATTTTATGAGAGAAATAGAATCATAGAATGATTTGGGTTGGAAGGGACCTTTAAAGATAATCTAGTCCAACCTCCCTGGCCATGGGCAGGGACATCTTGCCCCAGGAGTCGAGAGAGGACATATACTCTCAAGCAGTGGTGCATCTGGTTCTGCTCAGGGAGAAATTAGCTCTGTTTTAGAGATTGCTCTTGACATGTCTGTGTTGGTTATGACTTTTCGTTTCCTTTCAGGTGTGTACAAATACATACAAATAGGTTGACTATACAGAATTCATCCAGAAAACAATGCTGAGGTGACTGGATCATAATTTTCCCCTCCTGTTCTCAGCAAAATCCTTCTTGTTGGTTTGAATACAATTTGTAAGAGCTTCCTAATGGTTACCCTTTTCTGCATCAAAACTACTGTCAGTATATTCAAAATCCTCACTAGAAAACGTGTGTCAGTTTCCTTCACCTTCACCTGCTGATGTAGCTGAAGTCCACTGAGACCAGCTAGGTCTGTGCTTCGGCCCGGCAGGTGCTCGTGGAAGGCTTGTACACTCAGTCTTCCTGATTCACCTGCTTAAAACAGATTCCCAACATGATTAAGGCACCTCCCCCCAGTATTAAAAAATGCAGAGAAATTATCCTTTAACATACAGGATTGCAAAACAAGTATGTACAATGTATGGCAAACCTGCTTTTCTTTCCACACTGCCAGTTCTTTCCAAACCATCTGTACTCATCTGCGTTAATAATGTGTCCCTGTGGATAGTCCTAGCAAGTCTTAGGCTGATTATGTTATGTGAGTTGAGTCACATCCATATTTGTTTGTTGTTTTACTGTTGTTAGTAAATAGTCTGCTGAGTGTTGGTGGCATAATTCTGTTTGCCAGCCTTTTGTTCTTCCTACACTGTGATCTCGCCCATCCTTCCTGTGTCCTTGTCCAAATTACAGTTGTTGAAAGGTGGCTGTGAGCTCTTCCTGTCTCACTGCTCCTAGTTTAAACCCTCTTCAGTAGATTTGTAAGCTGGTTAGGCAAGGATGCTCCTCCTTTCCGCTGTGAACTGAAGTTCACCACTGCAGATCCTTGTGCAGTTTGCACCTACATCAGGTTTGGTTTTTCATTTGTTTGAAAACATTTGACAGCATGGCATTAGGTATGCTCCCCTGTGATGTCTGCTATAGGCAGTCTGATGGAGGAAACCAAGATTTATAAATTATGTGGTAATTGTATACAAAGCTGTTGAAATTTTTCTAACTTTATCTAACAGAAGCCTTATTTCCTCTTCAATCATTAGTATAATTTGAGTATCAGTAATACAAGATAAAGAGTTTAGCCGAAGGACTGTAAGGTATGATGGATGAATTAATTAGTTAACAGTGGGGGAATTTAGGCACTGCTAATGCAGGTCTGTGTTAACTAGAATTTTTTGAACCTCTGTCAGGGTAAAGTGAAGTGAAACTTGTCATTGTTTTATTAGGATTTCCTGTAAAGAATGTGCCAGTGTTTCTATATGTACATGTCTGAATGAGTTGAGTATTGTGTAATTGCCCTAAATATTACAGGTCAACATCATGCTTGCTTATTTAGATGTGGCAAAAATTTTCAAGCCTGTTTTTCTTAGGTGTTTGCCTTTAGGGTCCCAAGTTTAGAAACAGTAACACATATAGTAAATTTTTAGTTTTAAAGTAAACAATTGTTTTTCTTTTCAGTTGTTCTGATTGGCTCATAAACATTTGCCGAAGAAAGAAAGAGCTGAAGGCTCGCACAGTGTGGCTTGGGTGTCCTGAAAAGTGTGAAGAAAAATACCCCAAAAATGCCATAAAAAATCAAAAATACAACGTCTTTACCTTTATACCTGGGGTAAGGCTGCTAACCATTTTTTGGTGTTGGGCTGACTGTATGTTCTGTAGTGTTTTTTGACAATTCTGCAGAAAGATAATTTTATTTGCCCAGATTCTTTTTTTTTGTTTTTACATTTATCTCAGTGTCTTCAATTAAAATTGACAGTTGAGAGTAAGGCTTCTTTTTTCTAAATGTTGTTTACAAAGGGGTATTTGCTAACGAAGTGCACTATGTATAATTGAGTGGTTGGAATTCAGTGAAGATTTAGAAATTTGAGATGGGTTTCCTTGCACTTTTCTATTCATCGTTAGTAATTTGTAATCCTCTTTTTGAAACAGAAGCATTTCTACACAGCCAGTTGTGAAAATACTATGAAGCACTGACTTCAGCTGAGAAATTAATAGTAGAAAATTGCTGTGTATGCCCATAAATATTTTCTCGTACTCTCTGCCATTGAAAGTGTAATAATAAATAAGGTATTCTGAAACAGGCAACGCCTTAAAGGACAAAATCAACCCACCTCTTCAATTTATATGACAACAAGTAAGGCCTAGCTTAGTAAACTAGTTCTTTTCAAAGTTATATTTCTTACTGCAGTTATAAAAACAGTGATGTCTTTTTGGTTTTGAACACAGTTCTTCAGACAATACGTTTGTTGTGGAGTGGAAGGATTTTTTGTCACCTTTTTCCCTAAGAAGCCATATTATGTATTTTTTTTTGCCTGTAATGTTCACGGTGTTTATGAAGACAAAAGAGACATTACAGTTTTGTCTGGTTCATATTTTTAAAAAAATCTGTTGTTATAATGAAAAATAGCGATAGAGAAGACAACTTTTGAAGCTTCAGTAGTTAAAATCTAAAAATGTATGCTGCTGTGATATTATAAATTTTACTAATATGCTTTTAGTCATACTTTGACTAATACCGTCCAAGAGTCCCGTGTCCTGTTGCAAAACCTGAATGTCTTCTGCATTTGAATACAGACATGCTTTGTCTTAAATTTTTTATTTAAGTCATCATGCTGGTTGAGAAGAGTATTGATTCTGTTCTTCTGGCCTCTTTCATCCAATGACTGGCAGGTGCTTTCTAATACATTTCTTTATTAAAACAAAAAAAAATTAATGGCTTTGTAATTAAGACTGATCTCCTGTCAAAGAAACAAAATGTCACTTATCACAGGCGGATAAAATATTCTCATCTCTATTGAACGAAGTAAATGTTTTCTTCCGAAGTTTAAATTATTAAATACACTGAAATAGGTTAAGCCACATATGCTTTCCCGAAGGTCAAAAAATTCATTAAGCATATAGTAAACCATTGATTATTGTGACTAGAAATCTGCAGTGTAGATTACAACTAGATTCATGTTTCCTATCGGGATCAGCCATAGCTTGCAATTACCTGTTGAGAGTGAGAATGTTTGTTCTTGTTTGATCTTTTGAAAATGTTTGGTTTTTTTTACAGTATAGGCAGAATCAGATTTTTATTTTGGTGTTAGCGTTTGGAAACTCAGTAGTAGCTTCAAAACGAAGTGAGATCCTAAACCTAAAGCCCAATAGTTGGTGAAAAGAAAATGTTTCTAAATGTTATTTTTAGACATATATTAACAGTTTTCATTGATTAGAAATACTGTGTAGCTATCTGGGTTTTATGCTGTTCCATTAGAAGTAATTTGTAGGGAACATAGTTGTATTAGTTCCAAACCCATAAATGTAACCAAGTCATAAATATTGACTCCAGTGATTTACTCTGGTTGAAATTTTCATCATACCAAGTCTTGTCTTCTGTTTAGAGCTGTGTCTTTTTTAACTTTGTAGCTGGCAATGGGTAGTATTCAATGATTTCATATCAAAATACAAGCTTAAAATAGTGTTTGGATTAACAGAATTTTACATGTTGGCTCAAAGAACTATAACATTTCCAAAATACCATTAATTGCCTAACATTTGTGTAAAATACTGACTGCTTCTATCTTTACACCAACTTGTTCAATTTCTGTTTACTATTGCATATACATCTTGGTACAGCTGCTTAGGAATGTTGTGTAAATTTCCATAAAGAATATCTTCTGTGATGGACAGGTTTTCAAGATACCTCTCCTGAACTTCAAAGTAGTAGTCTATTTTTTTAGTTCAGTTTATGTAACCGGAGACTTCTTAATTTGCTTAGCTAGGCTGAAGCGTTTAGCTTTGTATTGGAAGAACTGTCAGTGGTCTGCCATGATGCAGAAGATTTGTAGGAAAGTGCTTTTTACCTCCCATCTTCTCCTGCACGATGGGTTCTTTTGCAGATCTGCACCTCCCAAAGTACTCTGTGGACTTTTCTTTGACCTGGTATATCAAGTCTTTGTAAACAGTGAACCATACTGCTAGAAAGGAGTCTATGAACTTCATCAGTATTACCATGAGGCACGGGTTCAAGCTGAGTTAGTTTCCTTTTGGAAGAGTACTCCAACTTTCCCTGCAACTTCAAATTTGACTTTTTTGGCTTGACAGTTTTGTTGGTAAATAGTGGAATAGAATTCCATGCTTTTGAAAAAATCTTCTGATTTGAGGCTGTTTAGGTAGCCTGTAGCTGAACAGTAATGTAGCACTCTTTCAAGAACTGCCAATTTTGAGTACTACTGCTTTCTTGTGCCTGCCAGAAAGACACTTTGAAATGAACTTACTGGAGTATTTTTTCCTAGGGCATAGGTTTGAGTAATAATGTTGGATGTAGGATCAACAAATACCTGTCCAATAACTTTGATTTTCATGCAGAAGTCATTGTAATATTAACTGAATTGTAAGAGTAAAAGATGGAGGCACTTCTAAAATGTGTTTTTTTGATCTGTTTTGAATCTTTTAGCTTTGACACAATTGATTATCCATTTTCTCAAATCTCAGTGTTCCAAGTTCCGTAGCCACTGCTGATCATCCTGCTGGAGGTGCCCTGTTATCCTGGCCTACTAAAGAAATATGTGAATTCTTTGAAGATTCAAAATTCTGTAAAATGAATAATGTTCTTAGCACTGTAATTATAATTAAAGCAATGTTGAGAACGTGCACTTGCTGAAGTGGTGCTTTTGATTACCAAAGGAATCTCTGCATCTGTCATTCCTTTGGAATATGGGACAATTTATTCTGTGATAAGGTTACTGTGTCTTCATTTGAAACTTGGACATGTATCTTGGAGTTTAGACCAAAGCTTTGATTTATTAATAAACATATCTTATGTACCAATATATATTGCAAAATAATCTTTTGAGGAAATAAATGCTGAGCGTTTCTTCTCAATTACCTCAAAAGCCCGTGTTACTGTGTTACAAATTTTTTGTGGTTTAAATTTTCTGAACACTTCAACTGCAGTTGCTTTGTAAAAGGCTTGTCTTGCTGTGGAAACTGAAGCTGACTGCCTTGTTCTGAGGTTGCCACACAACAGCCATTTGGAAAGAGGGCAGGGTCGCTCACCCTTGCTCCCTGGATGCTTTCAATAGTGTTCGTTTTGTCTTCCTAAACAACATTTGTTCTCGAACATTGGGCAGTTTCACTATTTTTAAGAACAGTGGGAAATGGATATTTTAAAGGAGTGCGTCTGACTTGATGGTATCCTTTGTCCCTTGAAGAAGCAAAGAACTTCAGAAATAAGGCATGTGAGATGTAAAGCTTTCACCCTTGCAAGAGGAGAAACCTCAGTGGCTGTATTGAGGAGAGAGTGTGTTGAGGGAATGCAGCCAACAAAAGTAACGAGGGGTTCATGTATACTATTTTCTGTATGTTTTTTTAGGGTATCTCCTAGTGATGCAGAGCAGCATGGTGTAGCCTACTCGGTTTTGTTACTCTGTAGGAGTTAAAATGACAGAGACTAGGGTAATATTTTTGTAAATGGTTTCTGTTCATTTGATGCCAATGTTTTTTTTAATTATTATTTAACACCAGGATATGAAAATTTTTAAGACAAAGAGACATTGAAACACAGAACAGAATTTAAATATTGGTACTTAAGGAAAAATTAAGATTTGCTTTTAATGCTGTATTTTTAGGAAGAGAAGTTTTAGACGTTAAAAATGAAAACTTAATGTAAGCAATGAAAGTTCAGATCCTCACACAAACTCATTTTGCTTTTTTTAATGGAGACTATAAAAAAAGAAAATTTTCAAAAACTGTTCTAACTCAAACATTAAGGTAACTTGTGGATATTAAATTATTGTAAGATGCTTCTACAGACATCTGAATTCTGCTTACTGTTAATTTCAGAGTAAATCTTTGCACAGTGATCTTGGTGTATATTTAATATTTGTAAAGATTGAGTTCATGTAGTCCAGTTTTCAAAATATCAAAGATTTAGCAAATTGCTTTTTCTGAGTGAGAAGACTCATCAATATCGAAGGATGTCTCAACAAAAAGAGCAGTATAATATTAAAATAACTCATAGTGCATGTAGTAGTTTGTGATGATATATGGCATATTGTGCTATATAGTCCTGTAATAGTACCATGTAGAATAGTATGCCATATAATGGTTTTATATATACTATCACGAAAAAGTGGATTTTATGTACATTATGGGTACAAATTTTAAGGCATTTATCTATTCTGTGTTTTTGATTTTAGGTTTTATATGAGCAGTTCAAGTTTTTCTTGAATCTCTATTTTCTCGTCGTGTCCTGCTCACAGTTTGTACCAGCATTGAAAATAGGCTACCTGTACACGTACTGGGCTCCTCTGGTAAGCTCAAAAATAGTATGAACTAGAAGTTTGGTTTTTTTGACTTCAGATGAAAAGTGCATGTATACATACTTTTCATAAATTTGCATCTGGTAAACTACAGTGATTGAAGTGTGTAACAGAAGTAAAATGCTTATTTGAAATTAGAGTATTTTACAGCTGATACTCCAGAAGGTGTTGTTTGATAGCCCTCCCTGCCAGCTGCCTACTGCCCCGCAGGCTGGGCCTGGTTCTTGCTAGGCAGCTAGTCTGAGTGAGCACTGCACCTTTCTGCCTGCTGGTCACCTGAGAGGTTTGGAAAAAAAAAAAAAAAAAAAAAA
>Ga0065711_1038657_pt1 | contig 18545 bp, 20 predicted proteins | sample Hoacrofraction12_FD_59098 | JGI IMG/M metagenome (GOLD analysis project Ga0065711, IMG submission 59098) | Hoatzin crop microbial communities from Cojedes, Venezuela - Epithelial fraction 12 v2 (version 2) | ecosystem: Host-associated > Birds > Digestive system > Esophagus > Crop | place...
GGGCACCCCGGGCCGGGGAGGGGGGTCCGGGCAGCCCCCGGGTCGGGTGGACGCCGGGGGGTGGTGGGGGAGTTATTTACACCTCCGTAACCCAGTCTGTAAAGCTTCCCTTCGGCCAGCGGCCGGTTTGATGTGTCCTTTCCTAAGCACCCCCTCTTGGCCTGGAAGTTCGTTTGAAGTAAAGGCAAAACACACACAAAAAAATAACTATTCGGGAAAACTCTCCCAAAGTGTATCAAAGCAAAGAGTCCGTCCGTCCCCTCCGTCGTCCCCCCCCGCCCCCGGCGCAGAGCTCGCTGGCACGCTGCCGTAACGCGGTGTCATCTCTCCCGTCTTCTCCCCCAGCGAGTCAGACGGCAACCCCAGCACGGAGGATGAGTCCAGTAAGGGGCAGGAGGATTTATCTCCCCATCCGCTCTCCAGCTCGTCCGACGGCGTGACCAGCCTCAGCCTCCCCGGCCACATGGAGCCCGTCTACATGCAGCAGCTCGGAAACACTAAAATAGCCTTGAGCTCATCGGGCGTCCTGTTGAACGGAAACCTCGTGCCTGCCAGTACCTCTCCCGTCTTTCTCAATGGTAGCTCTTTTCTCCAGGGACCCAACGGTGTCATTCTCAATGGACTCAGCGTGGGGGCTTCGCAGACGGTGACCTTAAATTCGCCCAAAACCACGTCAAGCGTTGTGAGCAACGGAGTGTCCATTACCGACATACTGTCGTCTTCGTCAGAAGATGTTAAGGACTTCAAACTCCTTCAGGCTTCGGTCCCCAACACCGCAGCAGCCACCTTCAGCCCCAGCAACATCCCGGTCTCGTTCCCAGGGTTGATACCAAGCTCAGAGGTGAAAAGGGAAGGCGTACAAACTGCTTCTTCCCAAGGTGGAGGCTCCGTAGTTACTTTTACTGCCCCTGTCCAAATAAACCAGTATGGCATTGTCCAGATCCCCAATTCAGGAACAAATGGCCAGCTGCTGAACGGAAGCATTGGTTTTTCTTCTCTGCAGCTGCCTCCCGTTTCTGTGGCAGCTTCACAAGGTAAATGTTTTGTCTCTTACAGTAAGAGGTACGAGAAAACGTTGGGATCGAGCACGCTTAGCATTTTGGAAGCTGTGCTACTTTTCCTCCAAGGTACCGCAGTTGTATCTCTGCCCCAGCCACGCGCAGTGCATCAAATAATACCTTTTGCCCTCCTTTATAATGGGTTATGCTCGTGGGCAGACTGTTACGTGAGGCTGAGCTCCTCTGCTAAGACTAGAGGAGATCTGGTATTTTGCACCGCTTTCGTCTCGTGCTCCAAAGTCTGTGATACCGGTCTTCACAAATATCTGTAAATTTTACAAGTTTCAGTGACTCAAAATATTCCCATTTGCCATAGAATTCTTTTAATGAGAAGGTTCACAAAAATTAAAATTGTGGCAGCTGGGGATTGTTAACATTGTTGCTCTTGTGGTGGTTGTTTTGGGGGTTTTTGTTTCTTTAACCAAAGCATTTCATAAAAATAAATTATAAATTACTGTAGACACAAGACCAAGCAGTTATGCTCGTACATTTTCTGTCCTGTAATTACGAAAGATTAAACTGCAGGGAGAGAACAGAAATTTGCAATAGCTTGTAGATATAACACGCGAGGGTATTTGAATAAAACTGCCCTCAGTCCAAGGGAAATATGTCATCGCAGGTTCACGTGCCAAGTGCGCAGGCTCCTCCCCAGGCTTGCTCTAGAGTTTGTCTTAACATACCATAGACTGCAACTTGCAGGCAGCCAGGAAGAGTCCCCGGGAGCGCAAGCCTAGTGTTAGGTCCTTGTTTTGAAGCAGGTCAGTTATAAAGCACAACTGAACAGCTTTGTTACTCATTAGCCACTCAGTCTTTGGTTATGAAAATTATTAAACTTGAATGAACCTCCCTAGTTTCAGGAGCTATGAGTACTGTAATGAAAATCCAGCTGTGCTCATGTTAACTTATGTGAATTAAACCTGTACAGGGAGTGAATTATTCTTGCCGTTAGGGTGACACAGGGAGGAACACTAAAGCTGTACAAACACATTTCGAATGGGCGTAAAATTGCGAGATCCTAAAATGTGGCACTTGCAGTCACTGGAGGTTATTGGTACATAGTTTAACCAAGATGAAAAAGAGGAGACATTTAGTCTGAACACCACCTGTAATTACAAAAGCCTTTTAATCCGCATGCTCCAAGGCATAAACTGATAGCCAGCAAAGGTGAGAAAGTTCTGCCCCTCAACTAGTACGGGACTATTGTGTTTGAAAGTCCTAACGCTCATTATAAGTTCCTCTCTGAATGTTTTCCCTATTGTTAAAAATACCGATTCCCACTGGAGAGTGATCCACCGTATGTCTGGTCTGGTACAGAGAAAAGTCAAGATCCGCATTTGCCGCTTTGGTTTCTCTCTGTTTCTCTTAACACAAGAAGAATGGGTAGCTGGCTGCCTATTCCAAGGGAAGTGTGCTGCAGGCTATTTGAAGTAAGCTGCAGTAAATGGTTTCTCATTGCCAGGCAACTTTAAGTTGCCTCGGCTTATTCTTCTAGTTTACACATAGGAGTGACATCTTCCAAAAAAAGCGTCATGGAGTAATGGAAATGAACAGGGAGCTGAAATATTTCTCAGGTGAGAAATGCATCTTCAGTGCTGTTCTAAAAAAATTCAGGTGTCTCCAACTGTTGCCTCTTAAAATCATAATTAAGCTGCTCTTGAGAAAGAAAGGTGTTTGAAGTGGGACCCAGGCCCGAGAGCCAGTATATCTGATTTTAGGAATTATTGTAATGACAGCTTACAGGGCATGTTGAGTAAAACCAACTTCAGGTCGTCTCTGGCCACCTCTTCCCGCTTTGGCTAGGTACGGTGTCACGCGAGCAGCGCCGTGGCTTGCGGTGAGGGTGGGCAGTCGCTGGCTGGCTGTACGCGGCGTGCTGGATGCAGTAGGGTTAGGCTTTTAGAAGTAGGTGATAAAGTGAGGTCGAAGGCGGTACATCTGGGTACTTGGCGGACTACCGAGTTAACCCGATAGAAGTTACTGGGTTTTTTCACGTTTTCTCTGCAGGTTGAGTGAGGTGGGCTCTGCCCAGCCGGCAGTGGATTTCATGTGCTGTGTCTCCAGTTCCCACACACAAGCTGTAGTCTGTCACTGAACTATCTTTAATAGCTTTTCATGCTTCTATTCTTAGATAGAAATTGAGTGGTGGCAACTAGTGAAGGCCAAAGCACATTCATTCTAATCATATGGCTGGGGACTGTTTGCCCCTTAACGAGAGTCTGAAAGACACCTAATATACCAGAACTTTTTTTTCTCTTGTTTCTAGAAGCAGTTTCTATTAACGGCTTTTATTTCTTCATACCAAATTTTCTCTCACCTGTTAAAAAAAAGCTGTTCTGTGTTGTGTGAAATATTAGCATATATGTGTACTGCAAACAGAAAAAAGACCAAAACGTCTTAACAAAATGCCTGCACAACTCTCTGCCAACTATAATCCATGTTTTCCTCTCTTATGCTTCCCTTTCTCTAGGTAATGTTTCGGTAAATCCCAGCACATCCGATGCAGGAACTTTTACGACTGAGTCTTCAACAGTGCAGCAAGGAAAGGTTTTCTTCAGCCCCCTCACTCCGAGTGCAGTTGTTTATACGGTTCCCAATTCAGGCCAGGCAGTAGGCTCTGTCAAGCAAGAAGGACTGGAAAGAAGCCTGGTGTTTTCTCAGTTGATGCCGGTCAGTCAGAACACGCAACTAAATGTAAACATGTCTTCTGAAAATATATCCAGCGGAGGACTCCAGTCCCTGGCCTCCTCGTTAGTGAATGTAACACCCTCGCATAATTTTTCCCTCACGCCACCAACTCTTTTAAATGCTGCAGAACTGAACTCTGGTATCTCGGAGAGCCAGTCCATGTCATCACCCGCGACCAGTACCTCTACCGTGATATCTATCAGCAACACTAACTATGCAACCCTTCAGAACTGCTCCCTCATTACCAGTCAAGATCTGTTGTCCATCTCTACAGCACAGCCCGCACTTGGAGAAATCGTTTCTACAAGCGGGGACCGTGTCAGCCACCCGTCTACACAAGTACATCAAGATTTTGTCAGAGAGAACAGGTTGGTTCTGCAAGCCGTGCCTGACGTCAAAGAGAATTTCTTACCTAATTCTGAGAGTAAGTCAACTGGCAATTTAATGATGCTGGATTCGAAATCCAAGTATGTTATGAGTAACATGGTTGACACGGTTTGCGAAGAACTGGAAACAGACAAAAAAGAACTTGCCAAACTGCAGACAGTTCAGATGGATGAAGATATGCAAGACTTGTAACTTTTTTTTTCCTTGCTTTCTGTTGTAATAGATAAGTCTCCTGTTGAGGCCCTAGCAAGCACCAAGTGGGTGGTGTTTTTTTTTTGTTTGGTGGGTTGTTTTGTTTTGGGTTTTTTTTCATTTAAAAAAAACAGAAGAACATTTAAATGGTCTGAATCAATGTACAGAGGAATCTCTGGCAATGGAATTAGGTTGCCACACTTGGTTTGCATGCAGTATTCTCTTTTAAGCAGATTAAAGGAGAAAGGAAACGCCAGGGCAAGTACCGAGCGAATGGCTACAGGTTTGGCTAAGAGATACTACCCTGATGATTTAACTAGACTCTCCATAGTACAACATACTCTCAACAGTAAGTATACACTCCTGACTTTAGATAGTAAACAAAAATCTCGCTCCAAAAAGGTAGAAACAATGCAGTCGTTTTTGCTGTTTACTTCTAGTCCGTGGGCATTGAGAAATTTTTAAGGAACTCCAGACGATACCTCACAGGCTACTTTTATGTTGTTTGAGGTTAAGAAATGAAACAAAAGCGTAAATAATAATGTTACTGGTGTGTTTGCTTTTTTCCCAGCAGACTTACGTTCAAACCAAAAATCTCACATGAAAACAGTTACAGGTTTCTAAATGCTACAGCTAGCATTTTGTCAGTGCACCAGAAAAACCATCATTTGAAACTCTAATTGTGCAACTCGGAAGCTTTCTCTCCATTATGAATGTAAATATTGTTTCAGTTCTCATAAAGGAGACTTTTTTTTTTTTTTAAATTACTACAATGGATTTTATTTATGGTTTATGTTCCCTTTCACTTTAGACACAGTGCATTGAAAAGGAAAACATTTTCTGGCTGTTTAATTTATTTTTATTGTTTGAGCAGGAAGTAAGCGTAGTTATTTCTGACAAGGTTTTACTTTTTTGTAGCTTTTCAAGCAATAGACTGTAAAAGTAAAATGTTAATCACACTGAAACTAGAAAGTGAACTCCCAGTCTCACAAACCCAGGAGGTCCCTGTCTCTACCCCCTCTGTCTTTGTGTTCAGGGGGTTTTTTTGTTTGTTTTGTTAGTAATTTGCGAATTAGTTGAACCTTTTTGTGTATTTTTTACAGAATTCCACGTGCCTTTCTTCCTAGTGGCCTTATCTTTGTTACTGAAGCACAGTGGCAGGAGGAATAAAAACACTGACTTGCAAATACCAGTCCTCAGGGCCAAATCCTGATGCCTTACTTCTGCAAGTAGACCCGCTGTCTTCGGTGCCCCTACTTGCACGAGTAAGAAGAGTTCTAAGTCTTTTGGTCATCGTGGGTGACATTTACTAGCAGTGCAGAGAGCCAAAGATAGGTCCTTCCACATCACGTCGTCGGCAGGGCAGGAGGAGTCCGGAGAGGGACCATGGGCCGAGCCGTTGTCGTGCCGAGGGAAGGGTCTTGGCTCCGGCCTCGGGCAGATGCGCAGGAGGGGCTGGGTGGGCAGCCAGGGAAGGGAGCCCCGTGTTTACACGGACCCGTTGGCCAAACAGCCCGTGTGGGAGGGCTTCAGCTGCTGTTCAAGCAAGCGGGCCCCCATCCAGGAGTGCACTTAAAACATGTATTTATATATCCTTCCAGAATAAGCAGCGTGGGGGCTGATGGTGGGAACTTGCAGCTGCCTGAAGGGCTCGTGGGAGCAGCCGTGGGCTCTGCCTGGCTGGGGCTGGGTCTCCTCTCCCTTCGCCCCGTTGTGCTGCGCCGGGGACAGCGGAAGCAGGTGGTTTCTGGGCAGGTGGGACAGAGCTTGCCTTTCCTCCAGAGGAGATTCTGTAGCATGGAAAAGCACATCCTTAAGCTTTAAAATAATAAGAATGCAGATGTATAAAAATGACATGCTGTTAATCTTTGTGGTTTTGTTTTGTTATTTTTTTATTCTGATGTGAATATATACAGTAACTAAAGCATGTATTCATCCTCATCAGGAGCCTGGTCCGAAGCCTTTGGAAGGCGATGGGAAATGTTTCCATAAGCTTCTGTGGGCTCCAAATCAGGCTCAGGACAAAACAAGATCACTTGGAAAGAGCAGTAGAGGTAGCACATCCCAGTCTGTTGCTGTCTTGGTTGTTAACTGGTTCTGTGGCAAGCCTTGGAGGGATGAAGGTTTTTTTTCGGCGTGCCGTGAGCTTGGTATAGGGATCTTTGCTATTGTTTTGCACGATGTTGGATGCAGCGTGTTTTGCAAGGTGTTGTGTGAACCCTTGAAGCTGACCTCCGTCGGTAAGCACTGGAGTCCACGCTGTGAGCCGGAGTCTCTAGGGCTGCAGGGAGAGGGAAGAGCAAGCGTGCAAGGCGTGCACTTCGCAGCCATACCAACGCTCTGATCCTCCGCAAGCAGAAGCGGCCCGTAAGCGGGTGGCTGTCCCCACGTGCTCCCAAGAGAGAAGGGTGTTTAAGGCAAGCGCTTTGAAGTGGAGGGTACGTTCCCCTGGCACAGCTTCCCTTGGCATTCAGGGGCTCTCCACACGAGCAGGGAATCGGATAGTCCCGAGTTCTCTCTGTTCTGCTTGTTTTATCTGCTTGCTGGGCTCCAGCATGAGCAATCTGCTTCCCACCTCTTCTTCGCATGTAAAACCAAGATGGTGATGATGAGGACAGTAGCTGTATCTGCCTTGCATGAATTTGTTCAACTGTTTGGAAAATTGGAAGGGCCCTGTATCATTGTCACATTAATGGAGAACACATGCGTGGCTCTGAAGGAGTTTGGGGTTAACATGTCGTCTTGTGAAGCTGAGACTATATTTGGAGGCAAGCTAGAGACTATTTTGGAGCACTCTGACTTGTTGAAGAAATCAGGTCTCCCAACTGAAAAGACTGCGGTGTTACGCCAGTACCTGTTACTTTTTTGTTTTGTTTTGTTTTTCCTCCTTTGCATTTGTTGTGTTACTGAGGCTCTGAATTCCAAGGCTTTGCAGCACAGTTGACGTGAAAACTGTGCATGTTGTTACAGTGGCGCGTATCTTGGAGTGTCTGGTACTTCTAATAGGAGACTTCCCACTCTGCGGTGGGAGCGGAGGGTGTACATAAAAGCAGTGGTTTGGGACAAAGTAAGATTAATCTATTCTAGTCTTCCAGATATCGAGTAACTTATTTTATTACTATTTTTTACTCTTTCTTTCTCCCATTGAAAATAAGTGTCATTCCCTCCAGATAACGTAGTTATAACCTCATGTTTTCTGCAGGTACGTATGCACAATATAAAGAATCATTGCACGGTACAGTGTTTTTAAAGTAGATATTTAAATAGTAGTTTTACTCCTACTGTAAAATAAGGGTCAGTTTTTATTATGTGGCCCTCAAGCAAGCAGGCTAACTGCTCTAAATAGGCAGTACACAAAGTCCCGAAAAGCATCTGGGGCTGGATCTTCGGCTGCTGTAAATAAGGCATAGCTCCACCAATTCCCAAACTGAGGATTTTACACGGTGTTTAGGGGATGTGGGTGCTCGTGTCCCACACAGGTAGATGGCAGTGAGCGTCCGAGCCCCACAGACCGTCCTTATTATCCCATTCTGTTGTTTAAATGGAAGGTGTGTCTATCTGGCATACGTATTCCTTCTCCCTCCCTCTCTGTTATGGATGAGAATAAAGGACTGTTTCAACTTCACATATGTTTGTAACTTGGAAGTCCACTGGAAATCTTACAGGAAACATTGCCAAATTCTACTACTTTTCTGGTCCCAGACTCAGCTTTGAAAAATACACTTTAAGCATATTCCTGCAAAGCATGGTGTTAAAAAAACCCCTTTGTTCTTTACTACTTTTAATTAAAGCTGCGTCTGTTTTGCCCAGAGTTTTGCAGAGAATCAGAAATGTGTTAAATTGAATGCTCTGTCTGGACTATTTGCAGCATTATTCCTGTGGTCTTACCTAAAAGAACATTTCAGCCACATAGATCATGGACATCTATCAGCCAGGCCCTCGGCTGGGCTAAACTAGCACAATTCTGTTGACTTTAATGTCCTTTCGCGCCAGCCGAGAGTATGGTCCATTCATTTCACTGGAGTTGGATCAGGGACGGATTTGGCCCAGTCTAGGGCAGCGGTACGAACCAGTGCACAAGGCTGGCGCTCAGACAGTTAGAACCCACCGGTCCCAGTCTGTGGAAGCGTAAAGCATATACCTCTTCCCATGTACGGCTTGACCCTGCCTGTGGATTCAGGAAGACGCATTCAGAGAGCTGCTTCACCCAGAAGTAAGGCTGGAATCGTCTTTATTGTTATTACTATCAATCCGAGATTAATGACAATAATGGACAGATTCTGACTTGAGATCCTGAAAAATCACCTCAATAATGTTTTTTGCAGCAGAATTGGGCCCGGTGTGCACAGGACTGTTTCCCGTGTGTAGATTTCTAGTGCCTGTGCACTTTGCTTAGCAAGGGCAGAGGAACAGCCAAGGGGGTGCATGGCTTCAGCGTCCCGCGAAATACGTACACAGGGCTCCCCGGGGCATGAGTCACCTAGTGCTTGTGGTCAAGAACCGTCTCAAATCATAAAAAGAACAGTAATTTTAGAACTCTGGAAACAAAAGTAGTGACATTTTGCAAGCAAGGAGACCTGAAGTCTTCCTGTATCTCCTAGCAGTTATCTTGAAGGATATTTTATACCTTAACTTGTATGTTTCAATATAATTTAAAACTAGCTTCTTACATTTCTGAACTCAAGGAGGGGGTGAATCTTCTGGCTTTGAGGATTCACGTTCAGAGGATGTTTGTTCTTTTGCTGCATGTACTGTTTGTCCAGAACTAACCAGTTATTTCTGCGATATGGGTTTATTGTGCCTTACAACAAATATGAAACTTAAGCGGAATGTACGCATTAGAGGAGGGAATAATCAGAAGTCTTTACTGCACTGTTAGATGATGCCACCCCGGAGTGTATCATCAAACATATCTGTGCTTAATTACCCAACCAAAGAGATCTAAAGTATGTATGTTTGTTGTACTGTAATAGGGGTTTGTGCCTGGACAATTAAGTGTTTTATTTGTATTCTGAGATGATGTGAACTTATTTTTCTAAACACTATACTGAATAAACTTTATATTTATACACATCTTGTGTAAACACTTCTGTCTGGAAATAATTTGAGGGCTTTGAATTTTGTGTTAGGAAAGCAATCTGAAGTAGAAACTCAGCTTTTAGTGACTCATTGGGAAGGTGATGGCAACTAGGAATGCCTGTGCTCACCAGGGAATTGATCTAAAGCCTACTTAAGCTAGGCTGAGACTTGACTCAACTGGGTTTTGTCAGACCCTAACTTTGCTTCTAAAATACTAAATTAAAAAACATAGATCTCCTGTCTCATGTTGAACCTAGAAATTAAATCTCTGTCTCAAACCAAATTTATACCATAATTAAATAGATACTATTGAAATAAATTTCCACATGCTATTTAGGATGAGTCAGAGTCAGTATTTACTCACAGCTGCCATGACATTGGTATACTTTGTATGTCAGGGTTTCTTTTTGGATAGATAAATTCCTATTTGTTTGATTTCTATTTGTTGACATTTTTCTTCAAAGCATTGCACTTGGTATCAGACCTGGTTTTGGCAGACTTTTGTGAATAGCCTGAAATGTGTTCCCTTGATCCTAAAGGATTTAAACGCGTCACCATATCGTTTTAGATCTGTGCACCGAGTACCAGGATTGCCTAGTTATGGTTTTGATGCCAAAAGGAGTGGCAGTAAGTTCAAGCAGACTAACCTGTACAGGTGAACTAGTTTCTCTCCCTGAAGCTGTATATACATTATAAATAGTTAATAGCCTGCACGTGCCGTCAGGAAAATGCCTTTTCACCCCTGAAATTGTATTTAGGCCATAGGAAATAGGATGAGGTCTGTTGAGGGTAATGTTTTTAAGTAGTCAGATCTAGTTGTGTATATCTATTATGTTTTTAATCACTAAGACATTACCTTTCCTTACCTTTACTCACTATTCCTCCATCTTTCCCACGTGTCGCAGCCGCATCCCACTCACTCCATCCACGCTGCGCTGCTGGCGCTGGCCCCGGTGGCAGAGCGCAGGGAGCTGCCTCCCAGCCCCCAGAGCATCTCTCCCCTCCCTGCCTGGGGCTGAGCAGCTGCCGAAGTAAATCCAGTTACCCGGGAGCAGCCCTGAGGTAGAGAGAGACAGTTGCCTCGTTGCCCAACTCCTGTTCCTTCCCAGAAGCAGCACGCGTGACTCAGTCCTGTTCGCAGCGCTTCCCTGTGCCGTGCGTTGGTTTTGCCGGAGCAGTAGGACTGTGATGATGTTTTCCTGCCCTGCAGATACCAGATTCCCAATCGACTCCTGGACGGCGGCTCTGTCCTAGCTTTGCTTGGAGCAGAGGCTGAGGGCCTAGAGCCATCCTTCAACCTGGCCGCGGGCAGCTTCTCCTCTCGTTTCTGCCCCACGGCGCAGTGAGAGGAGAACCACCGCTGCTGGGTTGGCTCCAGCCGGGGCAGATCCCCTCCGGGAAGGGGTTTCTGGCTGCACAGCCCCCACGCACTCGACCAGACGAAGTACAGGGGGTTCGAGGGCAACCGAGAAGCGGAAAGCCTCAGCGTATGCAAATGTCAAAATTCTCCCTGAGCAGCCACCCATGCGGTATGCAGGATGAATCATGTCCTAACGGAGCGCATTCCTGCTACTTTGGAGGGCTTTGCAGATGTGTTCCAGGTCACCCTGGGCGAGAAAACCACACACAGCCATGGTTACTTCTTCCCTGGCAGCTTGTTCACAGATGGAAAAAAGGGGGACAGAACCTTCGGAAGGGTGGGCTGCCGGCTCCCTGAGCCACTGCCTTTCACACCGGGCCTGGGGATGCTGGAGGGAGGACCAGGGGCTGCCAAGGCAGTAGCTGGGATAAAGCTGATGTTAGGGAGGCTCGGCCAGACAGGCGGTTGCTCTTGATCTAGCAGGGAGACGAGCTGGGAAGGGAGGCAGCGTTTTAAGACAGTGCTTTTTATCCTCTGTTTCTGGCTGGATTTTCCCCAGTGCCAGGTCAGAAGGGAAGTTTCCTGCTCCAAGAGGCAGAGTTTGGGTCAGTAAAACACGATCTTGATATAAACGCTCACGGCTTGGAAAGCGAAGGTCTGCTGTCAGGGCTGCATCCTCCGCTGTGGTGATCTCTGGCTGCAGAAATCTTTGGCCTGGAGTCTTAGGACGGTATATCTCAGTTATGGATACAGATCGCATATTTAATACAAAAATACATTTTAGAAGGAAAATTATTCCCAGAAATGGAAATTCATCTGCCAAACAATGTGCGCATAACTGACTTTACACTTAGAGGTGCCAGAAAGTTCAGGAATGAGACCAACAAGAAAAACCAACACACGTGTGAAGAATCTACTACATTAAAGCCAGATTCAATAAAAATAGCACCTAGTTTATATGCTGCAGAAGCTGGCACACGCCTGCGGAAAGCAAAGGAAGAAGATAAAGTGCTCAGAAGTTGCACGCAGTCCAGGGGAACTGAGCAGCGCTGGAGCAGAGCTGATGGTTACTCAATAGCTCCTGTACAATGTTCTCTTGTGTAAGCACTTTAGTTCTTCATGCTGCTACTCATCAGGCAGAAAGACCCAATTTGGAATACTTCAGGCTAATCAATAGGCTTTGGTGTTGCAGCCAAAGTGCTTTGCAATAGATCTGCTCTTACCCAAAAGAACTCCAGAATGTTACACCGCACCATTTTCTTTTCTACCCGGCGAACTGACAGCCAATTATTTTGGTGTGAGCGGCATCCCTTGTACCTCTCGAAGCTGTAGAATGCAGCCCTTCCCCCGAGGAGCTTACAGCACACAGAAATGAAAGCGGTCCAGGCTGGGCGGGGAGAGGAGGGGGATTGCGGGGTGATGCTCGGGGGTGGGGTGGCAGAGGCAGGTTGCAAAGCCAGGTCTCTGCCTCCCCCTGTTGCTTCGCCCACCGGCGCGGGTGCAATGCCCCCAGACAGCAGCAGGAGGACTTGCTGCTTATGCCAAAGCTGAGCTTGCTCCTTCCATTTATTTACAAAGTTTACAGCTGCCTTCTGATGCTGATCAACAGCGCCATAAGCCTCCAGCAAAGCCCTGTCGATAGCTAGACTGGTTCTGAACTGGGGTCACTGAGCCTGCAAACACTCGGGCTCCAGAGAAGCCTCTCCTGCATGAATCATCCCATCAGGGTGACGCACACGCGGGCCCTGAAGGACTCCAAAGCCACCCACTTCCAGATCAAGGCAATCTGAGAAAGGTTGGACTCATCTCCTGCCAAGTCCAGGGAGCTGCGGGAGAGAGATGTTCACGGGAAGTGAGGATGGGTTAGTCTCGAGCCTGAGCTGCACGTGCTCTTGCGTGTCCTAAGCCAGTGGTTTCCTAAAACAGTACATCAAGAGCAAATGACAACTAAAAACCTACCCATGTCCTAGGAAGATGCTGGGGATTTTGCTATTCCCTGCTGCCTGAGCGAACCAGGGCAGGCAGGGGAATCAGAAGGTTGTTCTGGAGGCCCACACTTTCTATACCAACCCTAAAACGTTTGCAACGGACATACAAATATATAGGTTGTCTGCGTCAAAAAAAAATTATCTGTTGTTCTCTATGCATGCAGGTGGAAGTGAGCACTGACCAGATTAACATGCAAAAAAAAAAAAAGAAAATTCTTTATTTGGAGGTTCACTATGAGGTTGCAGAAGAGGCAGCCTCTGCTCGCTCTTGCAGGCAACGTATAACAAAGTCCAGTCCCAAAACTCAGCGAGTGAACCAGGCTGGGGCTCAGGATCCCTCGACGGGTGCAGATCCCAGGCCTGCTGCTGAACAGCACAAGAGCGTGTTGTCCCCTTGCTCGGAGCTTGTGGCAGAACAGCAGCCGAGGCAGTGGGGGTTAACTGCCCCGTTAGTGCTGTGTTTGGAGAGAAGCGTGCTGGAGCAAGGTCAGCAAGAGAGCTGCAAACTCCAGGGGCATGATATGGTCTGCACATGGAGTGATTTATGCCGTAAGAGCCCTGTGGAGGGAATGACATTAGCATCCTGAAGGCTACTATAGTCCTGCTCCTCCTCTTGCCTATGTAATATTGTTCTTCCCAGAGCTATAAACTGCTTATTTGTTGCATTGCTGCTTCTTTCATTGCCTGCAGGGCTTGGTCTCCCTCCGATTAGGCAAGAAAGCAGCCAGCACCAGACCAGAGAAGTAAGGCACACTTCTACACACCTGCCCGTGAGGACAAGGGCTGGGTGAAGGACGACGGCAGGTCCAGTCCCCAGGTCTGCGAGCACTCAGGTGCTTCAGCTGAGCCCCCTCGGTGTCTTCCCCATGGCTGCTTTTGCTTGGGACCTCTCAGGACCCCACGGATGAATTCCCAGGGGGATGTTTAGGGGCTGCTCTCATTTGCCATTTTCCCCATAACCCCTCAGCCCAGCAGAGCTCTGCAGTATGAGGGAGGTGGGACCCAGGATTCCCAAAAATCACAGTATTCCCAAAAATCACAGTATTCCCAAAAATCACAGGATTCCCAAAAATCAGCAGCCTGCTTCCAGGTACCACTTTATCAAGAGCCCAGCCTGCTTGGAAGCGCACCTGGGAGCACGGGGCATGCTGCACATGCTGGGCACAGTCACCTTGCACCGGCCAGCAGCACTGCAGGACGCCTGGTCCCAGGGCCGAGGTTGGACCTTGCCAGCCAGCCCTCCCCGGCCTCGGCGGGGGCAAAGCTGGCAGTTTACCGGCCCGTGGAGAGGGGCCAGGCACACATTTGGCAGCTCCTGCTAGGCAGAGCATCAGGGCTGGCGGTCTCAGTAAAGCCCTTCTGGCCTTAGCTTCTAGGAAAGGCTTCTTGGAGCTACTGGGAGTTTTCTTGTGCAAACCAAAGGCAGGGCTGACCTGAGTATCAAGCCAAGAGAGCTTCATCCCATTCCTTGGGAAATGTCTGTCCCAGCGAATGAGACTGCTTGACCAGTTGCTTTTGGTTTATGTTTGCTACCAAGTAATGGCAGCAAGTATTGCTAACACATACATGGCTCAGAAGTGCTCCTGCTCCTTCCAAATTCCGCCACGAAGATCTGGACCTTTACAGGTTAGGTTAAACAAAGCAAGACTTTTTCCTGTGATCAACGCTCACATGAACAAGGAGTAGGCATTGCCTGATGGACAGAACGATTAAACCCTCAGATTAAAGTGCGGTGCAGAGCACATTTCTGTTCATTTCTTAAATACTCTCAATTCGTCAATTGGTAGGATCTGTTTAGAAGCCATAAGAAATTAAATATCCTTGTGAAAGAAGCACCTGCTATTAACATAGACTTACAAGACTGGAAGGCAATAGGAGAGCCGTACCAATACTCCTGCTCGGGTTTTACCACATCCAAGTCCGGCGGAAGAAGTGTCTCCCACCTGGCGAACTCTAGTCCTGCTACAGACACCATAGCCCGTGATTCAGGACCCAGGTCTCCACCCTGTGTAACTCGTGCAGAATCACCAGCTTGTCGTCCGTTTTTTCTCGCCTTGGTGTATTTTCTGTATTTAATCAGCACACCTTCTGCCAACACCCAAGATGGTCCTGAAAATTCTGACTAACACCAGTGCTGGGTAGAAACCCTGGCTCAAGAGCTTGTGGTATTTTGACCTGGAACCACAAGATAATCACTGTTTCCGAACAATTTCCCACCCATCCTACGGGGGCTTTGCCCAGATCGCGTTTCCTCAGCTCATCAGGGCATGGAACAGCATCAAAAGGCTGACGGATGCCAAGTTGTGTCACATCTAACAGCTCTTCCCTTTCCAAACGGCGTATCATGTCATCAAAGGCAACTAGGCTGGCATGACATAATTTGAGAATCCCACTTTATAGCTGGTAGAAACCGAATCCCAGCAAGTCTGTCAGTAATGATATATTTCAGGTAACACAGGATTGAAATCTCCTGGCCCCAAGTCCCAGCCTTAAACTTAAGCAATGTTCTGATTTGCCAGCTTTCACAGTTTATGAGCTTTGCAATATTTGGTAGCTGTGGAGAGAGGGGAAGTAGGCAGCGGGGTTATGGCCACAGCTTCCTGCTCAACTTCATTCTTAAGTTCCTGGGTTTTGAAAAAAATAAATAAATTTGGAAGTGCTGAAGAATACATACAAATATGGGTATATCACATTTATCTATTTTTGAAAAACCTCTGTATAACCCTCTGGTCATTGACCTGAAAACAACCCCCCCAAAACAGCATACAAATGCATTTCTTAAAACCAGCACTTGTAAGACCAGCTTTATTTTTAAGGAATTCAAGCAAATTCTTTTCGCATCCCTGTGTAACTCCGGCAGGAATTCCAGAGCATCCCGTGCCTGGCAGCTCCCATCGAGACTGGCAGCACAAGCAGTCCCGTGCCAGGTCACTCGAGGCCCCGATTCAACACCATGCCTAAATACACATCTGCATACAAACCTGCATTTCAATGTAGCCATAATTATCATAAGCAAATAGCTCCCAGTTGCAACAAATGGTTATCAGAGGAGTTATCACCATTAGCAAAGACAAGACAAACCTCAAGGGCTGTGGGAAAGAAGGCAGGCTGATAGGGAGAGAAACATTCATCGCGTGTTTTGGATTAGCCACCACCTTCAGCCCTGGTCCAGGAAAACTCTGAAGTGTCTGCTCTCCCAGACAAATCAAATTGGCTTCAGGATTTTTATTTGCTGCAACATAACAGGATGCTGCAAGAAGAATAATCACTGGGCTGCTCAGCTCACTCGGAGTTTTGAAGCTTTGACCTAAAACAGTAATTTGAAAGGGTAATGATGTTTTTCCTCTGGCCTTGACTATGATGGGGGTTGAAATATTCCAAATGCTTGTATTTTTGCAAAATAAGAGGGAGCACGAAGAGAAAGACTGGTTATCCTTGATTTTTCAATCCTGACTCAGAGGCGTCATGAACTGTAGCTGTCCCTCAAGATTAGCTGATGTTAACCACTGGGGACCAAAACTCCAGTTCCTAAACATCTGGATTTCCATCTCCCAATCTGCAAGGGCAGTAACAGCACTTCCCTCTTTCGTGGGTCTGCAGTTCACCCTGGCACAGTCAAAACATGAGGGTAGACCCTACTGATGGAACAGATAATATCTATCTAATATATTAAACATATATGTAAATATATATACTGCTTTGTCAGGATACTGTTCAACTTCTCCCTCACACAGATGAGTTCTCAGAATTGTCCCGGGTGCTTGGTCCCCCCATGAGCCGTGCTAATGCCACCCAGCTCCCTATTCCTGCCCACCGCCCACTTCCCACCTCCTGGATGCTGGCACCAGGAGGAGCTTGGGCAGGGCACAGAAATAGCACTCTGTCCTTAGGCCTTCTCCTTCCCACTTCGGTGACGTTTGCCCAACTCCGCTCCTCTCCAGGCCACATACAGGGAAGGGAAAGTTATTTATGACCCTGCTTCTTCACATCTCTCTTCCCCTTTCACTGTAGCTGAGTCAGGAGGACCGCTCTGCACCGGCGGTGATGAAGCCAAGCCTGGACACTGCCTTACTGCCCAGTAGTGTGTTTTAAGAGCCATTGCTTGCACAGACTGTGGTGCTGCTCCTTTTATTGTTTGCCTTACGAATCCACCAGCACGGGTCTGCACCCTACAACATGCTGTCCCCTCCCGGGTTCCCAGCAGGTGTCCCGATGGAGCTGCCATGGCTTTTCTGAGCAGCCACTTCCACCATCAAATAGATCTCACTCACAAATCACAGCCTGGAAAGTCTGCATGGTATGTGGCTTAATTTCCTTTTCCATAATATGAAATCCAATCTGAAATGCACAGATTAGTTTACTAATCTGTGCAAATCCTATTAATAGCACTTACGCTGCTGCACTCCCATTCACATTCTAACAAATCTGTTTAGACTGGGTTGGTTTTCCCTCCTCTCCTGCAAGATCTTCACACCTGGTTACAGTCACGTCTTCACGAAATAGCTGGCCACAAATGGAAACTTATGCTTTACAGTCATCTCTCATATTTTAATTCAAGTCCCGTGGTCCAACATGTTCTGGATCAAAGCATTAGTGCTGTAAATCACCACGGTGCCATCGAAGCTGAAGGGATTATACAAAGGGTCGCACGGCTTTGGTGGGGAAGGGCAGAGCCCGTACTCCTCCTCTCCCCCAGCATCGCTGGCTGCTGTGCCTGCTCCTGCCGCAATGTGCCCCGCACAGCTCCCATTGCGCCGCAGCGAGTCCCTCCTGCCCTCAGCACCTTGCTCAAAACCGAGCCCAAACGTCGGCAACGGACCCGCTTGCAGGAAGGAGGCAGCAGGCAGTCTCTGGAGCCACCGGACGTGTTCACACCAGCCCTACACGCGTCCCCTGTCACCCATGGGCTTAAGGTAGCTTGGCATCAGGGCTTGCGACTGTCAGAAGGAGCAGCCTCACTGGCGGCTGTGTGGGCTACAGTCCCTTCCGAGCTTGGTGTGGCCTTTTAAAGAGAAGGCACCCTCTGTTCTGCTATAGAGTAAACCACTCTCTATTCGAAATGACAATATTTACTTTTCCTATTGTGGACTCCAGCGGCTTCCTACATCACAGTCACTGTGAGAGAGGTCAGCACCAGGAACGGGAGAGGAGGAGAGGGGGCTTGCATGCCTGGCTCTGACTTCCTAATCAAGCTGTGCATTAATTAGCTAATTCCCTTCCACGCTGCTGTCCCCCTATGCTTCATTTCACCGCCGCCCCAGAGTCCTTGTAGCTGAGGACCTTTCCCATCCCACAGTGCGCCGGCTCCATGCCAAGCCGTGTCCGTGCAGCCAGGAACACGCAGTTCCCTCGGGATAAGGAGTCCTCCATCCCTTGGGCCAGGCTGGCGTTCACCAAAACCAGTCCCCAGGAAGGGCTCTGTGCTGCGGTCACTCTCGACCTCCCCTCGCAGGCTTCAGCAGCTGCTAATGCATCCCACCCCGGGTGCCAGGCAGGAGAGGGTGGACGTAGGAGGAAAAGACTCCCCACCAGGCCAGCAGCTCCACAGACTTACAGCCCGAAAGCTTTAATGGAGAGTGGGAGAACGCGGGAATGGTACCCCCCTAAAAAAATCCTCTCAGGTGAGGGAGGGAAAAGAAAAATCTGCTGAGGTGCATAAAGAAGAGCGTGGCCAGCAGATCAAGGGAGGTTCTCCTCCCCCTCTACTCTGCCCTAGTCAGGCCCCATCTGGAGTACTCTGTCCAGTTCTGGGCTCCCCACTTCAAGAAAGATGAGGAGCTACTGGAGAGAGGCCAG
>Ga0065711_1038658_pt1 | contig 18545 bp, 8 predicted proteins | sample Hoacrofraction12_FD_59098 | JGI IMG/M metagenome (GOLD analysis project Ga0065711, IMG submission 59098) | Hoatzin crop microbial communities from Cojedes, Venezuela - Epithelial fraction 12 v2 (version 2) | ecosystem: Host-associated > Birds > Digestive system > Esophagus > Crop | place...
CAGTGTAGAGGGGAAGGAGAACCTCCCTTGTCCTGCTGGCCACACTCTTCTTGATGCACCCCAGGATGCCATTGGCCTTCTTGGCAGCCAGGGCACACTGCTGGCTCATGGTTAACCTGTCGTCTAACTGCCTGTCCACTTCAGGGCTGACCAAGTTAAAGTGTGTTATTAAGGGCATTGTCCAAGTCACTCTCCAAACCCCAGAAAAGTAGCTTGAGCACCATCCCATATCGCAGTACCAGTCAGTTATCCTAGCAAAGGTCCAGCTCCACCACTCCCACACACGCAGGGCAGTGGGCCACCTGGCAAACGCCTGAGCCAGCACAACAACACCTAGAGCTAAGCTACGATACAAACTACGGTAGCAGTAAGTGGGCTCTTACTCAGAGCACCTTCTTTTATATTGTTTAGGATGCTTTGGTAAAGACAACCTGCGTACCGTCTGTAAAGCAGATATAAATATCTTCTGTATGAAATAATATTCCAAGTATACCAACACCAAGACAAGCCTACTACAAAACACAGAGCTTTGGGAGAGAGCAAATCATTTCAAAAGACATAATTTAATTTGTGACAAAATCAAACCACTAAAACTGAGACTAAAACATATCACAGTTTGAATCCCATATTGTGGTTTTTTTTGGTTTGTGTTTTTTTTTTAATTTGACTACTTGTGCTGATAAATTTTGAGATAATCATCAGGCTTTTCAGGAAGAACCCAGTATTGCAATATATATGACCCAGACTGGCAACACTATGAAGGGAACAGGTATATCCGTTTCAGAAATGTTAGTAGTTTTTTATTCACTGGAATCTAAGTATCTTAGCAGAATTTTATATCTCGTACCTGAGGCTAAATCACTGAGGCCAATACTTCCATAACATTATAAATAATTTAAGTACCTGCAATCGTAGACGGATCTTCTTTTCTTCATCCAACTCAGACAGCAACTGTTTAATCTCTTTTCTGTTAAAAGAATGCAAAAAGAGCCTGGAATTGAAATGGTTAAACTAGTAAAATACAAAAGACCACCTCTCAGAGACGTATTTTCCCCACTGCACTGGTTCCTTTTTCTCCTCTGAAGAACTAAAGTCAGTGTACTCTTGTACACTACATGCTACACTACAGTGAAGGCAGACTCTGTCAAAGGACAGCATGCCCCATGAACCTAATGAATAGCACATTTCCTCCTAACAGCCCTGCATCCACAAGCTTTGCTCTGGACAAGCTGTATCAGCGCTGTACCAGCACCCAGCTGCCTTTTTTCCCGTACAAAACGTAGATGGACAGGCTGCTGGTGGGCTGTAGGAACTGGTAACACAAATCCTGCCCGTGCCATCGCATGCTTAAGCTGCTTAAAAGCTGTTGATGCCAGCAATGCAATGTAACCTTCCACTTCACTTAAAAGACTCCACAATCCCAAATACGGATTTGCTGTCGGGAAGGGGAACACAGCTGTAAGGAGCAGACACCTTCTCATGTTCCTACTGGGTGATCTCACCTTAAGGCAGAAACCAGTGGGTGGAAGCAGCCCTTGCAGGAAGGGCCGGGCGGAACAGAGGAGCAGGGCTCAGCCTAAGAGGTGCAGCCATGGGGCTCGCTGCCTGGATCCAGCCTGAGCCATGCCCTCCTGCACGCCTCTGTTCTGCCACAGTCTGCACACTGCTTTCCCTTTTCTTTTTCCTGCCTGGGCTATGCACAACTGACAATGTAAATGAAGGTTTACCTTCCGAAACCTTAAACATTCTCAGGAATAGCAAAAGCTACACACCAGCCCCAGCTTCTCCTAAGAAGCAAGCAGCTTAAAGAAAAGAAAGATGCCTAATTCTAAATTAGTAAGATTCAGGGTCATAAACACAAAGGTCTTCAAATGCCCTAATCACAATTCAATTACTTCTTCTGTAATACAGGCTTCCCGGGAAATGTGCTAACAGTCAAACAACAAATTGATTTAACAATTTTAGGAACTTGCAGTAATTTGTACTGCAACTAGAACAAATGCACCCCTTATTAAGATCAATGCACATGAGTTCCCAAACCGTTATTGGCAAATTAAACAACATAAGAACCTCATTCATTGCTTATAGCTTGTAACTTAACATTTTCAACACCCTATAAACATCTGCTTATGTCACAACACAGGGAAAAAAGCTGTTATAGATCGATAATGCCAGTCTTTTTTTCCCGAGCTTCTCACCCCTGAACGTGTTCTGCCAGGAAAGCAGACGAAAATCCCTCACAAACACAAAGGCAAACTGTGCAGAGTAACACACATGAAGGCAAGCTCAAGGAGAAATTGCTGCCACCACCACACCTGAATGGATGCATCGCACCTACAGCTGTGATTTGCAGTGCTTACTTTTGCTGGTCTTTCATGGTTTCAATGATGGTTCTTAGCTCCTTAACTTGTGTTCTCAGCTCCTCCAGGGCAGTCTGACCTTGGCTCAAGTGCTCAGTCTTTGGCTTTCCTTCAGTACCGAACAGGGATGGGGAATTTGACCTGTGGCCTGTTGTTCCCATAGCAATTGAGTGAAATCCAGGTGACGGTGAAGGGGATAGTGATGGTTGTACATTACTGCCACTGGCCACACCTCCTGGTTTTGGAGGCAAGGAAGTTTTATTATCAGACACCTGCAACAAAAAGAGTAACATTTAATGTCTGCAGAAAGCTTTATGAAAATCAGACCTCTAACAAATATTAAGTATTCTGCTGCTCCTTGGTAATGTTGAAAGCCCATAGTCAAACATGGACAGTTTTGGCCAAAATATGATAAATATAACAATTAGTCATTATCTATGTACATCAGAGGGGGTCTAGCTGGGACGCAGAAGTTCAGACAGCTTCAGTAAGACTTTCCACAGTTGCTACAACCAGTCAGCAAAAAGCGTTTCCAAGATCTCAGACCTAGCAGAGAAATGAACAAGGGACAGGTGCTCAGTGTTTCCCTCAGAAGTTTGTGAGAACATACCTATGTCCATGGACATCTCCTGCAGGGCACAAAACCGAAAAGCCAAGAATCCAAGTTGTGGTTTTTTGCAGATTAAATTTACAGCCATCAACTAACCACTGAAGGAATTATCAACAACCAACGTCTTTCAAAAGTTAAAAAATGTGTTACATGTTGCCCTTAGCGTTCCAAAAATAGCAAAATATTCCTTAAGTTTGCTTGTTGGTATGACATAAAAACAAAATCCCATGGCTTCAGAATGATAATATATTCATAAGAAATAAATGTACTTTACTGTCCTCTGTTAACTGAAGCTTCTGTTCATCCCCATAACTACCACTGGCTCTTTATTCCTCCAGGAACTTTACAGAAAAACGCAGCATTAACCTAGTTACCCTGGAACCACGTGGCTAGCTCAGAAGGATCCCATGCTTCTTGAGTTGCAACCCAGTGCCCTAATTATTAGACAAGGTACAGAAAATCTGAAGTTCACATACCATACATGACCATCTACTTCACTGCATACTGGAGCTACTGGAGAGAGTCCAGCGGAGGGCTACGAGGATGGTGAGGGGACTGGAGCATCTCTCCTACGAGGAGAGGCTGAGAGAGCTGGGCTTGTTCAGCCTGAAGAAGAGAAAGCTGAGAGGGGACCTAATAAATGCTTATAAATATCTCAAGGGTGGGTGTCAGGAGGATGGGGCCAAGCTCTTTTCAGTGGTGCCCAGCGACAGGACAAGGGGCAATGGGCACAAACTGAAGCACAGGAAATTCCATCTGAACATGAGAAAGAACTTCTTCCCTCTGAGGGTAACGGAGCACTGGAACAGGCTGCCCAGGGAGGCTGTGGAGTCTCCTTCTCTGGAGATATTCAAGACCCACCTGGATAAGGTCCTCTGCGGCCTGTTGTAGGTGACCCTGCTTCGGTGGGAGGGTTGGACTAGATGACCCACAGAGGTCCCTTCCAACCCCTACCATTCCGTGATTCTGTGATACACAGAACAGTGTACAAGTACAGTTCTCACAATGGTAAGTAAGGTGAGTCTTAATTATTTATCGTATTGTTATTTGGCAATGCTAATGTGTGTGTTACACGACAGCTACCAGGAGCATCTGAAAATCTGATTCAGCCAAGAGGAAGAAAAAGCACTAGGCAACCCTCCAACTCTGTCTTTGAAAAAGAGATACTGAAGTCGAATGGCAGATAGGGTAAGATATTGTGAAAAAATGGTATGGAACTGGAAGGAGACGTTGTAAGTGACAACCTGGTGACTGGGGCAGTGGCATCAGCTGGACAAAGTAACCGAGAGAAAAGTTAGTGGTCAGGTGAAAATTTGGAGAAAGTGTGATGGGGAGGGAAGAGCAGGATCCACTGAGTTCTGCAAAAAGCAGGCTTCTCCACTACACAAGCGTGATTGAGCACAGAAGCTGTCTTGGGCAAGCACTGCATAAAAAAAGTGTTCTGCAGCAAAAACATCGTGACCATAGAAATAAAAATGGTGTTACAATGACAAGAAAGCTGAATCACTCCAGTGGCTTGAATGCTTGACTTCATGACCTTAATAATATTCTCTGAACATTTTATATACAGGCATGTGCATGTGTGAGTAACATGTACCTATAAATGGATCCTTCACGGATAATAATCCTTGTATCAGTAGATGCAAGTTTCCTTTGCACTGAAAAGAGACGTCAGGCTGAGTTCAAACCTGGAGCAAGTGAGCAAGGCACGATGGGAGTCATCCACGCTGAACACCTTATTCCAGAGCTTAACGCGCTATCAACATTAAAGCCTCAAGCAACGACTTTCTGGTAGCAGTCATCTCGTTTTACAGGAACATCTACATCCTTGGCATACCAGCAAGTGCTCCCAGAAGAGGGAGCTATATAGCAAAACATTATCCTTATAACTTGCTCACAGAAGTGCATGACTTCACCTTTCAAATACTTTTGTAATATTTGTATTATTAAACATGTCCTTACGTACCAAAAATAGCTCCAACCTCTAAAGCTTGATCTACATACTCCTTCTGTAATGCTCGATTATCCTATAGTTTTCTACCAATATACAGTAAGAATGGCACAAGCCTATAAAATGAATACAATTAAACCAGTATAAAAAGTTATTATACTTGCAAATTCAAATTCACACACTATTGGAGTGTGTCAGAGAGTTGTATTTTCTCTGCTCAGACTCTTCTAACATAAACCTAATTGACAGCTGCAAGAAAGGAAAGGGCCTTTGTTTCTAAATTTTATTTCCCTGCCTTCTCCAATTCTGTGAAATGTATTTACACTAGGGTTTTTTCATAGTATGGTTATGGAGACATTTTAACGGTGCAATTCACTTTAGACTTGCATTTCAAACACAGAACAATTTTTATTAACCCTTATCCACTTACGCTTCTTTAAAGGGCCCGTTACCAGGTGACTGTAAAAAAAATAAATACCTGAATACTGTTTTCAAAATGAAGATGCATGTGATAAGGTTAAGCAGAGAAATTGCAATTAACTTACTTGTGATATTGTAACAGTTCTTGATTTCCTTGACACTTCAATAGTTTTGTGTGTAATGGAAACATGTTCCTCCTTCTCTTCTTCAGGACTTGGTGAGTCAAAGAAATCGGGGCTTGAAAGGGACGACTATGCAGACAAACACACACACCCCAAGAGAGGGAAAAAACGGAGGTATTTTCATTGTACAAGAACTTAACAAAGTAAGAAGAAAAGCATTTATATAATGACTTTTTTATTTTTAGTTATCATTTTCAAGGTAACAATACTTAAACTCAGGACTCTCCGACACCCCCGTCCCCTTTTTCCATCTTGTTTTCAAGGCTAGGATGCTTTCACAGCATTTACGAAATGAGATACACTTAAGAGTTGAATTCAACATTTATTTACATCTCTGCATTGCACTGTATCGTAAGATGAAAGCACCTTCGTGCCTGCAAGCCGAGCTGTACCTTACTTGGCTGGGCCGTGGAGCACCGTGCTGCGGGGACGCCAGCTCTGCCACCTGGGCAGCTCCGCCACGGCTCTGCTCAGCGCAGGTCTCCCTTTGCTGCTCCTCAGAGGGCCCCCGCTGCCACCCCGCACACCGCTGGCACTGCAGGGCTGCCTTGTGCACGGCCTCTTTGCCAAGGTGCAAACAGGACGGCTCCCTCCACCCCTCATTCCTTTCCCCACACATTCGACAGGGGAAGAAAGACCTTTGAACTTGTCTTTTATGTTTCTGTATTTACGTACATGGTCAATTTTGAAATAAAATTTCTTTTTTTGCTTTCTATTAGTTTCACAATAATCATTTTTGCTTCCCTACACTTTGTTTTTCTTCAGCAACATGAACGTGGGTAACCTTCAGTAGCTGCTCTCATTCTGATACTCCAGAATGCAAAAAAGCATGGGAAGGAACAACCCCCAAACCCCAAAGAAAATGACACTGAAAAACTAAGCAGTCGTTCCCAAAGTACGGTTTATGAGACCAACTTATCCAGAGATGCACATTAGAGAGTGAAATTTAAATCACCCTTATATTTACAATTGTGAGCTTAATGAGAAGAAACACATGATGGCTCAAGGAGAGCGGCTGAAGGCTGAATTGGTCTGTGTGTCTTCAAAATCTGGTAAATGTGCTAGAGATCCAAAGGGAAGTGCTTATTTTGGGAAACACTTTCAAAATCCTTATTACTTAGCACAAACTAGTTTATTCCAAAGATTTTTATAAAGGATTTTTCTGGCCTCAGTCATGGCTGGCAAGGAACACATGGGAGCACCCAAATAAGGGGGTACACATCTTTTAAAGGAGGGAATGTTTTAAACATCAATATTCCAAACACTGGCAGCCTTTGACACTAATTTTCCTGAGCTGCATCTCTCTGTCTCACTGTATGTGTGAAGGAATGGCTGTGTAAACATAGTAAAAACACCACGGGACACAAATAGAGGGGAGGAAAAAAAACAGAAAAAAATATTTTTAAAAGAAAAGGAAGATTAACTTACAGACGTGAGAGACTGGGAGGGTGGTCGCCTGCCAGTAGCTTTTGGTCTGGTTGTAGTTGGATGATTAAGCTTCTCAGCAATTGGTATTACAGAGTCAAAACCTTCCAAGTCTTAAAAATGAAACAGAAATTATTTGATTTTCTGGCAGTTGTCCTCAAAGGGCAAGAATCACAATGTTTTCCTAATTTCAAAGAAATAAAATCCCATTTTCCCCACTGAGTCACAGTGTTCTGCACATGTTTAAACACCATGATGGCACTAAAAAAACCTGGAAGTCAAAGGCAGCTGTAATCCAGTCACCCTTGCCAAGCACAATTCCCCTTCCATCTCAAACACAATAAAGCAGAGGGGGAATGCATAGAGGAGTCTTTGGCTTTGTTTTCAGCACAGTGAAAGCTAAATGACAACGTGGGTCCTATGGCACGGAATAAACAGTTTCAGAATTTCCATCTTGCTATTAAAGGGCTTGGTAATTATTTTTCCTGAATAATCGGAGACATAAGACCATGCACGTGTTGTTTCAAGAACGCTGCTGTCAGCACTGCATCTGCAGCAATTGCTTAGGGGAGCACAGAATCAGGACGATTGAGCTGTAAGTGATCTGCAGGTTCCCAGACACCTGCAGCTGGAGGCAGCACAGTTACCAGTAGCTACAGATGAGAGGAATATCCTCCTCCAGTAGTCCAGAGGTTAAGGCAAGTAAAAACTCCCAACAGGCTCCTGAAGCTGTACAGAGCCCAGGAAAAACAGGTCTGCTCAAACGCAGTCTCGACTGTCTTCACGGTTAGTGAAACGCACTGGGGAAGTGTTTACCAAATCCAGCCACGTGGTAGCATGTTTACGTGAAAGAACGATGGGCAGGCTGGAGGAATACTGCAGCTCGCGATTACATGCCCGAATCAAATGGCCTAACACCATTCATCTGTTTTTATGGGCTGTATCAGTTTCACTCACCTCCATTTCAAAATGCCCTACTGTGTATGTTAAACAGAAATTAGTCACAAAGCACACAAGAGGTACTTTAGACGAGATAAATCAAAATTCTATAAAATTACTTTCAGACGTAAATCAAATACTAGAATTACATTCATTATTCAGAGACCATTTTTCATTGCGCACATGTAGGAAGAAACAGCTCTTTCATAAGAAGTTAATAGTTACACACACTGGGCACTCCATTTTCAGAACTGTTACAGAACGATGAATCTCTGAAGATCCAGCTTTGGTGCGGTATTACAACCATCATACAAAATTATACAATGGAAAAACAAATGAATTATGGGCCTGTGCAATAAACTATATGCACTGAAGGACACTTAAACTGATTCCAGATTCTCCTGATTTGGCAACTAGGAAGTAAATGGGATCACACATTCCTTATTCAGCAATATTCTTCCATCTCTGGGAGATAAAAAAAACAAGATGAAAAAAAAAACAGACCTCTTTCAATATCCCTGAAATAGTCTAAGGTTATTCACCTCCAAATACTACACTATTTTTGGAGCAACTCTTCCTATAAATAACCAGTGATCCCACTGTCCTCTACCAGGTATTTCTCTCGTTGCTTTTTTATTGACTGTTGTAACCTATGTCCAAAGGGCAGGTCACAAAGTCTGCCAATGCAAATTTGGCAATCCGCAGCCTCAATCGTACCCAACGTATCAGGAGAGGCTACAGTGCTTTTAAAGTCAAAATGAGCATTAGCAGACTGTACAAAACCTGACTGGAGTCCCGCAGACCTTCAGGGTTTCAGGAGAGGAGAAATGAAAGTAAAAAATTATTTTCTGGGGAAAAAAATGCAAATGTAAGAGCCGGCTTCCAGTAATATCCAATTTGAAGCCGACACATGAGATAGCTAAATGGCTTGCTTAAGGTCACACAGCAAATCACTGATGTGTTTCAACACCTTTTCATAATACCATTTTCACCATGTTACTTTGTTAAGTTGCATGGCAAGAGTATACTGCCATCAAAAATACACACTCGTCTATAAACATGTGAAGCTCAGATACATGCGTACAACTGGAGGCTGGAGCAATCATCCAGCCACTCTTTCCCACCTAACTGCTTTTACTATTTTTTTCCTATTATTTTCCTATTTTTGAGCTAGTTTTAATCCAGCTCACTTTCCAACAGCATGTGCCCAGCCACGCAGATACCTGCGCAGAAGGAAGGATCGGTATCGGTACCAGAGGACTGACACAAGCTGCTAAAACTGCGCGGAAGAGCAGACTGCTGCTTCGGGGGGCAGCAAGCTGGCTGAAGTTATCTTGCAGCCTAGGAGGGCTCCAGGGCACGACGCCCCTTTCTCTGTGTTGCTGCTTCTCTGGTAAGCGCCACTGTCCCTCCCTCTGTTCTTACAAAAGATAAATACCTACACCAATATGCAAAACAACCAATGAAAAAAATAGTGCAGGCATCATTTCGTATCTTTGGCTTAAATAAACTAATAATTACCTAGAGTTCTATGTTTGATCACAATAATCAAATACTCATGTTTAAATTGTAAAATGTATTGATAAACAGTGTATGACTGTGTCCTTCAGACCCATGAGCACTTGCAGATAAAATTTCCTCCATGCATTTTATGAATACCATGAAAGATTATAATTTCTGTGCAAAGCTTCTATTATCAATAAATACTGGGAATTCTCCATTTTTTCCACTTCTGAATGAATTTCTGATAGCTAGAAAAATGAACTAAAGCAGCCTATCCCTGCACTGAATGTGAAAAAAAGAGCAGAGCAGAGGTTGGGAAGGCTCCACAGGTAGAATCTGCTGCCAAACTAGTGAAATCACAGCCATTCAGCTGCCACTATAAATGAAATTCTGTTTAAGTGTAAGGGACAACACTTGGTACAACGCTAAAACCGTAAATCCATTTCTAGCACTTCCATATGCCCTTTATCACCCCCTGTTTATTCTCCTTATTTAGATGTAGTTCTCACTCCCAAATCTGCTCTGCATCTAAGGCTATCGCCCCCTTCCACGGTCATCACCTAGGAGGAAGTCGCTGAGGAAAACTCCCATCTAGTAAACTGGTAACTAGTAAAATGAGGAACAGAACCACTCAAGAGACCTCTGCCTTACTGTCATCTACATGTAATGAATTCACTCATACTGGTTATTTGATTGGTTTTTGCTGATGGAAAGCAAGGTTATATAGGTGTGACTATACTATACTCACTGAGGTCATTAAATGAAGAGATTTGCTTTTAGTTTGTATTTCTGCAGCTATCAGAAACTGGGAGGTTAAATTTACATACTAAGCAAAATGTAAAACCTTCCTGAGCTGGACCAAACGGAACACCATTAAAAATAAAGTCCCGTCTACTGTATTCACAGCCATGTTAACTGCCAGTAAGGCAGCATCAGCATCCAACAGACCTGAACTCTGCACTTTCTCTGCATCTAGTAATAACAAACAGTGAGGAAGGTTTTATTGGACACACAGAACCTAGAAGGCACTCACCAATTAACAGTGCCACTCCCTAATTAAAAAATAGTTGATACTTGTTCTGCAAATAAATAGATGCATTCATCACTATTACTGTCTCACTGATCAAGCGGGTAATTGATGAAGCAATTCCTGAGATGGCAAGGAAGACATCAGAGTAATTCTAATATACTAGTGTAGTAGACATAATAAAACATCTGGCTTACTGAGTAAACATATTTAATACATATGAAAAGCATTAGCTGCGAAAGAATTATTCCCTGGTACCCTTCCAAACCAGTTAAGAATAGGATATTTTCCTCATTGCTAAGTTCATTTGGAAACGTGGTTATTTAAAGCATGATGATGATGTTTTAAAAAAAATTTACAGATCCAGGAAAACAATTATTGAAGGAGAAAGTTCTCAGCTCATTAGACTTGTACCTTCCTGGAAAATAGCATTCAACTCTCCCCTCCCCCCAACAACCAGAAAGAAGTACTGAAATGGTTATGCTTCCTTCTTTACTGCTTTCCCCCCCTGCATTTACTCTTCTGGCATAAAATGTGGCTAGGCCTTCACTTTATCTTACGTTTAGTTTTTTTAGCCTTTGGGCAAAGTCATTTATACATAATGAAGACATGAAGTTTTTTGAATTAGTAGGGAGATTTCACCTTGAGAAAACTGAAATGGAAGGTGATGGATAATAACAGAATAAACACATTCAGAATGCTAATGGGAAGGTTTCATAGAACAGAAATACAGCAGGGTGGGAAGAAATAAGGCAAAGGTGGCGTTCAATTAATTTGAAAAGATAGTGCCACAAAAGCTACAGAGGTAGATTTAATTTCATAATTATCTTCAATAGATTTAAAAGATTGACAACAGGCTTGTGAAATAGAATAATCCTGAAAGCTATCAAATGAGACAGAGATACCGCCGACAAAATCTTCTGCATTGATGTCTATTCAATATATAGCACTAATTAAAAAACAACTCAAACAATAATCCGACTATTACTGGGAATTTTCAGAAGACCACAATTATCTTAACTATTTCAAGTGCCCAGCTTCTGTTAGTCCCTCCATGCTGAACAGCACCATACCCTTCAAGGAACAGAGCCATGCTCCCAGCCAGGCTCGGGGCAGCAGAATCTCACCAATAATGAATAGCAGACTCTTTTTTAAAGATTTGGGTAACGCCATTTTAACAGGAGGGCTCCCTGGCTGCAGGGTTACTGTGTTCAGGAGTGCAACAGCGGTGTGCTGGGGAGGGCTGCCGGCACGGTTCTTTGCTTTGGAGGGAAACAGTTTAGCTCCTCTGGCTTCCCAGGACAGTCACTGGACAGCTACCTTTGCTCAAGAATGCAATTCTCTTCTCCCTTTTCAATCCTGACTTCTATTGCTTTAATAGCTGAATGTAGAAAGCTACCATAATGAGCTTTGCCAGCCACTTGCCAGTGCCCTCATAAGGATTTTATTTTTAACAATTCAGAAGATGCCAAGAAAGAACTGAAAGGTCAAGAAAACTGAGCTAGAAGAAATGCATATGCTGTTTTCAGGCACCTCAACTTGGCACACATGGAGGATTTAAATTTCTGGTTTACTGCCTTTTTCTGGACCCCCAGGGCAAAAGATCCAATTAATTTACGTAACAGACTATTAATATATCCCTTTATTTAGAATACTTACAATTCACAACTATGTTTATGGGTGATTTTTGATTCACTGACATAAATACTACAACTTAACCCAGTTGCATAATTCTGCTCCTTTGCTTCGCTCTATTAAAATGAGCATGAACAGCAGCACAAAAAGAAATAACTGTTTTAGTCAGATTTCAGTCTTCAGTATATGAGTCATATTTTGTCCTCCAACCCTTATATCCACCAGTATTTCCTTTTTTCCAACTGTCACTCTGTGTCTTCAGGCAAAATAATCATAGTGTCTCACAGTATAACAGCCTGTGATTTAAAGACAAACTCACTCAATTTTACAACCTTTTACTGGAAAGATTCTCCATCTTTTTCCCTAGTGTGGGCCAAATCTTATTAGATCACTCTTTTTTCCAGTCAGAGGCACAGCGACCGCCTCTGCTAACAAATATGAGCACATAACAGCTCTACAACAACTGCTTATACACCTCAAGGAAACATGATATACTGAAGATTTTTTTGTTTGTTTGTTTATTAGATATTTTCAAGTCGGGTATTTTTAACTGCCCTTCCAGGCAAGTTAAGCACCAGGCTGGGGGGGAGGGACAGAAAAAGAGTACAGTTAATAACGTGGGTTTGGCCAGTACTCCATGATCCACCAGCACATGCTCTGAAGATTAAAGTCTGAGGAAACACTGAAAAATGGACTCGCCTTAACCAGCTTTCAAAGAATCTCTTCAGAATGTTCATACCAGCACTATATGCTTCCACAGGAATCAATGAAGGCGTACATGCCTTATGTTAGCACTGACGAAGGTGATTAACTGCTTTCATAAATACTATGCAAAATATATAAAGAGCCAGGAAAAATATGGGAAAGATGTGTCCACTTGGCTCTGTGTGGGAAGTGCTTGGGCAGCTCAGTCTTCTTGCAAAGCACAGAAACTGCTTCTCGTGTGGATTAACTGAGCATTTACACAGTAGATACATTACTTTTATTTCTTTATGGCTTATTCTTTAAATCACTTAGCTTAAATCCATATGATTTTAAGTGTTAAACTATTTCAAAGCAAGCCTGTCTTGGATACATAAGACTTGTTTCAGGATTGCAGGATTCCGAAGTGTGTGTGTGTACATATAGTCAAAAGACTTAGGATTAATCCTGACTTGCAGAGAAAACTCAATACCAATAATTAGTTGGAATAATTCAGTAATTTTCTGGAAGCATTAGTTCTTGATCCAGTAAGCTATTATGTTTATGTGCTAGATGCTTCTGTCATTGCTCTGGCCCTCAGATATAACAATTCTTTGTGAAATTAAGAAGAAACATGTAACCTAAAAAAAAAGTCAAGTTATACAATAAGGCATGAATTTGAGCTGTGGAAATCAATGTAATTCTACGTCAGGACTACTCTCCTGTTGGTACAACACGGCTTACTTTCAGGTTTCTTTGGAAGCATTTTAAACTAAGCTCAAAAAGCCGCTGCCAATCCAGGAACAGTTATTGGTACACGAGACTGTCAACGGTTGTAACTACTGTGATTTAACCACAGCAATACTGGAGACAAAGTCCTGGGTGACGTTGCCGTTCACGTTCCACTGAGAGCCTCTCTTCTAATTTCCATGTTTTGTTTTGTTGGGTGTTTTTTCCTCTTTCACACTAGAGAACCATCCTAGCACGCTACTAAATATTTTTGTTCTGTATCATGTGAGGACATCATAATGAAATATATGCATTAAACTTTGCGATGACACCACCTGTCTGTAAGGGCAGGTTCATGAAACCACAGCATTGACAAACAGAGCATGCAAACTGTACATGACACTTCCGTCACCAAAATTTCTTATGGTATAATAAAATAAACTATAAAGATTCCTCGTTTCAATGCTATGGTGCAAGATTTTCTGTCACAGTACAGTCAATTTCAACTTGCAACTAAAAAAAAAATCTGTAACAGACATGTACACAATTGGTGTTCTACAAAATGCTTCTTTTTTGTATTTGTTATGCATTGTCAACTAAAGCAAAGTCAGGACAGAAAAGAAATGGAAAAAAAGCGTGCCTTACCCTCATGAAATGAAGAAGAGTTACCCATGGCAAAGAGATGTGAATAGGAAAAACTGGATGAAAGATGTGTGGAAAGGAAAGGAAAGGCATCACTGAAAACAGGGAAAAAGAAAACAAAAGAAGAATTGAGGAGGAATGGGGAACAGTTCCTCTTAAATACTATCTTCTGAAGATTAGTTTTCCAATTTTTTTTGTACGGATTGTGGAAAGAAGCAAAGGCATGAACAATGGGGGCAATAGCTGCCATTGTATCTACAACCAGCAGTGAAGCTCTTGTCAGTACAGATTGCAAAACTGTAATCAGTGCTGTATTACCATCAAGAAAATTAAATGTCAAGTCACAACTTTGCAGAACATGCTAATGAAACCAAGCTATGTGCTAACATCTACATAAAAATAACTTTTTATATATGCAACTGACAGCACGTTATGCACAGTACTACACATCACCTCAGCCTTTCTCCAGCATTTGTGACTTTCCTGATCAGTGAAGTTGGCTGAGAATGTTTTTAAATGTGTTTTTAAAGGTGTGGAGGTTTCTGGTTAGACAACACTGATCCACTGGTGGAATATTACTTCGAAAACAAACAGAAAAATGCCATTTCCGAAACAAGCAATGTTTAACACACTGATCTAGAATGGGGGATCTAAGCCAGATACAAGTTTTGAATCTGGATTCCCCAATTCCCTCCCGCATATTGCTTCTCAATTGTTGATGGAATTATTGATTTTGCTGTTGCTGATCGCTTTCGGTTTTGGGAGATGGCATATGGAAAGACCCTGTACCTTCTCCTCTGTCGTTGTAAAGATTTTGGTCTCATCAGGATAAACGAACCAACTCAAGAGATCCTTAAAAAGGTTTCACAGAACAGAAAAGTGCTCTCCATCCAGCTTCAGTATGGTTTGCTTTTATAACTGAAAACTGTCTCTCCAGTGCTTTTATACATCCCTCTGCTCTGAATGAAAGAACAAGAGCTTTAGACTGGCTGTAGGACTGAGAAAGCGACAGCCATTACCCAGCTTAACATCGCTAGTGCAAACAAGCCAGGAGAGCGCTGTAGCACGCATTTTCAGTCCACGATTCACCATCGGTACTTAGTATAAGCAAGACAGAGGGTGAGGCAACTTGCAACTGACTGCTGCTTTTTCCTCTGTCCTCTCCCAGAGCTCCAAGTGCCCGAGAATGGTGTTGGAGCTGACAGAGGAATAAGTAGGAGCCTGGTACCCAGAACGGTCACACACTCGAGCTGCTGCAAAGGCCATTTAACTTCCATTTCCCTCAAAGGCTACCGCTAAGCCCCACCTTGCCTGTCACCTAAGTGCACTCTAACTCATGGCATGGATTTGGATTACTGAAAAGACATCAAACGACTACATTTAATCAGATCCATTTTGACTGGAAGGATGAATCTCAGGGAAGCTGAGGCTGTCCTCCCCACAGAGTACACAAGACTGGGGCAACACCGCTAACATGTACCACAGTTCAATATTTTCTGGAGTCACACAGCCCAATCCATCAGTGTTTTGGAATACGATGGGACATTCCACTTGCTCATTCATCATTTTTTACTAGTAACTCGTATAGCCACAAGATTTCTCCAACCCATTGTTCTCCTTGTAAATAAATAAAAAATCTAACACATTCATCATAAATCTTTCTAATTACACTGCTCTATAAACTGTCCTGAACTCCAAACCTCTCCCCACAGTAAAAGACATTAATCCACTGTGAACTGTTTTGTCTTGTTAAGTTTTAATTTATTGCTCTACACTCTCTTAAAAGGCTGTTTGTTTCTTTCACAATATTTTACACAAGCCATCAAAAGCCTCCTGAAAATTCATATCAGTTATGATCTTTGAGACCACTTTCATTCCAAAATCATCATTTATTTCTTTTTTTCTTTTAATGAGCTGTCTAACAGGCTAGAATGACATGATTTGTCCTTGTAAATGCCATTCTGGTTTGACCCTATCAAGTTATACTTATCTAAGTATTCACACTATTTTATCCTTGGACTCAACAGGTTCCCCCTTGTTAGTGGTAACAGGAGGTCATCGGCTAAACCCTTTGCAGCATGTCCTGTGTGGTTTAGTTTATGGAGTCTTGCTGGCTCCTATTCTCCATTAAAAAAACCCAACAGAAAAAACCTCCACCGTTGTGCTGGAAATTAAGAAAAATTATTATAAATCAAATCTCCTACCTAGCCTGTTGCAGGTTGTTAAAAAAAAAAGAACAGAAAAATACAAACCACTCTAAGCTGTTATCCTGATAGTGATTCCAAGGAAACTAGCACAAGGATTAAAACAGTTTACTTCCATCAGACCACTTCATGCTATCTGCAGTCATAGCTTCCTCTTTCAAGTAAGCAAAAGCTTACACACTTTGAAGCAAATTCATCAACGTGAGTAACAAACAATAAATGGTAGAATTTGACTGTATTTCCATACTATTCCTTTATATTAATCTCTACAATAAATATGTTCACGCAATTTATCACAAGATTTTAACTTTCCATGTTTATCCCAAATGAAAATCTGGAAAAAACATACTACTTGCTTCTCCAGAAGAATGTTACCATCATAAACTGCAGCAACAGCAGAAGGTTAAAGAAAAGCGGACATATGGATGCCGAATAGCTCATAAACCTATGTGAAATCAATTTAGCATTTTATTGTTACGTTGCAATTAAAATCCATCTATAACTTAAAGCTCTGCTTTCACGTCCAAAGAAAAAGCAGGTTTGGCTGTTGAAAGTATACTATTTTACAGAAATGTTTTACTAATAAAGCAGTCAGAGTAGAAACTGCCACACCGAAATAACACGCAGTGCTGCCAGGGAAAGGCAGAAATGCTTACGCATTCAGGGTACCCTGGTTCTGCCTTTTACAAAAACAGGTCTCTCGCGGCACAGCTGCGACTGCGGCGGAGAGCGACAGCAGCAGCTGTCAGCGGCGTATTTCTAAGCAGAGGTAGAAGATGGCTGTCACGGCTTTTGCTTACAGCCCTGGGACAAGAGTCAGAGCACCTTGCTTTCCAAGTGCCACCGACTGCAGCACCCACCCCAGCAACCATCTCTCCCACACCGCAAAACTTGAGCAGGAAGGAGGGTGAGAGAAGACAGCAGAATAACCTTTCATTACTCCTTTCCAGGTGATTTCCCAATGAAAAAGTTCATGTTGCAGGAACAGAAATAAGAGAAATTTAGACTTCTTTTAACAGGTGTTTTCAGTAACATTTATTCAAATTGGCCTCAATTTGGTCTCTACTCCTTTGTATTGGAAAGTGTAAAGCTTACTAACTGCACCGAACCCACAATCTTTTGCAGCATTAAAAGTATGGCAGCACTAATGTTACATCTGTTAAACAAGTATGACATTATCGTTGGACTTCTCAATTGTTTCAGATTTTTACAAGAAATAACAAAAGCCCTCCTATTCAATACAGCTCACCATTCTGTATTTCCTTTTCTAAAATTTTTTTAAACAGAAAACCCCAACGAAACTTTTTAAAGTAAAGCAGAGGTGATCCTTTAATCCTGCAGTTAAAATTTGATATAAATGCACTCACGTTCATTGCCAAATCTTCCTTCTGCCTTTTGGATCACAATAAAGTACTAAAAAGCAGAAATTTACACTATGAATTTCTTAGACAAACTATAAAAAGCACTATAACTTACCGATGTCATTGCTTCTTTCAGAGGAGTCTTTCTCTAGAGTGCCGGCTACTGTACTGCCCACTAATTCCACTTTTGGACTATCACTCCTGCATTTGGATCAAGAAGAGGAGATATTTTATTGGAGTTTTTGTGTGGGTTACAGTAAATTGATAGTTTACTTGCAATTAATACTGAGAGAGGGACATAGTCTTCCTTTGTACCGCCAGAGTAATATCAATGTGTCAGCGAGAGCAATCTCCAGTAAGTAGACATGCTGTATGGATTAACCTTATCTCATTTCTCCTTAACACCTGTCAAAAAAGCTTATTTTAGACACCGTAGTGTCCTGAATAATTCTTCAGATGTTCACAGCATCTCAACATGAAGGAAACCTAAGGGGAAAGGGACATCCTTCAGCATCTTATTTGTAATTGCTTCTAATTAATTGGCTTGCATAAACTATAGCAATGGGCGACCTAGAATACTGCAGAAAGGGAGAGAACCTCAGTCTAGCATTGTGTGTTTCAGCAGTTCCTAGTATTTACTCATAAACGCAGCTCTTCCACCAAAAGAATATCTTTATTTATTTTTGCATGTTGCTTAAGAGACTAGGCTACGAATATTGTTTCCACAGGTCCTAAGAAACAAGATCTCCTAGTCTGTCTGAATCACACAGAATCACAGAATGGTAGGGGTTGGAAGGGACCTCTGTGGGTCATCTAGTCCAATCCCCCTGCTGAAGCAGGGTCACCTACAGCAGGCTGCACAGGACCTTGTCCAGG
>Ga0065711_1038659_pt1 | contig 18545 bp, 10 predicted proteins | sample Hoacrofraction12_FD_59098 | JGI IMG/M metagenome (GOLD analysis project Ga0065711, IMG submission 59098) | Hoatzin crop microbial communities from Cojedes, Venezuela - Epithelial fraction 12 v2 (version 2) | ecosystem: Host-associated > Birds > Digestive system > Esophagus > Crop | place...
CAGATATTTATAAGCATTTATAAGGTCCCCTCTCAGCCTTCTCTTCTTCAGGCTGAACAAGCCCAGCTCCCTCAGCCTCTCCTCGTAGGAGAGATGTTCCAGTCCCCTCACCATCCTTGCAGCCCTCAGCTGGACTCTCTCCAGTAGCTCCTCATCTTTCTTGAATTGGGGAGCCCAGAACTGAACAGAGTACTCCAGATGAGGCCTCACCAGGGCAGTGTAGAGGGGAAGGAGAACCTCCCTCGACCTGCTGGCCACACTCCTCTTGATGCATCCCAAAAGGTCATTTCTATAACCCGCTATGGTTAAGATTTCATTTAGAAAAGGAAAATGTTACACACTTCATTAGGAATAGGAAATTAAATTTTTAAAATAGTAAATATAAAACATTTGAAATAGTCTCAGGACTTCACAGCCAGCTTACTCTGTTTTACTCCTAGTCAATAACTGCTGCATCCATTTTAGTGCTGAGAGTTTGGGAACAACTCCAACACCTACTCCTGAAATTCTGCTTGCTTGAGCTGATCTCCTTCCTTGACCACTGTGCAACTTGAGTGCCTTACTGAGGAAGCTAAACCTGCTGTCTTTAGCCCCGATTTGCTCAGAACAGACCGTTCTCCAAGAAAGACATCTTTTGCCAGAGATAGTCTCCCTTTGTCTTTCAACCTTCTTGGTTTATTTATCAGCAGAACCAGCAGTCAAGATTTATACAAAAAGTTGTTGTGAGGAACAGGGCTTGGTGAAATCTCCTCAGTCTACTTTGAGTACCTAACTGCTACCTTCAGCTTATATGAACCAACTCTCCTACAGCTACCATCTAAGCTACTTACATTCTTTATGATGGAAAGAGGCTGGATGAATTCAGGATCTCAGGTGTAAGAACCGGTTGTTAAGCTTAGGTATCTAAGTTATATTCATGAGACCTTGAAACACAAAAACCCTTGTCATTAAAAGAAAAAAGAACTACGGCATTCATTTAAAGAAGACTAATTTGCTAGGCACTTGATATTTCAGTACAGTTAACTGCATATATTAAGCAGAGATAGGTACAACCTCAATTTCTCTCCCCCTTCCCCTTGGAGACGGATTACAAAAATGCTGATTTGATAAATACGACTCTCCTCACACTTGCACTGAGGGTGAGGTTTCTGCTTCATTTTTGTAAACAACTTTGTAAGTTTGAACATACTGCCTTTTTCAGACTTTTTTGCAAGAAGGATCATTTTCAGTATAGTGAGATCAAGTGACATGCCTGTTATTAGACTCATACATTTGAATTCACTGTGACATCTTCAAAGAGTCTGCACATGAAACACTAGCAGGACAAATGACAGATTTGGGACCCAATATTTTCTTGTCTTCCTCAAATTTTGTGAACATTGTAGGTCTTGGACTGAGATTTCAGAAGCTGATAATTTTTTTTCTTATTCTAAATTAATTTACTTTTTAATATCATCACTGGTGATGGATCTGTAACCTAAACCGCATTTGTAGGTTTTTCATAGGGATGACAGGTCACTGATTTCCTCTGGCACTAAAAGGTGGCCATTACTTTTTACAGTTCAGTCATTTTCAAGATTCAGAGTCTGCATTCATCTAACTCAAAGAACTGGCACATATCAATGAGAATCTCTAAACATTTATGCATTCCTGCTAAGATCTCTTTATGTGACTGCATACAGTTAAGTTTATTCCTATGCATATAAAAGCCTGATGGTTTTATTTCCACACAGTAAAACTGAAATAAATACTGAGAGTCATAAAGAGTTCCTTTATTTATTTAGGCGGTACACTAAAGCAGCGCAGAAGAGTCTAATAGGTTCTGCAAAGCCGTTGCTTTTTGCCCTTGTACAAGTGAGCAGGACAGGATAGAGTGACTGAAAAATTATTGTGACAGGCTCTCAGCTGGCAGTAACTCTAAAGTTGGAACCGCTGTACTCTTCCCTTAAAAGTGACCAAACTAAAGACACTAAAATGGCTTGCAGCATCAATGATTTATTAAAACACACACTAAAACAAGTGACTTTTTCACGTCCAGTTAAGTGTAATATGGCGAGACAGAGTAAAATAAAAAGGTTTGCAAACAAATCTTCACCTTACTCACTGTACCTTGCAGAGTAGGTCCTTCCATTCTTGTTTCCTAGGTCAGTAATTTTTAGTAGCTTCCTGGACTCCAAATTCATTATGGTCTGCTCAGAAACCCATCAAGATCCCCTTTCCTGCAGGGATGTTTCTGGAAGCTCCCCTGCAGATTTTCTGCCAGCTCCGTGCTCCCCTCAGGAGTCTCCCAGCCTGCACTTGTGCAGCAGCATCCCTGCTCATGGCATTTGTCACTTCCCGTATGTCCTACCTCATGCGCCAGAATCGTCTCCCCAATAACCATGCTCAGTTGTCCCCAGGGAAAGAGCAATTTCCCCCTTTCCTGCTGGTACCACGAGACCAGTACTGTAGCAGCCTGAGCATTGCCAACAGGCAGCTTTCCTGCCTGTGGCTTAGCCATTTTCTTTTTTTTAAGAATTGGTGCATGTACATGTATAATAAAGTGAGTGATATACGGTACAACAGGTGCCACTTATCACAGTTATTTTCAGTGACTGATCTAGCCTGTGTGCAATTGGTACACAGTTGCATGACGAGATATCATACTTATTATTTTGAAAATCAACGTGTCATGGACTTCTTCAGCCACATTAAGGCTGACTACAGGAACCCAGCCACAGCAGTAGTCTTATTCAAAGAGCAATCATCTGTTCTTTTTAAATTTCCAACAACCCTGCAAGGTAAAACAGGTTGGAAATTCCTGTTTCTCTGAGGCAGGAAGGACATTGCTCTTCGGATGATTTGATCGACACTTATCCATTGCAAGTGAATGATTTTGGGCAGCCTCAGGGTTGGACTACTGTAGGAACAGAAGCTCCACTTTGCAAGGACATAAGAATTGCATTTACCTTATGCAAACGGAAGAGCCTTGCTTTGCAAGAACCAGGAAATGTTCTCTCACAAAGAGGCAAGGTGCTATCGGTCACCGGTATCTTCACCGTCAAAGAAGCAGGATTTTCTCTTGACTCAGAAACATAGGAAGGTACTGGGAGAGATGGGGGTTGTCACTTGGAGCATTGCTTATATTAACACACTGGAGATGCCATGACAAATTTGAACCAGATGCAGTTTATGCTTTTCCAAAGTAGCAAAAAGAAAGCAAAAAAGTTTGTGACCTACAACACCTCTCTCTCTCCCTAAATGCACCAGAGCTGTCCAAGAACAAGTCATCCGTTACTGCTGGCTATCCTACAAATGAGGTGAGGAAGACAACTAGATACTGAACTGTGCTAGGCTGATGCAAAAAATTCGTTCTATTTATTTTCCTCTTAAAACAAGTGATATTTTGTGCTGAAGGTTATTTTGCTGGATATTATTTTAAGGAGTCAATGGCTTTTCAAAATTGCTTTGAATTTCAATACTTGTTTTATAATGAGAACTTCTATCATTAAAAAAATAGCTTTCCTTTCTTTTTTAAGCCCAGTTACATTTTTTCCCTCTAAGCCATTTGGCTATTTTGTGCTCCTGTATGACTGTAAAGAGGAGTATGTTATTATTTTTGGAAAGGTTGCTTTTTATATTCTTTCTTTATTACCTCTCCTAGTCTCTTAATCTTTTTTGGATATGTATGGGTGTTCTATTCATCTGGAGGTTTATTTATTTTCTTCCGTGTACAGTATGTTCTGTACTTCCAGAACTGCTAGATACTACTTTTTCTTAATTATCTCTCCTTAAAAGTTCACCTTCTTAAAATTATCCCTCCTTAAAATTTGTTACTATATGTTGCAGACTTTGGGCTTTCACAAAATACTTTAAAAATATTCATCGCAGTTTCCTTTCCCTCTCAAAATCAAATTTCCCTTTAAAAAAAAAAAAACAAAAAGAAGACTTAATATTTCATTTATAAATGGAAGGGAATAAAGGACATTTAATAATGTGTTAACAGGTAGCATGTATTTTTAATTAAATTGTAATAATGGAAAAAAGCACAGTATTTTAATATTATTGATGGAATTGCAAATCTTATTTCTGTATCAGTTGCCAGATTAACTGAACAATTTCAGGAAAAGCTTAGAATTTTAATATAGAGGGTATATTTCATTTTAGTGAATATTTGTGTATGAGAAGATTAAGAAGACTGATGTAGCATGCCAATGAAGCTTTGTGTTTGCAGTCCAGAGATTGTGAATGTAGTCATCACAGGTGAAATTTGCACAAGTGGAGATGTCCCACACAAAGGCCCCCATTCCTCTTAGCTATTTACCTTTTTAATTTCCACAGAGCTGGAAAGGTTGTGTCCAAACACCAGTTTAGCTCTGTGCTACAGCCTGGTATTCTGGCTGCACCCCGGGGGGTCCCACCCTGGACACCCAGGTGCCTACAACAGGAGCAGGTCACAGGTCGCAGCATCCTGGCCTATTTTGTTCCTGACACAAACTGACACCTAGCAAGTGAGAAATGTTGTGGGTTTTTATCCCCCAGAGAATGAGATAGAAGTGGATCTTCAGTCTTATCCCCAGTCTCTGTCCTTGCAGCAGTTTGTTCCATAAAGATGGATTACACTGATGTTTTTACTGGGACTCATAAGTTGCTTCCATCCTGAACACGTATTCCTTGTTTGACAGCTGTATTTGATTTTTGTTAGATCTCTGGAAGTATTTGTCCGCCTTTATAAGAAACAAAGGCATCTAGACAGAGTGATTCTGCCCACCTTGGGCAGATCACTAGCAGTTTTCTTTCATTTCAGACCCATTCACACTATCGTTGCATATGTTTTGAGTCACTCAGAAGTTTAGGTCCTTAAAGTCCACCTAGAGACACTGCTTAGGCGGTCTTGCTCACAGTCCCGAATACTTCAAGAAAACCAAGGTTATCACAATTCTCCACCTTCTTGTTATTCACAATTGTCAATATTCCTAACAACTTTTTAAATGAATGCAGAAGGAACCATGGACTTTCCGAATACCAAAAATTGTAGTCTCTGTTCCAAAGGTAACATATCTTATTTCTTTGAGGTCTCCAGCCTAAAACATTTCCCATCAGTAGCATTTGGTTCAACCTGGAGTTGAAATTATCAATTCCATTCATGGGTCACAGTTTATAATTATCTTTTCTCTCTCTCAGATCTTATTCATCAGGCAAACCAGCTATAATAGACTTTACAAAAGGCTTTATTTTGCCTGGTTATGCACATAAATACTGTGTTTGTATTTACTTCAGATACAAATGGTGCCACCTGCTCCTCTTAGTACCCTGACATTTGGTGCTAATTAGATGGACTTGCATTATCAACAGCAAAGTAATACCGCTCTGCAGCAGGCATGGTTACCATGGATTCTAATGCACTCAGTGTTCCACAGGAAATTTAGCAGAGCATAAGAAAGAAATCTATTCCTATGTGAACCTGCACCAGTTCCGTGACACTGTTAAGGTACATCCTCAAAGTCTGCTAAATCCAAGGGCAAATACCATTATTATTTCTAATCATTAATTAATGCATTTCACCATTGAGTCACCATGTCGGTGAAACAAAATTGCAAGTTGATTTTAAACACCCTGACAGTGCTAATGGAAACAAGTTGTGCCATTCAAGCTGTAAAGGAGAATGAGTCTCAACCGGGGATCAGTTGCCACAAAAAAGATTACTGGCATCTGTAAGTGAGAACAGTGAAAACAATTCATACTTGTAGGACTGTCGCACTGAATAGTTGCAGTGAAAACTCACGCTATTTGTTCCTTTTCAAGCCTACCTGAATGTACCTAATTATTATACTATGATTATAAAACCTAACAAACACGGGCTAATCCAAAAGTGGTTTCTACAGAGTGATTTGACATAGTTCAATAAACTCTACAGATCAAATTAAATGAGAAGGAGGAGGAAGGGATTATGGTGAGAGCAGAAGGTGAAGAAATAAAACCATTAAATAAGAAGGCAATACAAAAATAAAATTATTTCTTTTCTCCATTCCTTACAGCAAAATGCATAGAAAACTATAGTTCTTCCCATCTGTTCTAGGGTCGAACCACTCCATATTCTATAGTTGAGATAATTTAGCATTTTCTGCTTCATGCATCAGCCTCAGACATTGTTTTGGTTTCCTCATTCGTTGTCAGAACTATTTGCATTTCTGTCCTGTACACTACTTCGAGTGCTGTGGAGCCAGGCTTCGATGAGCTTTAAGATTTTTTCACAGTTCTACCCAACCTCCCACATCTCAGAAAGGAAAAGGGGAGCACCTGAGTTAAAAATTGCACACCCTGTATTCTCCAAATAGGCCTTTTTAACAAACTACCAAAGGCAAGTTTGAAACTTTATCACCTTCCCCTCGTGATTAGCATGATTTTCAGTAGTATGGAGCAACACACTGCATTCAAGGGAAAATCAGGGAGACATCCACTCCCCAAGGCTGAGTGCATCATAGCACAGTGCTAGAAAGCATGCGGTATGGTACACAGTCTCTCCAAACTCCGGCTGCTACCTCCATGTGAGTCCTCTAGGTTTCCTCACAATTGAATTCTAATTAAAATTTTCAACTCTTAAAAGATGAAATTCATTTGAGAATCACCTCATTAAGCTCAGTTTATGCAAGTGACATAGCACAAGGGAAGTCGAATAAGACAGGCCTGACAGCATCTACAGGTGTAAAAGTTGTTATGGGGTAGCACAGACCTACTGATCAGGAAGTCACAATTAATGTGTCACTGCATGCAACAGATAAGGTATCACGCAGGGAGGCAACACAGGGTTTGAGACAGGATAGAAGTAACATTTCCTCTCGCAGTTTTCTTCTCTCTTTATTGACAGGTATGAATGGACAATGGACCTAGATTTGTAGACGAAAAATCAAAATCACACCCTAAAACATTACCAATCTGTCTACATTTGAATTAGCAATCAGTTTCTAATTGCAGCGAAATTTCTGTATCTAAATTATCAGTAACAGAATTGGCAGTGAAAGCGCAGTGTATGGATACAACACACAGTTTTGAAAGAGTAAATCTCAAAGTTTACACATGGCCTAACAAAAAGTAAAATATCCACTAATCTGCCTGGAGATTTTGCTTTGTTTGGAGCCCTGAAGACTGTTCAGCCTTCAGTCATTAGATGCTTCCCCTCCACTAGAGTCTGCCAGCTGGCATAATTTCACAGCTGGGCTGAAATCTGCGTCCATGTAGCTGAGTGCATTCTTACCCTGAGTGGCTCATGAATAACCAAGAATTTGTGTTGTGCAGCATGAATATTGAAGAGGAAGGAGAGAGCTGCTCTAACGTCTGGCCAAGAACAGTTTATCCATCAGTAAGAGGGCCTCGGTTTTTCTAAATTTTGGAACAATACAATAGTGCCCAGAAATAAGGAAGAACATTAAGGAATCTTTCGAACAATAAAAGCTTCTGTTAAAGATAAGATTTCCACAATCGTCAATGTACTTTGAACTAAAAACAAACACAGAAAACCTCAGTTTTCTTGAACAATAACTTGTTGTGAACCAGATCTACTTCATTTCTAATGTCATGATACTGCCAAAACTTCGTCTTTCAAAAAAGCTGAGTAACACTTCCCTGTGACACATGTGCAATAACTTGTTAAAGTTTTCATCCTAATTTTTTCAGAGGGTCACAGGCCAGGATAAGAGAAGAGACATGAATGTTGCAACTTTAGGAAATAAGTTTAAAACAGAAAAAGTTCTGTAAGAGCATCACATCTGCATTCTCCAGAGAGCTTCAATCTCTTGTAGTTATTGACATAGCTGGGTTTCAAGAAATACATAAATTTTAAGTGGTGAGTATACCCAGCTCCCGCCTGACATTCAGTTCTACAGTCACATGTTTGATTTTGAGGAAGAGATGAAATGCATAACTGAGATATTCTCTTCTGAAAAAATAGCCCCATAGAAAGACAAATCCTTTGTCCAGAGACATGGAAAATTACTAGACATCAATGTCAACATTTTTGTCTGTGATTCATGATAATCAGCATGTCATTTCTACACACTGTCATGATTGTCTCAATCAACTATGTGCTAGATAAACATTTGCACAGGTAGCTGTTTACACATGTACTGTATACAATAAATTATTGTATAGAGCTCTGATAAAAATTACTTTTTCTGGGTCCTAAATCATGCATTTTTTTCTCATCTTAAACTATAGACTTATGGGGAGGCTTTGTTACAGAGTTACATTTCACTAGAGAACATATTTCCATCACTACAAAAATACTTTCTGAAAAACTCACCAACATTTTGGTTTCTAGGGAAAACAACACAGAAAATGAGCACTATGTTGAAAATACAGTTGTTATAGTTTGAAGCTTATGGTTACATGTATTTGATTTTTATGTTTGATAACACACTAGTATTTTCAATGAAGTAGAATAAGGTTTAATTCTCTTTTGCTTTGAATTTTAAAATGGTCTGGTTTAATTTCAATTCCAAATGTCAAATCCTTTTTGAAATAGAAGATTGCTCTTCTTTGCAGTTCTACTTCTCAAGAGGATTTCCTGAATAATAAATTGAGAAAAAAGGTTTTGACCCTTATTCTATTTTTTCCCCACTTTCCGAAATTGCTCCTGAATGTATAACAGCAGTCATTGGAAATACTCTTCTTTCTTGAACAGTTCAAATATAACATCCATGATTAGGAACAAGGGAAAGGGGGACTGGGAGCAGTTCCCGTGTGCCCTGCCAGTGCTTTTCAACACCAAGAGGTCCAGCCTCAAGTCTCAGCTCCCACACCTTCAGCTCCCCTTTCACCAGGCAGCCGGCTCTGACTTGTAATAACTCCATCAGCCGTTCTCCACCTCCAGCTCAGAGCTTCTATGCTGGATTGAATATCAGTAACACAAAGATTAGGAGGAGAGGCAGATGGGAAAGGTAAAATATTTTGGTCCAAAAGCATCCTCTGTGGACTTGCATACAGACAGGGATGACAATGGAATTAAGGTAGAGGGAAAGGAGATTTTATACAGGAGAAAAAATGCATACTGAGCCACATACACATGCATGCTGTACACTGTAGTAATATTTTAAAATGGAACACCCCAGAGAGTAGAACTGTGTGGACGTGAAAAACCAAGGAATAAGGGTGTATCATCCTCCTTTGGTCAGAAAATGAATCACATAAAGCTGAAGAGCAGAAAATATGACCAGTACTAATAATGTAGTTTTTCCAATAATCACCTGCTCTCTAGGAAGGTGTCATAAGAAGGCAAAGTACAGGCTCTTAAAATTACTATTAGTTTGTGGAACTGGCTATGGAATATTTTTACATGGGTAGAAAATAAGTTTAATATACGCTGCATTTTGCCATAATAATTCTTAAGTCCTTTCAGCTGTGGAATGCTACAGAGGTCAGGGCAGTACTGCAGAAATGCATAAGTGGGCCCCATAAAGCCTACCTTGCAGGACTGGAACTACATTTCATATTCTAAATATATTCTATATATTTAAATTTCTGTGAACCTCATGAAGTTCAACAAGGCCAAGTGCAAGGTCCTGCACATGTGTCAGGGCAGTCCCAAGCACAAATACGAGCTGGGTGGAGAACGAATTGAGAACAGCCCTGAGGAGAAGGACTTGGGGGTGCTGGTCGACAAGAAGATCAACTTCACCCTGCAAGGTGTGCTTGCAGCGCAGAAGGACAACCATATCCTGGGCTGCATCAAAAGAAGGGTGGCCAGCAGGTCGAAGGAGGTGATTCTGCCCCTCTGCTCCCCTCTGGTGAGACCCCACCTGGAGTCCTGTGTCCAGCTCTGGAGCTGTCAGCACAGGAAAAACACAGACCTGTTGGAGCATGTCCAGAGGAGAGCTACAAAAATGATCAGAGGGATGGAAATCCTCTCCTAGGAGCAAAGGCTGGTAGAGTTGGGAATTCTTCAGCCTGGAGAAGAGAAGGCTACAGGGAGACCTTATAGCAGCCTTCCAGTACATGAAGGTGTCTACAAGAAAGCTGGAGAGGGACTTTTTACAAGGGCATGTAGGGATAGGAGAAGGGATAATGGATTTAAACTGCAAGAGCGTAGGTTTAGGTTAGGTATAAGGAAGAAATCCTTCACTATGAGGGTGGCAAGGCACTGGAACAGAAGTTGTGGATGTCCCCTTCCTGGAAGTGTTCAAGACCAAACTGGATGGGGCTTTGAGCAACCTGGTCTAGTGGAAGGTGTCCCTGCCCAAGACAGGGGTTTGGAACTAGATGATCTCTGGGATCCAACCGAAACCTTTCTGTGATTCTATGGCTCTATGATATTGCATAGTAAATTGTTTGAAGGTATAATTATACCTGAAATGCTTGATGATAATGTAATTAAGTTCCTCACCGTCAAATAAGAACTAATTTAAACTACCATTCAAAAGTCCATTTAAAAAAGGAGGACTTTGGAGAACAAAATCCTAATCAAAAACACATTAATAAAGGAATTAATGTACTGAGCTATAGTAAAATGTACGTAGTCTTATAAAAGGGTTACTAAGCACTTGAACACCATGAACCAGCTGTCTAGGAATGACAAATTTTATCAGATCAGGCACAGAATTAACACTGTATGTTACAGAGCAGACAAGGTAACAAGATAAAATTTAACCTTATCAACAAGTGTCACAGAACTGAACTCCCTGAGTGATCAGAAACACTGAGAGGATGATGATTTTGGCCACTCAGTCACAACAGCAGCAAGAGAAATGAAATACTACAAAAAGTTATAGAGACTGAAGAAGCAGAAAACATGACCTTTTGAAATTTCAGATAGCCACATTTCTGGCAAATAAATATCTTAATGAAGCATTAGCCAGAGATTCTGTAGATGACCCACAAGCAGAGAGCCCCAGGAAGAGAAAGGATACTGGGTCTTATCTGGAAGAGTGCACCAGACCCAATTCCAGATAGGACTACAAATTAGTGCCTTTGTAATCACGACCAAAATATGAACCTTCCTAAAAGAGAATAAAAATAAATAAATAAACCAAGAAAAAATAAATATAGTATTTTTTTTTTTAAGATCAGTATAAAATGGCAAAGAAGATCGGAAAAGCACCATGAAAATTCTGAAAGCTTTTTTTTTTTTTAATGTCACCTGTGTAACCAAAATTAAATGTATAGCCCTGCAAGGGTCTAAAAGCAAAAGCCAATATGATTCAATATTACAGTGAAGGAGGCTGAAAGAAATTTTAATTCTTCATGTCAGAAGAGTGATTCATGCTAAAATGAGAAAAACAAAAAGGATAAACTGTGGAAAACAGAACCACATAACAGCAGACCAAAAGAGATTTCAAGGAGTAATACGCACTGCAGTTCTCTCCCACATACAATTTTCTTTTCATCGAACCTACAGAATTTTAGAACTTAGTACCACTGAGGCCAAATTCTTGGTTGGTTACCCTTTTCATAGGCTGTTCAAACTTCTTGTCTCTATTTCAAGGTTCTGTGCTACCTGTCTATAAAGCTCTGCTTATTTTCATCCTACTTTTAAGGTCTAAATCTCTCGTCTTCTGAAGTGAAAAGCAATGTAGCTTCCCTTCTGATCTTTCCTTTAAAGCTTTTCTTTTGCTACTCAGCCTTTGATTACTGACCTCTCTGTGATTTCCACACAAAAATCAAGTTATTACTCTCATTTGGGGGGGCATATCCTCTCTAATCTCATACCTCTTCATGTCAATAAAGCAACACTTGTGTACAGTATGGAAGATCTGGCCATTATACCTCCTTTGTATTTTATCTCTGTGCAGCCAAGTTGCAAAATGTTTGGTCTCATGTTCCAAACCCTGTTTCCTCTATAAACATCATAAATTACATGAAAGACAATTTCACAGATGTATAAGTGAAACCAGTTCAGATAAAATGGAAAGTGACCTTAGTACTCATCCAAAATTCAAGCCAAATCTTTACGCAGACCTGAAAGTCTCACACTGCAGCTTGCAAAGGTATGGGTCAATCAGAGCCTCTGTAAAGGATCAATGTTTACCAGAAAGTGCCAGGAAAGTTTTACCAGGAAGGATATCCAGGCCATAGGTAGTTCTACTGAAAAAAAGTGCAGAAGCCACAGTGTAATACGTGGGTTTGTTTGCCCTTTTTCCTGCAGGCTGTCAGGTGCCAATCTTTACACTTCACCCTATCCCACTGCACACAGAAATCGCAAATGTTTAAAACCTTTGCATACCCATTTCCAGTTCTGTTAGCTGACATGAAGACTTCTACATTATAATATAGCAAAGTAATTCTTCCTTTCACGGATTTTTTTCCTCTCTCCATTTAAAAACAGTGCTGCAACTACAGATTTCACCTAAAATCCAGTGGAGAGGTATCAAAAGTTCATGAGCAAGTTTTTTCCTATTAAATTTCTACTCTAATATTGCAGAAAAGTTTGAATGATATATACCTGGTCTAGTTAAAAAATAAAAGCTATGATTTCCAGGAATTAAATTCCTAAATGTGTGTGCTTTATCTATCAGTAAATAATTAGCCATTTATACAGCAATTTTAGCCTCCTTTCTCTTCCCAAATTCTGTGAAACCATTTGTAATCTTGTGTTCATTAATTATTTGGAATTACTAATTGCAAAGCCAATGGTTAATTTGTGGTCTGTACATTGTTCTTTCTGGATAGTTTTTATCTAGAATTTGAGGAATGTTACATACTTTTAAGTAGGATGCAGAACCCACGACAGCTCTTTTGTCTCACAGTCATACTATTCAATTTTGTAAATTTCTTTTCTCTGCTGGAGCCTTTTGGCAGATGCTAACATTTCTGTCCAAAAAGTTAAAAAGAAAAATCAATTACTCCAGTAATCTACACACATGGACTGTTTGTTATATTTTCAGATTTTATATGTAATATATCTTGCAAGAAGGTTCAGTGAATTACAGAGCTTATTCTATCACTCTCTGAGACAACACTAAAAACTGTCGCTTTTAGAGCCTCCGACTCTTTTTTAAAATTTAAAAGGAACACAATTAATTTATTGCTTGTTTGCTGTAGTTTCAAAAGTCACAGGAAGAGACAATCTAAAATTTTACCTTGAAATGCTTCTGCTGCTGGAAATTATTTGTTCATTTCAAAATGAGAGAATAATTGTTGATCTATTTGAGAGCCTCTGAAGAACTGCTCTGTCAAGGGTATGGCTCAGGAAGAAGTCTAACAATAGTCAGAAGTGATCACTGAGAGTGAAAAAGCACCCTTGTTTTCTAAGACAAACAATGTTTATGGGGCACTTCAATTCCACTGGACTTCTCCGAACAGGTTTATGACATATGCAAATGCCAACTCATTTTTCTTCCTCTTTGCTTGAAAGAACAGAACAGGAAAACAGTTAAAAATAATAATAAAAAAAAACCAAAACACAAAACCACTCTGCAAAATGCAGTCTCTGGCCCAGACTTTATACTCAAGCACATGGAAAAGTAGGGAACAGACAGGAAGCAAGGGAAACCTGAACAGCATGGTAGACCATAGCCTCAGCACACCACCTGCACCACAGCTGCAGAGCTTTTGAAGGCATTTGGGTCTTGTTATGTTGTGGGGTCAGGTGTAATGTATGTAGTGAATAGGCCTTCCCTTTCACTATCTTGAATTTTAACTGAGACAGCAACAAATCAACCAAGACCATCCTTGGCTGCCAAAACTTCAGTAAATGCTGAAGACACAGCAGAAAAACTCCACAGCATTCATTACCCATTATTTATTGATGCAGCTGAAGACACCACTAATGGAAGAACACCTTATCCCGCAGTATCACTTCAATAAATTGAAAGTAACTTCTTTTCCACAGGGTATGTAACTTGTGAGATCACAACACCAGCTGCTTCAGTCTCAGTGATAGATCACGTACATTATGTAGCTTCATCAAAGATTTCAAAGCCTTAATTTGTCTATCTCCTGGGATTATCTCATCACAGAGTAAAAGGATCTTGGCTATAATTAAATATTTCATTTAATTCATAAATATAATTAAATACTTCTTTTTTAAACAAAGTCTAAATATAAACCTGAAATATAAATATTTGTCAACAAGTCACTTTGAAATATTTTGTGTAGTTCAACAGGATATTACAGCCTGAATATCTATAGAATTATCAATAGGCAAATAGTAACATATTCGGATTTGAGGAATACTTGCTGATAATGTATGGAGGACTGCCATGTATTGCCTTTGCTTTTGTTTCTATCTTTGAAAGTACCTGCAAGCATGCTAAATTACCTCTAAACATTTAAGTAATATGGTCATAATTAACGTAAGCAAATATTATAGTTATCACCAGGATCTTACATGAACTGGGAAGGCAGATTGCTTTGTTGAGAAGCTGGTGATCCACGCAACCATGGAGTGGGATTCATTTCACTTCACTTGAGCAATCTATAAGTGGAGCACCTCATCCAAATTAGTCATCTAGATCTATTTGCAGTCCATAAAGAGAGATGGGCATCCTCGCAGGGTACGTCATATCAGTCCAAGCAGCTTACTAAGACGTGTGGAGGTGGCCTGCCAGAAGTTAAAGAATTAAGTAAATCCCATCTCACAAGCTCCACTCAAAGGCAATCCTGCCAACCTTGAATATGCACTAGTCCAGAGCTAGAATTTCGGTCAAAATCATTATGTCCAGCCATGCAGTTAAACCAGTGTAAGTTCAATGTAATAAATATACCTCTCCTCCCCTGTACACTCATTTTAACACAAACTGGGGACACTTGTGCTTCTACCTGACCTTTCATAAGAACCCTCCACACAAAAACACCTATCTTAAGTATTAGATACAATTAATATTCTGGAAATATTGAACTGTAATTGGTAAATTTAATGGATACACTTATCCATCAAAAGTCAAATTCTGACCTCCTTTCCACCACTGGTTTATACTACCGCCCATTATGTATGCCCCATTGATTTTGCTGGGTCTATTTCTGCAATAAAACTCTACTCAGCAGATTAAAAAGTATCTGCATCTGTTTACAGATGACCATTCTGAACTCCTTTCCACAAAAGGTGAGCAATTACTTATAAATCAGGGGCATTTCACAGGAGAATAGTTATTCCATATATTTAAAATGTTCATGATCTAAAAGCAGTCCACACAAAGTATTTTCATTGCAATTTCATGAAATTCTGAAAACCCTTAGTTTAGCTATACTAATTAGATTATAAAATTAATATAATTATTAAAAATATTTATTTACTTGGGGTGTTTGGGATCTAGCATCAGAATAAGTTGAAACTTTTTTTAATACTGAACAGAATCAGTAGAAAGATGACAACACATAGATTAATTTCCTTTTTTTATCATTTTCTTTTCCCTTGTGCTCGTATTTGCTTTAACTTGATGATATCCTGTAAATCAAGTATTAACTAATAGAGAGAACGCTGTTTTGTGTGAACATCTGCATAAACAGTTTATAACGTAGGTCACTCTCTATTCTTATATATGTGTGAGATGACACTTCTCTGCTGTTACAAAACAGGACTAACAAGCTACTTTTTTTTATCTGCTGAGAAACTAAGTGCTGATAAATTTGAATATATATCTTCAATCTTTGCATACTCCAAGAATATTAAAAATAGCTTATAAATTGTAAGCTGTGTATTAAATAGACTTTTTCCCTCTCAGAACAGGTAATCAGTGGAATAATACAATGTCAGTTTGTAGTTAATGGTCTTCTGCAAATCAGGGCCAAGAGCAGTCAAATCCTGCTTGTTCGCAGGAACTAAGCCCAGAGTGCTTTATATCCTTCTGACTTACTCATAGGGATCAGCGTCATGAGCAGCCAATACAGTCTCTGAAAACGCTAGATGTGGGAGTGTCCACCTTTCTTTAGCTCTACCTGCTCAGTCCCCTGAGTGCAGATATGCTCGTGTTTCATTTGAACAAGGAACGCACTTTTGAAAGAAATTTCCTGACTGCCCCCACTTTCACATGGTGAAGTCTTGCTGTGCACAATCCCAGTGCCTTTCAGAGGAAACCAAACCACAGTATGAGTGCCAGCAATACAGCTATGGTGCTCCAGCTCAAAGGACCATATTAACCTGAAGTAAAATCTCTTGAAAAGAGGACAGTGAGGACCTCAGATTCTTATCATTGACAGCTTCACTCTGCAGAGGTGCACTGTTTGATAACAGAGACATGGTCTCAGGGCACCTGGGCCATCTGGGGAAGAAGGTACTACACAAAGGCCACTCTTTCTCCTCCTGACTGGTATCTGCCACCACGCAGTAGACCAGGAAAAAATGTATCATGATCCACTACTTGTCAATGTGGAAGAACATTTTCAACCAAATTAACACGCCTGCTGCTGATCTGGGACATAGAGTTTCTCCTCCAAAGTTCTCAACCAGATTAGTTCACAGAACAGTGTTAGAGTGATTGGACAGTGGTCAACAGGTCTGAAGGATGAGTAACCTATGAGGTTACAAAGAGCAGATCGGCCTTCTGACCACCTCCAAGGACATTGAAAACTATTCAGTTAATGGCTGTTTTTGAAGACTTAAACTATTTTTCACTGTACCACATGTATTCTAACAAAGCCTCTAGTCAGGTAGCAAGTACAAACACCAAATGTGCATACGCAAATGTGCATACTTATAAAATGCTTAAGCACTGTAACCTGAAATGAATAATGGCAAGGATTATGAATATACCAAATTAAAACTGTTCTTCTAGTTCTTTCACAAGGCAGGATTACAAGAACTTGCTCAGAAGGGAAAACAACAAATATCTTTCATACCTGAAGAAGGATATCTGGGACTTAGGCTTGTACAGAACATGTCTTCCCATTCACAGCAAGGGTCTGTTTGTGGCAGACCAGGAGTACAAACTGATGAAGAACAGCATGCAACACTTCGACTATCAACTTTCCCATTCTACTAGCATCTGTGCAAAGTGGTTGGGCTGCTACTGGAAATGACAGAGTAACTTACTATTGTCTCCCAGGAGAAAGGATTGGGTACAGATGACATTTTTACATGTGTGACATCTAAGTTACATTATAAGTAATACTGGTTACTAGTTTTCTGAGGCTACAGTTGAGAAGATCCAGTTCCAGAGTTCACACAAAATTGTACTTAAAGCAACAATTCATTCACTAGGTTATGTTATCCTTGCAGAGGCTCTGAGCTGGAATAAGAATTTCTAGATTTGTAAGTTACTAGCAAACACATCCACACATATGCACATACATATGCATATTAAAAGTATTCCAACTTGGCAGCAAGGGTATCAAATCTAAAATGGCAAGATACTCTGTTTAAATGATTGTGCAGTGGAATATGACGCATAACTTTGTAAAACACTATAAATCTAGAATTGATACTTTTCCTGACAGAATACAAGACTTGAATTCCTATTTATGAATAAAATTTTAGAGAAACAAAGACCTCTATGGAGTATATCAACAATTTCTTCTTCATGTTAGAATAAAAACCTTTTTTAAACTATACATTTTGTAGGTGAATCTAAGCTCTGACAAGAGGACTGAGAAGTGATATTCCACTGGAGGAAGTATAAAGAGATCAAAAAAATACTAACAACTGGTGAAACAACAAAATGGATGACAAAATGAAATTAAGAAATCAAATCAGTGAATGGGCAGGGTATGTTACTCTCAGACATATACTTATGCACATTAGCATTTGCTGGAATGAAATACTGCTCAGCTTGAATCTTCTGAAATTCTGTAGTTCCTGGAATAAGAGCCAGAACTGGCCCTTTGTAAGACAACTGAATATGTATATTTTGATCAAATATACCTTAAGCTATGGTCTTCTATCACTTATCAGTCTATCAGACACTGACAGCAGAGAGATGGCAAGGTTCATGCCTGCCAGTTCTCTACCATCAAAAGAGAATTTGGTCTAAACATTCTGACCTGATGTATAGCATGAGAAAGTCCTTATTTCAGACTGGTTAATTTTGGCAGAATGTCTCTCACCTTTCCCAGACATCAACTTTTCCTTTGGAATTGACTACCCAGGCTTCTGAAATTGGGAACCAGACCAAATTTGCAAAAATGGTGAATTTATGGCCTATGGTATACCATAATAAAGAGATTAAGTTTAATTTAAGTTATTGGAAGAGGTCCTGGTGCCACCTGGAACATCATCTATTTCCTAAAACCAAAAGCAAATGCTTTCTGGCTCCATATATTATTTAATGACACATGATGCAGTTTGATTTAATGTTACATCAGAGGCAGCATGGGACCACTGCAGTGCAGCTACCTGTAACGCACAATTTTCATATTTTGCAATAATGTCCAAAGCAGAGTAAGAAACAGCTCAGACTATGACAAATACTCCTCAAAGTCTTTTGTGTCCAGCTGATGTGATGGGTAGCAAAGATTCAACAGTCAATTTGGCTCCTGCTTACCATGCTGCAAATCTGACTACTGTGATTTTTACAAAGAGGAGGTAGACTCGGCTGCAATGACCGTGAAATGGTCGAGTTCAGGATCCTGCGTGGAGGAAGCAGGGCGATAAGCAGGATCAAAACCCTGGACCTCAGGAGGGCTGACTTTGCCCTCTTCAA
>Ga0065711_1038660_pt1 | contig 18545 bp, 20 predicted proteins | sample Hoacrofraction12_FD_59098 | JGI IMG/M metagenome (GOLD analysis project Ga0065711, IMG submission 59098) | Hoatzin crop microbial communities from Cojedes, Venezuela - Epithelial fraction 12 v2 (version 2) | ecosystem: Host-associated > Birds > Digestive system > Esophagus > Crop | place...
GAGCCGGGGAGATCTCGGGCGTTGTTCGGGAAGGGGAGGGGGTGTTTGGGTGCCCGGCAGGGTTACCGGGTACCGAGCGGCAGTGAGGTGTTTCGGGGGCTTGGGTGCAGCAAAGGGGACACTGGAGCGGTGAAGGAGTGTTGGGGGGCAGGAAAGGAGGTTTCTGAGTGCAGTAGCGGGTGCAGGTGAGCCTCTTGTGCCCTTAGGTTTGTCCCCTTTCCCTCCACACATTGTAAGGTTTCCTCGTTTCCCCACAGATCACCCTTATTCCTCTCCATCCACATTTATTCCATGGTCATTCTCTTCCATGCATGCTCAGGTCCTCCCATTTCCCTCCACTTGAGGTCCAACCTCCTTCCATCAGTACGGAAGACACTTAAATGTGCATGCTGGTCATTTTCCTCTTGTCGCCAGAGGCTGAGAGCTTTGCATCTCCAGTTTGAGACTCTTGTTTTCTGCACTACCCTGAGCTGACAGTCCTGGTTGATGCTCAGTACCCGGGGACAGATGCTCTGGTGACATTTGTTGTGCACCTCACTTCCCCTATGTCCTGCTAGGGACAAAGTCCTTCCAAGCTTACAGGTGCCTGATGACATATTCCAAGATGGTTTTCTATCCATGGCATGTCCGGACAGTCCACAATGGCCTCTTAACCTTTCCTTTGTCAGAGCCAGAAGCTAGTAGTCCTGGATTACTACATCTGTGTCCTTGAGAGCCTCGCATGCCACCTCAGCTGCGCTGCTTCTTTCCATGCACAGTAGTCCACAGAGCTTGCAGTTTTTGGAAGTGCAAAATTAATTTTCTATGTCTGTTCCCTCGCTTTCAGCAAGGCATTACCTTTTTGCTCAGCTTCCTTCATGCACTCCATGGGCTAACATGCCCCTAACTTTGTGAGACACCCTTCCCTCCTATCTGAATTTTAACCTTGCTCATGTCTGCTGGCCTAAGAAAGGCACCAGCTTCATAATCCAATTTTGCAGTTGTCCAAAATCACTTCTGTTTCTTCTGTTGGCATCTGCCTTTTTTGGCTACAAGCTATTTCTTTTGCATCTGTCCAGAGCTAGTGCGATTTCTGAGAGCCCATTCAAGCACTATGTCCTTGGGACATGTTTTGCCTAACCCAACCCAACACAACAGCACCAAGGGAGGCTCGTGGCTCCCTGCGTTCAGACATGTCTGAGGTGATGGAAGTCAGAGTAGGTTGCAGGCCTTGCCTTGACCTCTGCTTTGCCCAGACCAAGTAATGCCTCCTCTTTTTCCAGTGCCCAGGAGCGAGTTCACCCCTACCAGGAACAAGCTTATGGTGACATGTGACACCATGATATCCTCTCTGCTACACGTGTCTCCTTGTACTTAGTTCAATATGCATTTCAGTTCCAACAACTGATCTTGGCAGATCAGATGGGAGGCTGCAATCCTAACACAAACTGTTCCCACTCCTCTTCCTGCTCAGCAAAGCCCACCACAGTGACTTACTGAGGGCAGCTCTCTCTCCTGGCAATGTCATAAAGCTTAACAGCAATGATGGCCTATAGCAGTGTGAGACTTAAGGTGGGATGAAGAGGGAGGAGAATTTGGGTATGGCACAGAGCAGAACCTAGGAATTGTATGAAACTTCGTATGGGATATTTAGGGGAACAGACATAGGAAAGGGAAAGGGAGGAATCAGGGGAGGAACAAGCATGGGAAAATGGAAAGTAAAGGGAGAAAAGGGTTCGGTGGCATGTAAGGAATGGTGGGTATCCTTGCTGGCCTGAGCATCTTGTTTTATCACTGGAGTCTGTCCTACACTCTATTAAATCATATTTCTTCTGTGGGACTGTGGCCCCCATTCCGAACCTGTGTTTTTGACCAGCTGGTGAACCTCAGGCTAGACCAGCTTCTCAGTAGAACAGATCTTGATGCCCAGTACGGCAAAACCATGTAGGGTCCGAGCATCCTCAGCATCTGGGTGCTGGGCACCAAAGAACCATGCTCAGTGTCTGTAAGTGCACACGCACAAATATGTGGGTGGTTGACCATCTCCCAGGTGGACCAGCCAGTGCACAGGACAGGCAAGTAGACCCTGGGCAAAGTTTCGGCAGATGTCTCTTGGCAGAAACAGGGATGGGCCATACCCTGGTTCCTATAGTTCACCCAGGCTCAGCTTCCTCTAAGGTAAACCCCCTTCAACCATGGCTTAAACTGATAGTCTTCTGCCCGAGTAGTTTGCCTTGTGATGCATTCCGATTGTTTTAATGCCTGTGGGTTAGCCTACAATTAGGGTCTCAGTTCTAGAGGTCTGTGGTTTGTTACTTTAATGTCTAGGCTTGGGGTGTGCTGGAGAGAGTGAGGCAAGGGTAAGATCCTCTGCCTAAAAAGAAACCCATTCCTAGCCCCAAACAAAGAAGAGGCGAGTCCTTAGCATTGGAAAAGTATGTTTTTGGGTGACACTATAGCGTAAAAGAGGGCTGCTGTCTCTGAGGAATAACAGTGAGTCTGTGAAGTGGGGCATTGGGATGAATCTCATCACCATTTATAAGTCTGTTACTGCAGTGAACTGACTCTCAGCTGAACTGGAGGTCTGAGATAATAAACTGTACCTAGTACTATGTTTTTACTAACACTCTTCCTCTTTTTTGGAATCGAATTTCCACTTGATTCTTAAAACATCTGCCTGGAGATTGAAAGTTTGGCTGACTTACAGCATGTCAGTTGGTAGTGTCCTGGCAGGGGTGTTTGGTTGCCCTAGTAAGACAGCATCCCTGCATTAAGTGACTTAATGAAGTGACTTAATTCAGAAAGGAAAAGCAATGAAAAGGAATGGGTAGGAAAGAGAAAGTAAAAGAGGAAGAGAACATGACAGCTGTCAGAGGAAAAATTTTCCATACACAGGTTAAGTTTTACTAAAAATGAAACTTCAAATTCAGTGTCAATATCCCAAAGGTTAAGGAAGAAGGTCAGAAGAGAACAAATGCAACTAGTAGGACTTGTTCATCAGATCTATCATCATCATCATCACCATCATCAAACTAATCACATCTTCTTTTAAGGTTTTCTGAGGCAGTGCAGCACACTGGAATGGCACATCCTATGGATGATATCTCCTTCTAGGGATGATTCACTGTAGTCCAGGTACTCCCAAACTCCCAAATTCAGTGCTTGAATAAAGTAGAACGTCCAGCCTACCTCCAGGACTAACCCCCACCCCTCAATGTCGATGGTCACAAACTACAAACAAAATGCAATTGCTGAAATCTAATCAGAATATCTTTGAGTTAGCACTTTAAACTTCACTGAGTGTGAAAATATTACAACTCATTTGGAAGATTTTCTGGTACAACAGTTTCTAATAGCACTCCCAGGTTTTATGCATATAGAGTTTAGTTTTAAACTTAATTGCCAGCTGAGCAAAGTTTTCTTGAACTTCAAATGAAAAGTTAGGGTCCCATGTGCCATCAAAAAGCCCAACTCTGCCCTCAACAAAGAGGCACAGCAAGAGAAAAAACAAAAAAAAAAGTAATCCAATTCAATTCTCATGCTACTGACTCTTATTTCTTCTGCCTTGGGATTGCCTTACCAAAACATGGTGCATTGGGCAATCTGAAACTAATATTCCCAAAATATGGACAAGATATTCATTTGTATTCTTTGCACCAGCAAGGTTAGCTAAGTCTCTCCCAGACACTAACATTCTCTGTCTTATTTCATTCTGAAAACATCACAGTGACCTTATTCTCTGAAAACTGTTCAATTGCTGTTGAATAGATCTGATGCTTTTATTGGATTCTACGCCATAAGAAAACTTGAGCTTCCAAAAAGCTCAGGTCTTTATACTTGAAACACAAGTCACTAGGCTTGATAGGTTCTACATTGCTAACAAATCCAACAGCCATTCCAGATAACATAATCTTTCACGGGGTCTCAGTTATTCGTTACGTTTATTTACTAGTTTGTACTGAGCTACCATTTTGTTTACTGATGAGTTTAGGATGCAAGTAACCTCAGCAAGGTCCAAATTTGCCACTCATTAGCAGCTTTTACCATGCTGGAAAGATACCAAGAACAGGGCCAAAGCTGTTTCCCACACTGCCGAGCTTATCTGTGCCTAAGGTTAAAGAGAATTCTGTTCACAATAGTGCGCTGAGAACCAACATCCTGGGGAGAACTTCTGCTTGCTTTCTTTCTCATTCTCTATTCTCCTCCCTTAGCAGAGGAATATGCAAGAAAGAAAGATGTTTTCCCAAGAGTCTATTTGCCACTTGCCTGACTGCTTTTGGCTTCCTGCATTATATCACAGTTATTTCAGCTTCTATGATTTCCGTGTCCAAAGTTTAGCACTGAGAGCATAAGTCGTGACAGAAGATTTTGGAAAGAGTACAGGTGTCCACTAGAAGTGAGACTTAAAATTATTATGTCACAAAACACATGATTACATTTGCAAAGAACATTTAGTTACACTTACCAAATCAAGTCAATGCCCAGACCCCTTTAGGTGACAAGTGGCACAAAGTAACTACACACAAGAAGCAAAATGTGTGTTCGGTACAGTAAAACTCACAGTATGGGTACAGTGAACTGTCTCTCTCACAGCTAGGCTATGCTAGGAGAAGACTCCAAAATAACTAACAAGGATAGCCTACTAGAAGTTGCTGATGCAGCTAAAAAACCCTATGCCATGCTAAAAGGACAAATACTGTTGTCATCAGTGCTTTGTACTAGCCCCGCTCACTCTGTCTTAGCCAACTAATTCCTATTTTAAAGATAAGCCTCAACCAGGAAACAAGAACTGTATCTTTTTTTAACCAACAGACAGAACTCAGCCTTCACTCACCCTCAGTGAAGAGGGAAACAACCAAGGGGGTCAAGTTTGTATTTTCAGGTAGACTCTCCATCTGATCTTCTCCCCCACCCTCCCTCTCTGTCCATATCTGCTTCTCATTTCAGTGCTGCTGGTCCCCTGCACTCATTTTATGTTATTGTTCTCAGCCTGTTTGACTTTCCTCATCCTTTGTTGTTAAGCAATTTCTCACAGCTGTAGCATTTCTGTTTTCCACTTGTTCTCAGTCGCCTACCTTTGCTTTGTGCAGTAGTCTGATGGCAAACAGATTTTTCTTCTGAAGTTGGAACACAAACCGTCTCCTTCTAATACAAATATTTTGTTCAATGTTAGCAGCACAGAGGGCTCAAATCTCTAGGAACTCTGCAGTGGGGAGGCAGGAGGGAAGCCCTTCTTGCTTCTTTCCCAATAACATAGGAAACAATATCCTCCTTCAGTACCTACAGTAATGTTGCAAGCCTCTGCCGCTACTTCAATATGTGAGTGTAAACAAACATGATTTACAAAGTAACACTTTGGCTATTATTGGCTAATCTGGGTACATATGGGAACAAAATGTTTATATTGCATGTTCATATAATACTTCTATATGCTTGCAATACCCTTCTAAAAGTCCTTTGTTTCCTTACATGCTGCAGTGAATATACTGGTAGTGACACATCTTTCAGTATGCCTTCTGTGTGTGCCGGACTAGCTGCTGGCATCTACCTGTGTCCTTCAGCCTGCCACACCAACAAGAAGGTCTGACTCCAGGCTTTGGAAGTGCTGCAGCTTCTACGCTCTCTCTCACTACATCGTCTTCTTGTGCTATTACTTGTAGCTACAGCAACAAGGGTGGGTGGAAGTCACACTTCCAGTAGCATTGGAGCAGGATGACTTGAGAAGATACAGGAGCCTAAGGGCCCTTTTTGCTTCAGCCATGTTAAAACAGCTATGTTTGTTATTGTCTCTAAGTAAGGATAACAGTAATTCAGTATCCCTACCCCAATTCTCTCCTAAGACTCTCAAGACCTCTTAAAATGCAGTTGAATCTTCATCCCAACATTCAAGGAGATGAGACACAGATGCTCTCTTCCTCCAGTGCCACAACAGACTGCAGCAGAGTGCCCCTCTGCTGAGCCGTGCTGCCTCAGTGTGTGGCACTCCAGTGGTCACGAAAGCCTTGCAGCTGCCACACAAACCCTTGGGCACTCAGGCTAATCATTTTCAGATTGACCTGAGAAGATCTAGATGCATGTAAACCTTACAACTCATGAAGGAATTAATCTCAAAGTGATCTGAAAAATATTGCCCTCAGAAACTGGCTTATAAAGACACCAGTGCTCATGCCTGGAAGGATCCCAAAGTTCTTCTCTTATCTGAATTATGTATTTGGCAAGAGAGGGGCTGCAGGAATGATCAGGACCAACTCCTTCAGCAACCAGTAAGTCCTGGAACGTGCGAGAGCCATGGTAATAATGCTGTTTGTTTGGGTTTTTTTTTGTCATTTCCAATTTGTAAGTCTCTCTCACTTTTCCTTCTTTTTCCCTTTCCCTGGTGGGAAAGGTGGGGGTTAACAGGGAGCATTTGCCACTCTGTTTATTGCTGTCCTGCTTTAAATGGTGGCACTGCCACGTGGAACAAAACCCACACAGTGATGAGGGCTCTTGTAACACCCTATGTGGCAGCACGCCACAATGTCACGGCAGTCACAAAGCAAGCAAAAGTAAAGCAGAAGCAGCAGCAGAAGCACTTCAATGGTTAATCATAACATTTTTATATCTCCTTGTCAACCCCCAGAGTCTCATTGTTCAGGGTCTTTTGGCATGTAGCTCCTTTGTTCTTCTGATTGGTCATCATGCGTCCGTTCACACGATCTTCACGCTTATCAAGGAGTTGGATTTTCCCATCCTGTTTCTTCATTCCTTTCCTCCTGTTTTTCAACCACAGGTGCAGAAAATAATTAACTCAAAATATGGCTCTATTCCATCAAGACCGTCAAGGCCGCCCGTGGCCCAGCCGATTCCCACATCTTCCCCCTTTTTGTTTTTCTACCAAAAATGCCGTGTTTACCATCCTCTGCAGGGCCTTTTGCAGACAGGATAGCAAACACGGAATGATGAGAAGGAGGTGATTCTTGAGACGCCAGAAGCGTTAGGTGGTTCCAGGTGAACATGGCTTTGTGCAAACTGTCATGTACCCGGATGTTAGTTCCTGTGAACTTTCTATCCCAACCAGGCAGCTATTTGCACGAGGTTCTCTGTTCTACTTCTGCCCAATCCGTAGCCATATCACACGCCAGGTCAGCCGATGAGGTTGCTGATCATGCACTGTCCATACTCTGCCTGACAGTACACAACCGCTGTTTTTTAACTCCTTATCGTGTACTCGGCTCCTTCAGCACATCCACAAGTCCTGGTTACTTCAGCATTTTTCTCTTATGTTTATTACAGCAACCTGCTTTTGTCCCATTTCTCTACATCTCCCCCATTTTTATTTAATGAATTTAAAGCAAGTGCTACATTGGCATGCGTAAGCGTCACTATTGGCATTATGGTCCAGTAACAGCCCTGCTACAGTGTAATACTAAAAATAAACATCAGAACACAAATGCTAATAAAAAGACACATAGATGTGAAGTGCATACCGTAACCTGCCGGGTGTAAAGAAGGGTCAGTTTAGCCTGAGAATGGTACATATTAACGGAAAATCTGTTACCTAACATATGGGGATACATTGATTTACTTGCATCCAGTTTTCTTCCTGTGTGGATGGTGGGATCCAAGCACTGCCTGACCACAACATATCATTATTGGCAATTGCAGGGGATGCATCCCCCCATGCCTGGTGTCGAAATAATGGTGTATCAATAATATGAGCTCAGTAAATTTGCATTTGGGTTATAGGTATACTCATCACACATACAAACATCCATAACATTCAGTATTGGCTATCCATATTAATCACCTAGGTTAAGATTAATGTATCTAGAACTATGACACATTAACTGTATAGGCTAAAATTAATGTACATAAAAGCATAAATCTGCAAACATCACCACATCTCTTCCCTGTTGCATGAAATGCTTCCGAAGTCCTGATAAATCAGAGTCCAAAAACAACAGTCTAAAGTCAAAGACATGAAATAATCAATACCTGCAGAACTTAACAAACCGCAAGACGCAAAAGCAGTTACTTAGTCCAGACAAATCCGTTAGATCACAGAAACCAAATAAATCCATCAGATTACATAAATACAAACACATAAAATCACACAATTATAGTCGTGACCACACACAGGCACACCAAGTTTTCAACATAAATCCAGATATTACAAAGGCTTATGAACAGACAAGGACTTACAATAATATTCAACATTTAACAGACAGATTCCCAAGTCTTGGTTTCAGGAAGAGTGCTCTCTTTTCAATTCTGTTTTAGGAAGGGTACTTTCCCTTCTCCCCAGGGATATAGCCCAACGCTGTGAAGCTTTCACTACGACTAGCAGGTAGGCAACAAGAAATAATACTGGAAGAATGGTTTTACCTTATTAATGGTCCCTGCTCAGAACTTTTCGGTCCTGGGATTGGAGGTTCTCCCTGCGATTCCTCGGACCATCGATGTTCAAGAGCAGGGTACTACCTGGGTATCCAAAATCTATTACCAGAAAGCAGCAAAATTATTCACTCTCCAAAACTTAACTCCGGAGCCCTAGAAAGCAGGCACTCTCGAGAACTCATTAGCATATATTAATATCATAATCAGCTAGAGCGGTTTGCAGCAATAAGGATTCTCCAGTTAATACCACAAAGTCATCTTTAGCGAGCAGCAGGTAAATAGCATCAGGATCACGTCCTGTCAATTGCTGACAATGATCTGACCTTGTGCTGTTAAGGACACTATCATGTCTGCCTTTGTGGTTAATGTTTTCATGGGTGTATGAGACAAAAAGATCCATTCCAGAGTCTTCAACTCCTGCGCATTAGCACACCACTGACCTAAAAGAGCATAAGGCTGGAAAAAGCCCCACATAAAATATATGCAAATTTGTTGGTAAATTGACATTAATTCTGGAGGTAAAGGCAGTTGCTATTTTATCCGAAACTTTTTTTAAGACAGTTTTCACTTCTGGTGTCAATGTCCTGGAAGATATCAAATCTGAGTCCCTTTTAACAAGGTAAATAGAGGGGAAAACTCTTCAGTCGTGATGCCTAAAATGGGTCGTACCCAATGAATTGTTCCTAATAATTTCTGTAAATCATGAAGAGCGGTGACCTGGTCAACAACACGCTATGGTTGTGGGAGCACTTGTGAAGTAAAAAGTTTCCATGCCAGATACTTCCAGGGCTGCTCTGTCTGCACCTTTTCCCAGGCTATCTGTAACCCGTAGATCTTTAATGACGATTCTAATTTAGCGAAAGCAGTGAGAGGCACATTTTGTGTTTCAGCAGCAAGGAGGATGTTGTCCATATAGTGATATAAGTAAATCTGTTTAAAAGATTGCTGTACTTCTTTTAGTGCTGCAGCCACGACTATCTGGCAAATTGTGGGGCTATTCACCATGCCTTGGGGCACAACGACCCAATGGTATCGCTGCATGGGTTTGCTGTTGTTAATTGAAGGCACAGAAAATGTAAAACGAGCACAATCATCAGGGTGCAAAAAACCCCGTTAAAAATCCGTCCTTTAAATCAATAACAAAAAGAGGCCAATCTTCTGGAATCATAGCTGGGTTAGGGACACCAGGCTGTAGTGGCTGCATTGGGCTCATTACTGCATTTATAGCCCGCAGATCTTATAGTAATCTCCATTTACCAGACTTTTTTGGAATGACAAATCTAGGGGTGTTCCATGGGCCAGTAGATGGTACCAGGTGACCTAATGTCAGCTGCTTGTCCACAAGGAGTTCTGCTGCAGTAACGGATCCGTGCACACTTTTTCCAACCAAGGGCTTGACTGTAAGGAAGACGCTTCTTGCCGCGCCACTTCCGGGTCAGGCCGGGCCAGGCGGGTGCGCCGGGGCCGGGGGTGGGGGCCCGGCCGCGCCTCCGGCTGCTGATCGAGGGGAGCCCTCCGGCGGGAAGGGGCGGCGCGCGTCAGGGGCGGCCCGGGGAGGGTCCCAGGCCCCAGCAGTGCCCGGTTCGCTGACCCGCACGGCGCGGTGACCCCTGGCGCTGCGGCCAGACCCGGCCCGGTGCTGGGCCGTGCTGTGTCGGAGGCGTTACATGGCTTTGCGCTGGAATTCACCCTGCTCTGATCCCAGGTTGCTGTAGAGGGACCCTGTTGTACACTTTCGGGGTGCTGGGCTTTCCACCCCACTTCCCATTTCTCTGGAATAAAAGGATTGTCAGGTTCTGACGGATTTAACTCCCTCATTTCTCGTGTTGGGTTAGGAATTTCATTGTATGTGAGGTTAAATATTTCAAAAGACTGCGGCTCTGTCTCTGCTTTTGAGATAACGGTGGAGGAGTAGCAGCCGTTTGTAAGAGAGTTTCTGCAGGTTTTAGAGCATTTAAAGCTGTATGCATGGATTTCCAAGTAATGATGTCCTCAGGGATTTTAAGCTGCATCACTTCGTTCTTTCAAAATTCTCTGTAAACTCTTTTGATGGAACTTTCATTTCTGTGTAGCTGACTGTCCCATCCTTCAGTGAGCGGGGGGGGGCGAAGGGTCTGTTGGACCCAGCCCCTGCTCACGGCTCTGGCCCCTGCTCACGACTCCTGGTCATGGCTCTGGCCCCTGGTTAAGAAGGTTTGTGCGGTACCCTTGCAATCATATGGTGTGAGCTCAGCATAATGGTGACTGAGCATACGGGGATCCTAAGCCATGTTGTATGCACGTCGAACGCAATTCCTTGATGACTCCCCACTGAAAAGGTTCCCATTCTGCTGCTGCACCGCTGGCCTGATAAACCGGATAAGCAGCTTTTTCCACCCTCATTGCCTTAACCGTTTCAACATTGCCGTTGTCATAGGTGTTTCCAGAACTTAGCTGGATCAGGACCAGCGATAGTTACCTGCCCTGGGGAGGCACTACACAACTCAGTGACAACAGAAGACACAGGCACCCCGGCCCTATTAACACAATGTGTACGTCCCGTCCCAGTACCCTCCGTATCAGACAAGCCAATCAGCGGAGGCTCGAGGTGATGTGGAATGACGAGACTCAGGGAGAGGTATTGATGCAGCATCGACCGATTCTCCCACAGTCTGTTGAACCCCTTCAGTAAGGGGGAGTTGTGGTGCCGTGGGCAGGGGGAATGTAGAAGGCGACACTGGCTGAGGAGAAGGCTTGGGGTCAGTAGTACTCGCAGCAGCAACTTTTCCGCCCACAGCTGAGCCAGTGAGTCTTTAACAAATTGCCACATCGTCAGAGACTGTGTTGCAACCTGATCCCCTTTAGAAGCAGCCTCGGACAGTTTTTTTCCTGCTTCCTCCCATGTCTCTGTATCAAAGGCAGTTTTAGCAATAGCAGGCAGCTCATTACACTTACACCATAGCAAAATCGTGCGCACATCTTGTTCTTCATACTTAATGCCGCAGTTTTTGAGTATACGCATTAGTATATTCAGGATAGACATTTGTTCTACAGAAATTTGCGCGCACATGTTCCCAATGGCTCACCTGTCAAGGTGTCGAAATTGCCGGCCAGCTACGGACTCTCCTCGTCCTTCCAATAGCTTCGTTGGGCTCTGCCGTCACCGCTCACCATCCATGGTCGATGCCTCAGCAAGATTTTGTCATGTCAGGGCTCACCATTTGTGGCAGCACGCCACAATAAGTCACAGCAGTCACAAAGCAAGCAAAAGCAAGAAAAAGTAAAGCAGAAGCAGCAGAAGCACTTCAATGGTTAATCATAGCATTTTTATATCTCCTTGTTCCCCCCCAGAGTCTCATTGGTGAGGGTCTTTTGGCAAGTAGCTCCTTTGTTCTTCTGATTGGTCATCATGCATCCGTTCACACAACCTTCACCCTTATCAAGGAGTTGGATTTTCCCATCCTGTTTCTTCATTCCTTTCCTCCTGTTTTTCAAACACAGGCACACAAAATAATTAGCTCAAAGATACGGTTCTATTCCAGCAAGACCGTCAAGGCCGTCCACGGCCCAGCCGATTCCCACACCCTAAACTCCCCAGTGAAAGTCTACCAGGAGCTGGACACTCCACACACTTGCTTGTGCCCATATGTTCATAGTTAGAAGGCTAGGAAGGGTCTTTTGTCCAGCCTTCTATATGCTTTGGGATTGAGTACATGCTTTGAGAATTTGGGGCATGAGTCCTCTCATTCCTAAAGCACAGAAAGCAAGTAAGACACAAGTGTGGAAGAGGTAGGAGGCAATCTTTTGCATGCCCAGCGGCCTCCAAATTCCTGGATAATCCTGTTTGTTTATGTGAAATTTGCTCTTCTTACATCAGCTTTGGCAGCAGTTCAGATAATGGAAAGACATCAAAAAGAATATGTGACATTAGAATCTGGAAAGTCATTTCTGTTTCATTAGTAATTGTATTTTGTTATACAGCACTGTGAGTTTATGCCACGCATTAAAGAGCATGACATGTCTGCCTTTAGCACCAGCTCTTACGGTTCTGGTTGGTGGACTTAGAGCTGTGTTAATGAATACTTCTGTTTGCTATTTAACACAACAAGTGAGGACACCTTCACACACATGCATACACACCCCCTTCCTCTTTTTATCCAGCTGCCACAATCCAGTGTAACAAGACACTGACCTTGCGTTGTGTTCAAGGTCTGCTCTTGCTAGTTTACTGTCTTTGTTGATCTGCCATCATAGCATAAATCCTCTCTTCTTTTGAGAATTTCCATCATAAAAGGGTTAATTGTATCACACATCATTCTCGTGGACTGGTGAATTCAGGGGAATAATCACCTCTTCTGACCAGTTGGTTATGCTGAGTTTGATGCACCTCAGGATGTTGTTTGCCATCTTGGCTGCCAGGGCACACTGCTAGCTCACATTGAGTCTGCTGTCAGTCAGCACCCTCAGATCCCTTTCTGCAGGGCTGCTCTTCAACCACTCCTCTCCTATTTTATACTTGTGTCTGGCTTTACTCCATCCTACATGCGACATCCGACATTTAGACTTACTGAATTTCATCCCATTAATCATTACCCAGTGCTCCAATGTACCTAGATCCCTCTGCAATGCCTCTTGTCCCTCAAGAGAGTTGACAGCACCTCCTAGTTTGGTGTCATCAGCAAGCTTGGTAATGGTGCATTCACCTCCTGCATCCAGATAGTTGAGAAATACCTTGAACAGCACTGGTCCTAGGACTGAGCCTTAAGGAACACCATTGGTGACTGGTCACCAGCCAGATGTAGCCCCATTCACTACAACCCTTTGAGCCTTGTCTTCAGCCAGTTCTTCACCCAGCACAGTGTGCACCTACCCATCTCACAGTTGGACAGCTTGTCCAGAAGGGTGCTGTGAGGGACAGTATCAAAAGCCTTACTAAAATTCAGAAAAACTACATCCACTGCCTTCCCTTCATTCATGAGGTGAACAGCCTTATCATAGAAGGACATCAGATTAGTTAAACAGGACTTTCCTTGGTGAACTCATGTTGACTGTGCCTGATGATTGTGTTTTTCTTTAAATGCCGTTCAATAGTACCCATTATGATCTTCTCCATAATTTTTCCGGAAACTAAGGTTAGACTAACAGGTCTGAAGTTTCCTGGGTCTTCCCTCATGGCCTTCTTGTAAATTGGCTAGTTTCCAGTCAGCAGGGACATCCCCAGAATCCCAAGACCTTTGGTAGATTATCCAGAGGGGTCCAGCTGTAACATCTGCTAGCTCTTTCAGTACTCTGGGATGAATCCCATCAGGCCCCATGGACCTGTGAACATTCAGCTGATACAGCTGGCCCACAAATGGAAAGTCACTGTTCCCACTCACCGGGTCCTCTGACTCAGGGCATCGGGCTTGTCTGTATTGTTAAAGACTGAGGCAAAAAAAAAATATCGAATGCCTTCACTTTTTCTTCATTAGTCAGATGACCATCTTCAACAAGTACCAGTCCAATGCTGTCTGACCCTCAGTCACACTGCCAGTGAGTGTTACCGTTGCCTAGTCTGATAGCTAAAAGATAAAAAGTGATGAACTCCTTTACTGGACACATGAATCAAGAGTCAAACTGGTTAGAAAATAAGCTTTTATTCAAAAGGAAAGTTTAAGGGTTATTGTGAAAAGGAAGGTAAGTTTTTTGTGTCAGTTATTGCAGTCTGTCTGAGAGAGGCTTTTATCAGCTGGAACACTGCACTGAGGCTCTGTGGTGCATACTGCCAGTTTCTAACCCTGCTCACATAGAAAGGGATTTGTTTCTTTATGGACCCACGTATGTCTGCTAGGCCACTCACCACAGCCCTAAAGGGTCTGAATATTCCTGGCATGGTAGCATCCTGGTAACTGGACAGAGTATGAGTGAGAAAACAAGACACAGTAATGTTTGGAAACTTATCAGAAAACACAGGCATGTGGATAGAAGCACAAACCCGTCCTTTATAAAAAAACAGAAACCCTGCACCGTAGTAAAACATCCACTAGGTGTGTGTACACCTATCATTCGATTCATACTTCCTACCCAGGAGGAGAGCATTGTTGAGAAAGGTTCAAGGAGAGTGTTGTTTGTAATAAATGCAACAACATACTTAGTATAGGGAAAAAAAATCATCAAGCACATTCAGTATCCATGCAATAAAAACTTTAAGAAGGATAACCTACGTGAAAACCACTGTTAACCAGCCTAGAACCTTGTGTTTGATGTTTACTACAGGCCACCCTATCAAGGTGAGCCTATTGACGAAACCTTTGTACTCCAGCTGCAGGACGCATCGTGCTCACACGCTCTCATCCTGCTGGTGGACTTCAACCACCCCAACATCTGCTGGAAAAGTAGCACGGTGAGCTGTAGGCAATCCAGAAGACTCCTGTAGTGTATGGAGGATAACTTCTTAAGCCAGGTGAAAAACAGCCCTACCAGAGGGAATATGATATTGGACCTGATAGTCGCCAATACAAGTGAGCTGATCGGTGATGTCAAGACTGGAGGCAGCCTGGGCTGCAGTGATCATGCACTGGTGGATTTCACAGTCCTGAGGAATATGGGTCAGGTGAAGCATAAAGTCAGGACCTTGAATTTCAGGAAAGGAAACTTCCAGCTCTTCAAGGAGTTAAACAATAGAACCCCCTGGGAAACAGCCCTCAGGGACAAGGGAGCAGAACAGAGCTGGCAGATCTTTAAGGACGCTTTCCATAGAATGCATGAGCTCTTGATCCCCAGGTGTAAGAAGTCAGTAAAGCTAGGCAAGAGACTGGCGTGGATGAGTCAAGCCTGCTGGTAAACTTAAAGGGCAAAAAGGAAAAGCAACAGGCAGAGTTAGGATTAGGGTTAGGGTTAGGGTTAGGGCTAGGGTTAGGGTCATTAGGGTTAGGGTTAGCGTCATTAGGGGTAGGGTTAGGGTCATTAGGGGTAGGGTCATTAGGATTAGGTTTAGGGTTAGGGTTAGGGTTAGCGTTAGGGTTAGGGTTAGAGTTTAGGGTTAGGGTTAGGGTCATTAGGTTTAGGGTTAGGGTTAGGGTTAGGGTTAGGTTTAGCGTTAGGGTTAGGGTCATTAGGGTTAGGGTCATTAGGGTTAGGGTTAGGGTTAGGATTAAATTTAAGGTTAGGGTTAGGGTTAGTGTTAGGGTTAGGGTTAGGGTCATTAGGGTTAGGGTTAGTGTCATTAGGGGTAGGGTTAGGGTCATTAGTGGTAGGGTCATTACGATAAGGTTTAGGGTTAGCGTTAGGTTTAGGGTTAAGGGTTAGGGATAGTGTTAGCGTTAGGGTTAGGGTCATTAGGGTTAGGGTTAGTGTTAGGGGTTAGGATGAAGTTCAGGGTTAGGGTTAGGGTACAGGATTAGGGTTAGGGTCACTAGGGTTACGGTTAGGGTTAAAGTTAAAGGTTAGGCTTAGGTTTAGGGTTAGGGTTAGGGTCATTAGGGTTAGGGTCATTAGGGTTAGGGTTTGGGGTTAGGGTTATGTTTAGGGTTAGGGTTAGTGTTAGGGTAAGAGTTAGGGTCAGGGTTATGGTTAGGATCATAAGGGTTAGGGTTAGGGTTAGGGTTAGGGTTAGGGTTAGCGTTAGGGTTAGTGTTAGGGTTAGGGGTTAGGGTTAGGGTTAGGGTTAGGGTTAGGGTTAGGGTAATTAGAGGGTTAGGGTTAGGGTTAGTATTTAGGGTTAGGGTTAGGGTTAGGGTTAGGGTTATGGTTAGGGTCATTAGGGTTAGGGTATGGGCTAGGGTTAGAGTTAGGTTTAGGGTTAGGGTTAGGTTTAGTGTTAGGGTAGGGTTAGGTTTCGGGATATGGGTTAGGGTTAGGGTCATTAGGGTTAGGGTCATTATGGTTAGGGTTAGGCTTAGGGTTAGGGTTAGGTTCATTAGGGTTTGGGTCATTAGGGTTAGGGTTAGGGTTAGGTTTAGGGGTAGGATTACGGTTAGGGGTAAGTGTTAGGGTTGGGGTAAGGGGTTCGGGATTGTTTTAGGGTCATTAGGGTTCGGTCATTAGTGTTAGGGTTATGTTTAGGGTTAGGGTTAGCGTTAAGGTTAGGGTTAGGTTTAGGGTTAGGGGATAGTGTTAGGGTTAAGGTTAGGGTTAGGATTAGGGTTAGGGGTTACGTTTAGAGTTAGGGTTAGTGATTAAGGTTAGAGTCATTAGGGATAGGGTCGTTACGGTTAGGGTTAGGGATAGTGTTAGAGTTAGGGGTTATGTTTAGGGGTTAGGGTTAGGATTAGAGTTAGGGTTAGGGGTCAGGGTTAGGGTTAGGGTTAGGGGTTTGGTTTAGGGTTAAAGTTAGGGTTAGGTTTAGGGGTTAGGATTAGGATTAGGGTTAGGGATTAGTGTTAGGATTCGGGTTAGTGTTAGGGGTTAGGCTTAGGGTAATTGTGGTTAGTGTCATAAGGGTTACGGTTAGGGTTAGTGTTAAAGGTTAGGGTTAGGTTTATGGTTAAGGTTAGGGGTTAGGGTTAGGATTGTTGTTATGGCTAGGGTTAGGGTTTAGGGTTAGGGTTAAGGTTAGGATTAGAGTTAGGGTTAGGGGTCATGGTTAGGGTTAGGGTTAGGGGTTTGGATTAGGGTTAGAGTTAGGGGTTAGTGTTAGGTTTAGGGTTAGGTTTATGGTTAGGGTTATTGTTAGGGTTAGGGTTAGTGTTAGGGTAGGGTTCGGGTTCGGGATGAGGGTTACGGTTAGGTTTAGGGGTAGTGGTTAGGTTTAGTGTTAGAGTTAGGGTTATGGTTAGGGTTATTCTTAGGGTCTAGGGTTAGGGTTAGGTTTAGTGTTAGGGTTAGGGGTTAGGGTTAGGATTACGTTTAGAGTTAGGGTTAGGTTTAGGGTTAGGGGTTAGGGTTAGGGTTAGGGTTAGTTTTAGGGATTAGGTTTAAGAGTTAGGGTTAGGGCCATTAGGGTTAGGGTCATTAGGTTACCGTTATGATTAGGGTTAGGGTTAGATTTTAGGGTTAGAATTAGTTTTAGGAGTTATGGTTAGTATTAGGGTGAGGGTTTTAGGGTTAGTGTTAGGGTTTAGGGTTAGGGGTTAGGATTAGGGTTAGAGTTAGCGTTAGTGCTAGGGTTAGGGTTAGGGTTAGGGTTAGAGTTAGGGGTTAGGGTTAAGTTTAGGGTTAGGGTTAGTGTAAGAGTAAGGGTTAAAGTTAGGGTTAGGGGTTAGGGTTAGGGTTAGGGTCATTATGGTTATGGGTTAGGGTTAGGGTTAGGGTTAGGGTTAGGGTTAGGGTTAGTTTTAGGGTTAGTGTTAGGTTAGGGTTCGTTTTCAGGATTTGGGTTAGGGTTAGGTTTAGGGGTAGTGTTCAGGTTTAGGGTTAGAGTTAGGGTTAGATTTAGGGTTAGGGTCATTAGGGTAACTGGTTAGGTTTAGGATTAGGGTTAGGTGTTAGTTTTAGGATTGGGGTTACTTTTATGGGTTAGGGTTAGTTCTTAGGGTTAGCGTCATTATGGTTAATGTCATAAGGGTTACGGTTAGGGTTACGGTTAAAGGTTAGGTTTAGGTTTAGGGTTAGGTTTAGGGGTTCGGGTTAGGATTGGTGTTAGTGCTAGGGTTAGGGGTTAAGGTTCGGGTTAGGGCCATTAGTGTTAGGGTCTTAAGCGTTAGGGTTAGGGTATAGGGTTAGGGTTAGGGGTAGGAGTTTGGGTTAGGGTTAGAGTTAGGGTTAGGGTTAGGGTGAGATTTAGGGTAATTAGATTTGGGTCATTAGGTTTAGGGTTAGCGTTTGGGTTAGGGTTAGTTTTAGGGCTTAGTTTTAGGGTTAGGGTTAGGGTTAGGGGTTAGAGTTAGGATTAGGTTTAGGGTTAGGGTTAGGGTTATAATTAGGAGTTAGGGTTAGGTTTAGGGTTAGGGTTAGTGTAAGGGTTAAGGTTAGAGTTAGGTTTAGGGGTTAGGGTTTAGGGTTAAGGTTAGTGTTAGGGGTGGGGTTCGGGTTTGGGATAAGGATTAGGGTTAGCTTTAGGGGTAGTGTTTAGGGCTAGAGTTAGGGTTAGGGTTAGGGTTATGGTTAGGGATTAGGGTTAGGATTAGGTTTAGGGGTTAGTGTTAGGATTAGGGTTAGGTTTAGGGGTTAGGATTAGGGTTTAGGGTTAGGGTCATTATCATTAGTGTCATAAGGTTTACGGTTAAGGTTAGGGTTAGGGTTAGGGTTAGGGTTAGGTTTACGGGTTTGGGTTAATGTTAGAGTTAGGGTTA
>Ga0065711_1006013_pt1 | contig 18544 bp, 9 predicted proteins | sample Hoacrofraction12_FD_59098 | JGI IMG/M metagenome (GOLD analysis project Ga0065711, IMG submission 59098) | Hoatzin crop microbial communities from Cojedes, Venezuela - Epithelial fraction 12 v2 (version 2) | ecosystem: Host-associated > Birds > Digestive system > Esophagus > Crop | place...
TTTTTTTTGCCTTTTTTTTTTTTTTTTAATTAAGGAGACTAATGACATGAGTTGTAGCCACAATAGTAGATGCCCTTGCCACTAGTCCATCAAACACTGGCTGGGGCCTTTGGAGAGATCCTTACATAGCAGCTTGCAACCACCCCAAGCAGTTGCATTTCTCTCTGTAAATTAAATTTCTTTAAAAAGTCTCATTTTATCCTGAGGCTGAATTTCTGTTCCAGTAAATTCTGATCTACAGAGACATCTACTTCGCATTGAAGTTGATCAGAGCTGCAGGTGACCAGTGCCTCTGTAGCTCAGACCCCTAGGCTGGATTTCTCCCAGAGTACGAATATGTTATTAATGTGAGCTAGCTGTCTAGCTAAAAGCCTGGTGAAAAACACTTTTGTGCTTTTCACAGAAGTGAGATGGTTGATTATGATGCAAATTCCCAAGTCTCCTTCTTGAAGGTTTTTGCCTGGAGTTTATTTTAAAACACTTTTTAAAAAATTTTTCCTAATGAAGCCTTAAGTAAGGAGTAAACATGTAAAAACAGCGTCTCAGGACTTTTCTACTTTTTCAGTTAAACAGAATTGAATGAGATAGAGGGGAAAAAAGCCAAACAATCCTTCGTTCTCCAGTGCTTTTTTTTAGTTGGGATGATTTTTTCTTTAGGTTATAACTGCTTTTGGAAAAAGAAAATATCAAGCACACCTGAGGTTTTAAACAAACAGTTCCTGCTGTTAAACAAATCTATGGTGAATTGCAGATGGAAAAAAAGTCCCTGAAGCAGAGGCAAAAATCCAGTAGTAGTTCACCGGGTCTGTATCTAGGCTCTTGCTTTGGTACTAATGGGATTTCTTTGATAGGTGGACTCAGGCTTTTGATAGAAGCGAGATTTAATGAGAATATGTTCACAACTTCTTTTGCTGCCTTAGTTCATATGTTTGGTTTCCAGGTTTGGTGTTATACCTTGCTTTTTAGAGTCTGCATTGTACAGATCACAGCTGTAATTTAATTTCTGTGCTCTTTTATGCTGCAGTACTCACAATGCACAAGAGAAAGCTACTCTGTCTTGATGTGTACCTGACAGAGATTAATTTGCCAGGAAGTTGGGTTCAAATTAAAGAATGACATTTTGCCCTTGCTCTTAGCAACTGAAGATTGCCAAACACACCACTGGATAAAAGAAGCTGCGTGGATAGATATGTTACTCTTTTTACTTGCCAGTTGGCAGCTGGACAATCAAGGGCTCTTGAATTATTAGAAATGTTTTATTATTTTGTTGTTGAGTTATGGCAAACGGGTCTCACAATTCTTCTTCATCTTAAACAGAGGTTTCAGTAGGTGATTCAGGAAGAAACCTGCTTTAGATGATCCATTAAGTTCTTGTCTGGAGGAGAGAAATTTAGTGTTGTGCTGGTGTGAGGAGCCCTCAGTCCCCTGGGTTAATTGATACAATCGCTGAAAAAGGCTGTCAAAGCCGAACAGTCAGTTCTATCAAGGCTGTAGGAGCTTGATGACAAGCCTCAGGTCAAATCTCTCAGCACAGATATATGCAATACTTTGTCAGCTGCATTTATGCTGCATCAGGGAGAGGAAGAAGTAGTAATACAGGCAAAGCTGGAGCGCTTTGTCCAACTTGCTGGGACATCACAACTTGGATTTTTCGTACTCAGAACGGAACTAGCATAAAGAAATAATGAATTATTTTAGCTCTAGTCGTGTAAGAAATATTTGGAGAATAGACCTGAAAATGTCATCCCAGAATTGCGTATTTCAAACATTAAACAAAAACCAAAACCCTGCAAACCCCACAAAAGCCAAACCAAAAAATCCTCTTCCTTCTTCCAATCTTTTCCCTCCCCCACACGTTAGAACCTCACTGGAATGAAAAATAAAACATGTCTCAACTTTGCCTGTAGAAATGCTCTGGCAATGCAGCAAGCAGCCTGCCTGGGAGAAACGCAGGGAAGCAAGAGGAAGGTGGAGGGCCAGCAGACAGGTTTCACGGAGAGGACTGGGCTGGAACTTCAGCATCATCACACTGTGTTTGCAAAAACCTTTGATTTTTGACAGGTATGTGCATTCATAGAAAAGCATGGTTAGAAAGTTTACTGAAGTAGTCCAGTCTTCCGGTTTACTGTCTCTATTTAGTTTTGCTTGAGATCATCACACCATGAAAGGCAGAATATGACAGATGTGTTCAGGAGGGAGAATACGTCCGAGGGAGACTTCTGCAGTGTTTCTGGATCACTGACGTATAAGTAAAGTGACTTCCCATTCTTTTTGAGAAGAAGAAAGTTGGATTGTTATCAAATTAAGTAATTAATATTAAATTGTATTTGGTGTTGAAAGGCTGAATGACATCCCAGAATATCTAATTTTCATTCTCAAAAGCCACAGTTACTTTATTAACACTCTCACTGCTGCATCTTCATATTGTCCAGACCCGCATCTACGATTTATAGACCTCAACATCTCTCTCCAAATCAAGGATTATTTACATAAGTGTGGAGAAAGAAATACACGCATCAAAGGTCACCCAATGGGACTGACTCACTAGCAACTTGTAAAGGCGGTAAAGCGTAAACATGAAGATTTCCTGCATACTATGCAATTGCCCCAATCACCAAGTAACAGTTATTCGACTGCCATCCAAATATCTCCTGATGAAAATCCCAGTGAAGCAGCTACACTTCCATGGCTGCATTCAGTCTGACTCAATCGGTCAGGACTATTTAACAGAAACTTCGCATTACAAAGTCTTCTTCCAGCACAGTCTTCCAGCAGAGCTCTATTGTAAAGCGTTCGTTTGCGGGAGAAAAGAATCACTTCTGTTTCTGGCTTTCACTTCTAGCTCAAGATAGACCTACTAGACCTTTTCTCCTGCATTGTTCTTTTTTGAGTGCCTGGGCTTATTTACATTATAGGTTTTATTCATCTGATTCAACAGATTTACTCCTGTATGCACGTAAAGTAAAATGAGAATAGAATGAACCTTCCCATCGTCCCCCTGTTATGCCATACACCCTTCTCCTCCACAGTATCCAAAACGTAGGTACATGCCAAGAGTGCAACAATGTGTCAGTGCATGTATGTTCTTGGCACTGACTGTAACAGCATGACCCAGCATATTCTATTCCTTGATTCCTCTCGCTGAAGAATAAAATAATTTATTTTTGCAAATTAAATAAAAACCTGGACATCTCTTTGAAACAAACTACATCAGGAGCTGTTGGAGGAAACAAGGCCATAACAGAGAAGATAAATGAGTTTTTCATATCAGTTCACTGTGGGAGAATCTTTCTTTACAGGGGTGCATCAAAGGTGGTGTCTCAAACTGTAGGTTTCAGAACAAAGTTGATATAAAGTATGTCAACTATTTCTCAGGATTCAGCCTAATGAACTGTGGCAGCACTGTGCAATTTATCACATCAACCTTGGTATCAGAAGGATGTAATGTGAACTTCTTTAGGGTTTTCATGGGGTTCCAGAGATAACACTCACCACAAAAGCCTGACATAAAGCGAAAATCAGTAGAAGAAAATCTGACTTATGTACTGGCTAAAACAGTTCTGAAGAATAAAATAGTAGGCATATAAGCAAAATAATACACTATGGGAGAGTCAAGCAGGATATTTACGCCACTCAAACCTCTTTTCATTCTTTGAGGAAACCGAGAAGGATGTAGACGAATGTGATCCAGCTGATCACATTAATCTGGAGGGGAGAAAGCTTTTAAAAGTCTTTCCCAAAACACTTTAGCTAGGATGGGTAAAAGAGAAGGGAGTCTCATGAACTAATAATGGACTAAAGCATAGGAAAAAAGGACAGGAAAGAAGCATTAGTTTTCACAACGGAAAGAAATAGGCATCTGTGCTGGGGACTATTCAATCTACTGTATTTATAAATGATCTAGAAAAAGAGATTGGATAGGAAGAATGTAGTCTGAGGAGCAAAAACAGAAGCTGACTGAGAGCCATTGCAGATGTCTTATACCAAAAAAAAAATCAGCAATAAAATGGAAGATGAAATTCTGCATTAGTAAAGCAAAAGAAAGCATGAGGAAAAAAAAAAAAAGAATTCCAGCTATTCCATAATGATGAATTGTAAAGTAGCTACCACCACTCAGATAAGAGATTTTGGTATAATAGATAGCTCTAAGAAAATATCAGCTTGATGCTAATCAAAAAGGGACTAGGATTTTAGGCATTATTTTGAGAAATATGGAGACCTGGCATACATGCAGTTTTGATTCCCATTATCTCCTAATGAATACAGTTGACTGAGGAAAGAAACAGAAAAATGTGACAAGCACAAAGAACTCAACCAACAAGGAAAGATTGCATATACCAAGACTCCTCAACCTGTAAAGGAGATGGCTCTATGAAAACTTGATAGTCAGGAGTGACATGAAGTTGAATAGAGAATCATGATTCAGTCTTTTTCATAATATCATAATTAGAAGAAAGATAATGAAGGCATATTTTGACCATACCTTCCATAATGAGCTGTGAAATTGATTGCCAGTTGTGGATGGAAACGGGTTCAGGAAACAAACTCCCTTAGATGTAGATATACAACTAAACAGAATGCTGACTCAGCTCTCCATTTGCCATTTACTGCTGTCCCCTATCAGAAGGAAGATGCCCAACTTTGGAGTTTTAGTCTAGCACATAACAGCTGGTTTTATGTCTTTTACTGCACTAGCAAGAAGTTATGTATCTTCCATCCCCTCTAGCAGGCCAGCGAAGTGCTATTTCAGAAATTATTCTGCATGTTCTGAACTTCTTTCCTAGCAGTGTCTAGTTCCTCTAAAGTTAATGCTGTGTTCAGAGCAGTGAGAGGCTTACAGTTTCAATGCAACTTCTGGCACAATGCAGTACTTCACCTCCAGTTTTCTATAAGGTACTGTCTTTTCATATTTCACGTGTTTTATGATGTTAGGATTGTCTCAGAAATGCTTACAGTGTTGGGCCACATAGTAATGTGTATTTTTTCTAATGATTTTTTAAAATTAGTTTAGTGCTTGTGACCAACTTTGACCTATCTAAATTTGGAGACAGATTATGATAGATTGCCAATGATATGCCTTTTAGGACTGTTTTTCCTAAATATAGGAAAGAGAAATAGAACAAGGTGGAATGGAGCGAAAGGTTCAGATAAAATGTAAAAGAATTGGGAGACTTTGACCATACGGAATGATTACGTATTAAAATTCTGTACCTAAATGCAATCTGTATCTGTTAAATATGTTAAATAAGGCTTAATTGACCACCCAGCCAGGACAGTGGTAAAGATCGCATAATGCTGAAAACTTATATATATACTGTAAGTATAGAAAACTCCATAATAGAACTCACCCTGGTGGTAAGCATTTAGATAAATTTCACAAGAAGAAGTGATGCAGAGACTTAATTTTTAGACATTATAAAGGATTTGCATATTGTGTTAGAGTCTTTCTTGGAGCAAGAAGAATTCACAAAACGAAAATTTTGTCCCAAGCAATACAGAACCTGGTAAATGTGTATCTGACAATGATCCACTCTGTCACAATAGTTAGAAAGCCAAAATATCCACTACGTATCATTTAGGTTCAAAAAATGGCATTACATAATAAGCTATGAAAAAGAACTGAAAGAAGGATTGGAAGGAGTAAAAGTCTTTCAGATATCAGGAAGACTGTTTAGACACACAGTGTTGATGGCCCAAACTAAACCAAGACTGCCTAACAAGAAGAAATTATTAGAACACCAAGAAAAAGATGGCATAGTTTTAATAGCAAAGTAGAGGAAGGTAACAGAATTAGTAGACTACTTCAAAGTTGGAAATCATGTTCAAGTGAAGGAAATATGAAACTGGTGGTATACATGTAGAACTTCACTGAAGTATAAAATATATTGTATGCAATACAGAATGTAATATAGTGTTATATTAACATAATGTATTTATATTATATACATACACAGAGATGTTATAAAATATAAAAATATAAAAAGGGCAACTTAAATGTAAACGCAGAACAAGACAGACCAAAAAAAGGATTTTTGAGGAACACTTGGAAAAACATACCAAATCTGTTAAGAACTTTTCTAAAACACAAGAAAAGAGAAAACTAGTAAAATGCCTAATAGAAAATGAGATACAAGAGGAGTAGTCAGGGCGCATAAGACTATAGGGCAAAAAGTCAAAGTAATCTTATTTTATTGCCATAAAACAGACAATCTTAGGTAGATTTCTGTGTCCGGCTCCTTCTTTACAGCATGCTAATTTATGCAACCATGGCCAACACTGAAGTATGAGCAAAAGAGACTTTGTAATAAATGAATAAAATTCTTAATAAAGCACTGGAGCAGAGTTCTAATATTTCTGATGAAATTCCAGGAATTCTAAAGGAATTTAAATATGAATTTGGTAACAGTTAAGTACTGTGTTCAGTATACCACTTATATTGGCCTTGCTGTCAGAGAAATAGAAAATATTTTTGTAATACTAGCTCCACTTTTTTTAAAAGGCATCCAAAAGTACTTATGAATCAGCAATTTTGAGTCTTCTGACATGCAAATTATGTGAGGCCATAATACATACATGAATGTATAAACAGATGGCAAATGTGTTATAAGGAATAAATCGTGCCTCACAAATTTCTTGAAATTCTCCGAAAAGAAGTCCATGGAAACATGGCAAAGAATGATCCAACTAGTGAAATGGACTAAACTGCAGTTTTCCATACAACTTTAGGCAAAGTCCTTCACCAAAAGGTGCTAAAAATTAGACTAATATGTTACAGAAAGAAGATGTGCTCGTGTACACAAAACTAGCTAAAAGTCAGGAAGTAACAAGGACAGGCAGGAGTGGCAGAATTCCCCAGGGCCAGCTCTTTTTTTTTTCACCATAATAAGAGCGATCTGGAGAAGGGGTGAAAAAAGAAGTGACAAAATTTCATACAATGTGACAATCAACATTGAAACAAAGGGCAAACAGCTGGTGGACTCAACATCACAGATATTATCACTTTGAAGGAGTCCTGAGGCACTGCGAGTAGGTATTCAAAATCTGCTATGCAATACTCACTGGCAGTCAAAAATAACAAAAAAATATTAGGAATTATTAGGAAGAAAGAGAAAACAAATAGGAGACCATCATTATGACACTGCACATATGCATATCGCAAATGTTATATATGGTACCAAAGGTATCTATGAAGATAAACAGAAGGGTGAAATTATTTTTAGATGTATTGAATTATTTATATTTCAGAGGAAATAAATATCAAACAGTTTAACAAAGAAATGACTTTTAGGAACAGGGAGCAAGGGGAAACAGAAATCTCTTGGAAAACTTTTAAACTGTATGAGGAAGGAATTAAGGGAGCAGTTTTTAGCATTTTTTGTGCTATAGGAAGTAAGGGTACCCAATGATAAGTAAACAAGTTTAGTGCAAACAAAACCCACTGATTTTTAGTGTAATACATACTTAAACAGTGTTGGAATTTGTTTTGATAGAATATTGTCTTTAAAGAGCAGTTAAAAAATTATGAAAGTAATGTCTAAGACTATTAAATAGGATGGTCCAGACACAACCTCTGGTTCAGGATATCTCTAAACTACAGGCTGCCAAGAGCAGGAGTCAACACCATGAAAGCTTTCTTCCATTTTTGGCCTGTTTTTACATTTTTTCCTTAGCCATCTGCTATGGGCTACTGTAAGACACCAAAAAACAAGATTAGAAATGGACCTCTGGCCATTTATATTTATATAATGGACTTCTGGCCATTTATATTTTCTCATATAAACCTGCCTTGTGATTTTTTGGGATTACTTATAGCCTCTTATTTGGTGTACATGTTTATTTTTAAATTTTATTTGTTACCATCTTTTCTGAAGTTTTCACAGATTCACTGCAACTGGCTGCCAGTTTAATTTAAAAAAAACCAAAACAACCACTGGCCTCTACTTGATATTATTTCCTTCTCACATCCTTGTACTTTTGGATTTTAATCAGGTTTTTATTACAGGATGATAGCTCTAGACCATCATTCTCTAAAAGGACACCAGCAACTTATATTAAATAGTTTTAATTCCCTCTAACTATTCCCCATTGTCCAACGCATTTTCTGAGATCCTAGAAAATACCATTTCTTTCCTTATTGATTTTTTCTTTACTATAAAACAAAGCATTGATTTTCTTCCTTCTGTCTGGTGTTTCTAATGGTGCTTAAATTAACATGGTTCATTTGTATGCCACCTTACCAGGACAAATGCATCCTTTTTGTCAGATCAGCATCACCAATAGTAGAATGTAGCACCCTCTGCTTAATCAGCAACCTGATAAATGGTGCGCCAGTTGACAAGAGCAATGGTTGGATTCAGTCTTCCTCTATGCCCTTTGGCAAGACTTTTAATCTGGTCTACCCTTCAATTCTACGTGTACAGAATAGGGAAGCTGTTTATCTGTGCCATACATGCTTGAGGATGATAAAGACCCATTAGTGAATGTTACAGGTTCTCAAATACCTCTTGCAGAGGAGCAACACACGATCCCATTATCTGGATTCAGAACAATGAACAAATCACAGTTTCACTGGCACAACCTCTCTTGTCGCTGTGGTAATCAATACATTCTTGAAGCTGTGATATTCATCCTCTCTTGCTGAAAAGTCTTGTAGTTTACAGGTGCTATTCAGCATCACTGAATAAAATTTGTTTTTACAGAATAGGGAGGATTCTTAAACTCTCTTGAAAAGAATTTGCTACCACTTATTTTGCTTTCTATGAGTTTCCTTCAGCTTTCTTGGTCTGTAATATCTGCTAAATAGATGAACATTACCATTATGCCTTGCAGAATTATTAGATACACTCATGTTGTGCCTGTTTGCCTAACATTTCTGTGACTCCCTAATACAAAGTAATCCTTAACTGGCATTTATTTGTTTTCTCTGCTTTCTTTACCTCTTGGAGCATCTTGGGGTTTTTTAAATTTTATGTTTGTGTTGTTGTTTTGGTTTTTTTTAGTTTAATTTCAGTTTTGTCTTGTATTTTTTTCTTCCTTAGTGTAGGGTCATGCAGATACATCCACATGGGGAACAGGCCAAAAGAACACAGATGTGAAGGGGTTTTGAAACAGTTATAAATACTACCAATTGCTCAGGGATTTGGCAATAAAATAAGGACCTTTTATATCTCAGAACAGGCTTCCACAAACGAACAACTCAGAACTGAGTGCTGGAAGAAGCATTCCAAATAAACAAAGTGCTGTTTTTGCCAATATGAGCCCTGCCAAAAGAAAATATCTGCAGAGCTGGATTTACCTCCAGCCAGTGCTTAGATCCTGAAAGAAGACCTAATGCTATAGGATTTGCTTATTCGGTACAACTCAAACCCACATGGTAAGTGCATGAAGAAATAGAATCCATTGACCATGGCGTTAGAGATTGCTCCTTTAAAAAGACTCGTTTCCTCACTGGATGCAAACAGGTGTAGAACTACACGGTCTAGTAATAACAGCACTTGGAAATACATCAGCAAACAGGAAGTCTATCAAGCACCACTGGCCTGAAACAGTTTCAGAGCAAAATGCCAGGATGGGATTGTACGGACCAGACTCCAACAAAGAACTTACTTGAAATTGTTTGTTCGTAAAGTTAAATGTTGCTAGAGATGCATTTTCTTTATACTTATGTTGTACAATACTGCGATGGTTGATGTATATAAGCTCAGGGGTGAGAAAAGAATGCCATTCCTGTGGATAAGACATGAAGAGAATAAAATGCTTGAAGTGATAGAAGAAAGCTTGTTAATGTTTTTCTTTCATTAAATACTGTATCAGTTCAGTAAGGAAAATATTTAAGTGAGATTGAATATAGTGAAGAAAACTAAATTTAGAAGAAATTCATGTTAGAAGTAGACTAATCCATTCATGTGAAGTTGCAATACAAAATGTGTTGTACATCCAGGTAGTAGCTCATTTGTACTCTTCAAAGACAATTTTGCCTGTAAAATTGAGCATCAGAAGAAATGAGCACCACACAACAGAAAAATACAGTGTGAATCATTCATTCTTGTCAGAATTTGCTGATTCTGTGGAATGTTTTCTGAGCCTGAAAAGTGTTCTTAAAAAACTGAAAAGAAGTCTTAAGTACTGGACCCAAATTGACAGCACATTTTTTTTATTTTCTTTAGCAATAAAAAAAATGTTTAAGCTCACTAGTTACAAGTACTTATTAAATAGCTAATGAAAAAAGGCAGACCTAAAAGTCAAAGAATCTCCAAACACACAGGCTACTGCTTTAAAAAAAAGGAGTTACCTCTCTGTTCTGTGCACTACAATATTGACCGTCTAAGTCACGAGACCCTTTAGCAGCTATGACAGTTGCACAGAAAGACAACTAACAGATAGGCAAGTATTCCAGAGAGATGTGCGATCTTCAGCAGTACCTGCCATGCTCAAGGGAGTCTGCAACGTGTAATGAGATTTTTCTCAGGGCGAGAACCACTTAGTTGGAAAACTATTTATTTATTGAATTGCATAAGGCTGATACTGAACTGTGAAACTTTTACAGACCTCTGAATTTTTCAAGACTGGATTCAAACCCAGGCAAAGACCCTATTGATAAACTGTTGTGAAACAGGTTGGTGATTCCCCTCATGGGAATTAAAATCCCACAGTGTATAAACCACCATTCACATAAATCATTGCTGACACTAACTGGCATCCTTAATTATAGTACTAGTAAAGACAGTGGGGATTCAGCTGGCACCAAAAGCTAGAACAACCTTCTCATTTTGTGTGTCAGCTTCATCCAGCCAGAAGTACAGGGGTGAGCAGTGTAGTGGCACGTTGATCTGTTATGCAGATTAAAAGGATTTTTCCATGTTAGTCTGAAATCTTGCACCAAGACTAAATCCCTATCAATATTTAATTAAAGGCAAACCATATATGACAGCTTTGTTAATGGGCCATAAAGCCCCTCTTACAAGTGGCTCTGGCTGCTGTGCATAAGCCTTAGGTTTTCAAATGTTTGTAGCTGCATAGAAAGCAGCTGTGTTGATGGAAATCGCTCAGCTAAAAAGCAGTGAAACTGTTTGAAAATATACCACCTTGTGTCTGTAATGAATAAAGAAAGAATATAGGATGCTACAGAATCTTTAACAGTTTACAGCAGCAAAGCCACACCTCAGGATAGCTGTGTATAACCATGACAGATAGTTGAGGAAGAGGGGGTGTAATATTAAGATGACAGAGGAAACAATGCAGATGAGTAAAGAAAGTGATGTTCCACATGTCAGCAAGCTTACCTAAGGAAGTCTCAGTCCTGGGAGTGGAGACAGTTCAGGCTAAATGATCTCCTCTGATCTCTCCCAAGCAAAAAGAGTTTTTCCCCTTTGTACTATAGGTAAACAACACACAATCACAACTTCAATCTGGTTAAAGTTGAAAGCAGTCAATTCGTTTAAAATGAAATGAATTCCACCTGGAAGAAACTTCACAAGCTAAAGTAAAAGAATGATGTAGCACAGAGAAAGGATCAGATTAAAGCAGTAGAGCTTTGTAATAAAAGTGAGGAAGCCAGCAGCTGGGAAGTCAGCCTGTGAAAAAGCAAAGGATCAACACTTTTTCATCTGGAGAGAAAAAAAAGAAGTTGTTACATAACACACTGCAGCAGGTTTGATTTTTAACTCTTCCTGGCCAGAAAATCCCCATGGGAAAAAAAATATAAAAATCGCAGTAAGCTTCATCTTGCTGTCCACAGGTAGGCAGAAAAACAGGGCTCTGAAATTGAGTTCAGGTCATTAAAACAGGGCATAAATACTTGCCCATTTCAGTTTGGCCTGGAGCCCACGTAACTTAGGCAGCTCTGGGAATGTCTGAATTCCAGTCATCTCCCTGGGGTTGTCCCATGTAACACAGACGCACCCTAAAACTGTATAATCTTTGATACCCGACTGTCAGATCCTACACTTATCATTTCCATGTTTAAACTTGCAAGAAGTACTCAAAAGGCAATTTCATGGCTGATTTCTGCTGTGCACGGTCAGAGGAGTTCCCCTGTTGCTATTGCTAAGGATTTCTGAACATCTTTGTACCTTTTCTTAACTTTGATTTTGCGTAAAGGGGCCAGAGAAAAGCTGCAGATTAGCATGGGAGCTCTAACAGAACAGCGTCTCCTGGAATTAGGTAGAGTGCATGTATTTGCATTAATGTTTGGTGTAAAAGGCACACATCTTGGTATGTGAATGTGTTTGTGAAATCAAATAACTTCCATCTGACTGACAAACTCTATCCCAAAGAAAGTGCTCTGAGTAAGCCATTACATAAAAGGAAACAGAAGTGCAGCATATAAAAAGCAATGTATTTAATGCTTGTTCATTTAAGAGACATTGGAACAAGAGCAGACATCTAATACTCAAGTTTCACACCCATTCAAACGCATTTGTGCTTTAATAGCAGTAAACAATTTCAGGGTACTTTGGAAAAGTCATCGATCTTGGTTTGTAGTCCTCAGAACTACAGCTGTCTTTTACTGCTTAGTGGGTGCTGGAAACTTGACTTAATTCATTTACGTTTTTATTTCAAGTGTTCACCCTTTAAGTTCACTGCATAGAAATTGTGAAGATACCGTGCATCAAGCGACGAGTTTTAGCCGTGCGTTGAACTGGCAAGGCTTGAAGCAGACTAGCAAAGTACTGACTATTTTCCTCCAATAGTGGAACCACAAATTTGCATAATAGTGGGGTTTGTCAGTTATTGAGCTTTAGTACAATGACAATGGATTTTACAGTATAGTGCTTCCTGTTTCCGATAGCCTTAGAAATTCTGGGGGAATCACTCATTTTCTTCACATTTGTGATATGAGTCCTCAGTCAGGAAGTTCAGAAGAAAAGCAGAAATGAAATAGTTACTGAAGTTAAACTAAGTAGACCAGAATTTGATCCTCTCTTATTGTTTGCAGACTTTCAGTCTCTTAATACAGCATGCGACAGCAGGGCTAGTGGTATTTAGTGGATGGCCTGATCTGTACCTATCTCAGCAGAGAGCAAAGCTCCTCTTCACTTCTGTGTTGCACAGAGGCAATAAATTATCTTCAGCTATCAAGCTGAAAAACCCTAGAGTTTCAATTGTTTATCTCTAGGTTTTGCATTCTCAAGTCTGAAAATATCACAGTTTCAGTCACTGGTGGGAGAGAGGTGGAAGAGAAAGTATTTCCTTAAGTTACAGAAATAAATTGTGGACGTTTTTTGAGCAGCGTCACAAAAAAATTGTGGCTTGAAGCCCAACCGTCATAAATGTGAACATTTCTTTTTGTGCTGAAGACCGTTATTTTGACTTGAGAATTAAGAGATTGTGAGAATTGCTGGCTAACAATGCATAACAGATCAATACAGCCCTTTCTGCAGCATGTTTTGAAAGCATATGGCTATGACTTCCAAAAAGATGATGAGAGTGTTTAGTACCCAAATCCAAGTGCTGTCTTCCCAAATGCAATATCCAAGTCCTTCAGCTTTCTTTGAAGGTATTCTTCCTGTACTAGACACATATGTGTGAGTGACTTGCCTGTGTTTTGTGCTGCTCCTCTCCTCATTACAGCTGACACAGCCCAAGACGAAGAGCTGGATTTGCCGAAGCCATATGTTCATTTCCTGAAAACGCAGTGAAAAGGGAGGACTTGGGGATCGTGTGTGTGAAGGAAAACAACGTTATTCTCCCCCCGTGCCCAGAGAAAACCCCAAACAGCCCAGCACTTCAGGCCATATGCAGTGTATGAGTTGGCACCAGAGTCTTGCTTGGCAAGATTGCTATGGATGCTACTTAAAATAATACTGAAAAAAGAAAGCACAGCCTCAGCAGGCAAAGTCTTACATACAGCCTGGCTGCACAATCTGCTGTAGAGGAATATATACCCTGAAGAAATTCTTACACGTGTATTCACTTTCAGCATTTTTCAGTTCATCTTCCTCTCTGAAATAGAAATTAACCCTATGTAATCTTGTTCTCTACAGAAAAGTTGATGTGGATTTACTTCTGCATCAAAAACCCCAAATTTGCTACACAAAACCTGCAGAAACAGGGCAAAGGAGGCCTTGCTTTGTGGGAAACATCCTTCTCTTGATGTCTAGCCAAAGGTCTGTTAAACTGAGGCACTGACAGCCTATTTTCCTTTTCAACAGGGCTGTGAAGTCACTGAGGGAGAAGCTGTTTTTCCCTCTTTTTGCTCTGTAGGGCAGAGAAGAAGCTGCAATGCTCTCTTCAGGGCTGCTCCGTGGTGTAGTTCACACAGGCTTTGGTACAGAGCGCTTCTCCCTCTTCCCGCACTTGCAGGGCAGCCCGGTTGCAGCATGTGGCAGAGGCACAAATCTCTCCTCTGCTACCATCGCGGCCAGGTTATCAGATTTGCTCTTCCAGGAATCCCAGTTAGTCATCATATTTTTATTCTATCTGTGACAGGCTACAAAACCAAGAGGGCTGGCTAGCGTCTCTGCAGTGGCGCCCGAGGAGCTGAAGGGTGCCAAGAATTTCCTCGTGTGTCTTGGGGACTGGGGCTGGAGGAGCAGACAAAAGCTCCTGACTCTCAGCACAGCAAAAAGCATGCGTAATGACAGTGAAAGATAGCCTTTTCTGCACAAGGGAAAATCCCTGTGTTCAGGAAGCAAAGAGCACCATGAGAAGCACTTTTTTTTGCCTTTTTGTTACAATGGAAGAAAAAAAAAGATTTTGTAAACAATTTTACCTTTTCCTTCTTGTAAATGTGAAATTGATCTAATATGTGTGTATTTTAGTCTAGAGAGAAGTCCTGCCCTCCAGGAAATGTCCTCCAGGAAATGCAGGGGTTAATTGTTTGCCCGGGGTAAACTGCCTGTGTGACAATTTGCATTCTCCAAGTGGTGAAATGCTTTGGCCCCCATTTCCTCTTAACTGGAACATCCTCTCAGGTTTGGAAGACCAAATGCTGTATTTTGCTCTTGTTTGTGCTTTCAAAGTTAGTATGCTCAGGCTATTTGACCTGAAAACACTGTGTCGTTCCTGAATTTACATATTAAAAATCTACACATAGAATAGAGTTATATACATACACAAATATTATGCATGCATGCCTGCATTACAGATATATATGTCCCATTTTTAAGATAAATTGTTGAAGAAATTTTATTTCTTCAGCCATACAGAACGTTCTTTTTTTAATGAGTGCACTCATGTAAAAAAAAAAGTTTTAAATAATACAAATTAATAAATATGATCCAATTCTGAGCCACCATGAGAAAGTGTATGTTATTTTATTCAATACTAGCCATGCTGTACCACTATTTATGTATGTAGATTGACATCTGTGTAATCTGTTTTAGAAAACATTTACTGTGATTGTACCTATACCCCAACAATTACTACCAGAACAGTGGGACAGATGATATTTTAGGTGGTGAAAGTAAGAGCACTACAGTTATGTTTGTCCGCTGGTACTTTCAGGACTTCCTGGTCGTGATTTCACCAAAATCCAAAACTTTTTTTGGAATTTTCTGGAGGCAGTGGAGTTCCTCTGGTTCTTCAGCATGTGCTCTCAAACTTTGCTAGAAATAACAAATAAAACATTTCTGTGTTGGCAGCTGTGACCTCTGAGTACACAAATATTTCCCCACTCTCTTCAGCAGTGTTTGACGCAGGAGACTTCACGTCTTATACCTTGAGCACAGGGCTTGGTTAACTGTCCCTGCCTTACATCTCCCCTTCCCTGCCACAGCTTCTCACAGCTGCTTTTGTGGTCCTGAAGCAATAAAGAAGTTCCAGCTTTGCATCAGAGGGAGGAAGTTTCTCCTCATGGGGCTTCCTACCCAGGAAGCACAGATAGTTGATGTTTTTAGTAATGGCTTCACATCAGACATCCCTCACTGTAGCACGCCTTGCTGCAAAGGTGTGTACCATGGGGCTGAGGGCTTAGAATGGCCTAAACTGAAACTTAAAAACTCTGATCATTTAGTCAGTCCTGCCTGGTGACATCAGGACAGCAATTTCTGGGTCAATGGTTGCAAGCATTTAAAAGATGGAGAGGAAAGGAACATTTGTAGAGGTTTGGTAGGTGACTGTCTCTGGGACGATCTGGGACAAGGAACACAGAGCTATCAGTTATATTTTTCTTATTTCTTCCTTTTGTGAATGCAATCTTACGAACAAATGGTTGATTCTGAGTAGCAATCGTGTGTAATAGAAAAGCATACTGGTATTAATCGAGGCCACCAAAATGCTAGCTCGCCTGTAGGAAACCGGTGAAAATTCATCATATGTTATATGTCATTACCTATGGCAGCAGTCAGTGGCCATTAGATAGTCACTAATGACAGAAGGAATACAATGAAGAGACGTATATAGGATAACACAAACACAATAAACTATTAATTTTCAAAGGCTGTGATATTATGAAGATCTTTACATGAAGGAGAAAAATTAGATCTAATTGGTGACCCCAATGTATCATACTTTATATCAGTAATCAGTTTAGAGTCTGAGGAGCTTTGTACATACTCACACAAAGAGAAACACAACACTATGGACCAAAATGAGGAGGTGATGAGTTGCTGCAAGGTGCACTGGCGTAAGCCTGATGGGGCTGGATAACTCTGATCTTTTTGCACAAGCCTCAGCTGTTGGGATATCCAGCTCAGATGCTCTGAGCTGCATGAGCTCTTGCTCCATCATCCCACGGCTCTATGTCCTTCTTCAGTGACCTCTACCTTGTCCCGTCCTCTCTCTTGTCATTCCTCCTGACCTGGAAGAGAGCTGCATTGCACCGCACCAACACCATAGCACAGAGTGACCCCTTCACTTGGGCCTAGCCTTCAGGAATGAGGGAAGGAAAGAGATTTATTCAACCCACCCTGATGATGCTGCGGACCAGGGAAGCAAGCCAAGGTTTAAAGCAACAGCTGTCATGGCCAACCTGCCAGCCCAGAGCATCCATCTGTAATTGACCAGCTACCATATACCCGGAGAACACATACACAAAAGCATGCTTCTCTACTTTTTGGTACACTGTCTCTTTCTCTTTTGTGTCTGTTTTGTCAAGTGCAAGAAAATTACCTCCATTCTCACAGCAATCACCTTGAAAAGTCAACAACACAACTTTCTTACTGGCTGTCTTTGACAGCCTAGGAGACTATCTGGCAGCCTCTTTGGGCCAAAGGGGCTTGCGTAGGCTTCAGTAGTTTGTCTTGCATAACTCCTCAGCCCTAGTTTCAGAATTTGTGGTGATTCGATTTTGACTTTGTCTTTCTTGTGTGTTGTACTTTAAATATTTCCAAAATGGGATGTGTGCTTTCTGGCATCTTCTGATGGAAAAAGAAAATTGAAAAATTTGTACTCAAGGGCTGAGCTATGTTGATTAATACTGCAGAGAAACAGGATTTCATAATGACAATAGACTTTAGCTCTCCGCATCTTCTTATTTCTTTGAAATTAATTCCTGATTAGTTTCTAGAATATCCAGGAACAATCTGTTATGGAAGTTGCAGCCTCAGCTTGCAGCAACACAGTAACTAGTTACATAAAAAATAAAGCACACCACTTACCAAAAGCAACTTTAGCAGCAATTAACTCCTTCCCACTTTGCAGTTTGAATTTCAGTAAGTAAATATCTCCTTGCCATATCATTTCTCTCTTGCCTTGTCTGATGATGTCTGCTGACATCTCTCCATCCACAAGTAATTGCTGCACAGCTGCTCAGAAAAGGAGAGTTGTTCTACAAAGTTTACTGCAATAGTATAAAGGATTTGCAAAAACATAGTATGACCTTTCTGTGGGTAGGAAAGGTACGAACTCAAGCGCAGAAAGAGAGGTCCACAGGAGGTTACTGATAAAAGGCAGAGCAGAGACCTTTGGACTGATTTCTTACCTCTAAGCAACTAAGCAGTGCATCCCACTGGCCCCTGTCAGTTCTCCAGGCCTACAGCAGTCTGTTCTCCAAATCTCAAGTGCCTTCAGGTGAAAAGGTCTCCAGCCCCTTGGGAAATGGCTAGTCCAGTTCTCATGATTTCAGCTTTCTTTAGCAGCCGAGTAGGGAAGACTGTCCCTGAATGTTGGGACAGAAAGACAGTGGTATTGCATGTTATCACACAGAGATGCCAGCCTCCTGTCATTTCTCCCTCACTTATAGAAGACCAAGGCCGGAGTGCAGGAGGTGCTGCTGGCAGCACCTTTCCTGCCGAAAATGGGATCCCTGTTTTGTGCATCTTGTATATTCACTTCCCCTATCCAACTGTCATGGGAGGAATTCTGGGTAGAAACCTCAGGCAAATGAAGCTATTTAAAATTTTTTTTTGAGCTCAGCATTTCCATTTCCAGTAGCAGATGGACCAGTGATTTCCTTCTCTTTGGAGAGTCAGTTTATCCGGAGTTTTAAGTGAATAGTTCAAGTAATTAAAGCAGCTTGGTGGTTGTTCTTCCCTTGTTGACTGACATTACATAGCAACAAGCCCCATTCAGAGGGATTGGCTCAAGCCCTATAGCACATCACTTTAGTTTACATCTTTTCTTTTCTTTCGTGTTTTTTTTTTTTTTTTTTTTTTTTTTTTTT
>Ga0065711_1010947_pt1 | contig 18544 bp, 9 predicted proteins | sample Hoacrofraction12_FD_59098 | JGI IMG/M metagenome (GOLD analysis project Ga0065711, IMG submission 59098) | Hoatzin crop microbial communities from Cojedes, Venezuela - Epithelial fraction 12 v2 (version 2) | ecosystem: Host-associated > Birds > Digestive system > Esophagus > Crop | place...
CAGTTCCCCCTACTCCTCTAATCCCCCTACTCCTCTAACCCATGCTTTTGCTCAGTGGCTTATTGAGCAGATGGATTTCTTTTTCCTCCTCTGTATACAGAGATTACAGTATGTCTTCAATTTTGGGATATTTCTAAACGGAAAACAGACTTTAAAATGTACTCTGCTGGTACATGAGGATGTTACTGTAGCATTCCAGTCCCAGCATGGTGTGGTGTTTCTCTAGTAGTCATTCTGGCATGTTGGGCTCTGCCATGCTGTTGCTGCTTTTTTGGGAGTCTTTACTGCACCTTTTTTTATTTCCTACCTTATCTCACTTTTTCTTTTCATGCAGATAATTTTCTTTGCTTCACTTCTCCAAAGACATCTTCATCGGGTTGGATAAAACATCTTTCCAAGCTTTGGATGTTTCATGGGTTCATTGTCCTGTCTTCTAGCTTAGTTCACTCTATTCCTCTAGCACCTGTCTCAAAACATGCTCTGTTTGTGCTCTGCTGTACAGAAACTCTACATCTCGCAATGTAAAATAAACATCCCAGCTGTATCCCTTTTGCTATTCCCTTGCCTTTTATTTATTTCAATAACTATTTCAGTTATTAATAAAAATTGCTTTTTTTGCCATTAGGGATTTAAATTTTTTTGGTGTTTCCATTTTTTGCCTGCAAACTATTCTGTCTGAATGTTGACAATGCAAAGTCAGTGATAGGAGTCGATGGGAAGAGAATACTATGCTTGGTATTTTGAGGTCAAATCTGACCGGTTATGATCTTGGTCTTTCTCAAAATCTGATGAAGATAAAATGACAAATAGATATAATTAGGGTTTTTTCAGTTGTTATTGTTAGGCCAAAATCTGCAAGGACACTACTTCCTTGGGGTCACTAGGTCGTGGGAGCATGGCTGAGAGAGCAGTTAAGTCCTCAGCACCAGATTTTTCACTTTACAGTCCAAAATTTTCTCCTAGCTTGATGCTGAAGACTTCCTGTCTTTATATGAATTTGTTTGTTCATTAACTTAAATATTTGAGATGGATTTAAAGGGGCAATATCAAAAGCAGTAAATTGGTCCTCTAAATAAAGTTCTCCCCTCTTTCACACCCTGATTACTTGGCAAAGCTGTCACTTCGTAACTTTTTTTTTTACAATATGCTTCTCTTGAGTGGCATGATAAGACTGGAAGTTCAGCAGGGAGATTTCAGCAGTTTTCCACTCTCGTTCTTAGCGCAGACTTGTGAGTTTGAATAGCAGGCTCATGACAAATGTTTCTGAACTGGAGCAGGAAAACTCATTGTTACACTAATAATGAGATGATTCTGCTGCAAAGTGGAACATACAGATTTCAGGTTTGAAAGCCTAAGCATTGGCTTTCAGCTGATTTGGCATTGCCTAATTAAGGATGAAGCATTAAATACAGACACCTTGTGTTTTTTGCATTGTTATTTGCAACTAGAGAGTTTATTGCATTGTTTTAACTTCCATTTTCTTCATGATGAAAAAAGTTATCTTCTAGTTTGCATAAAAGTGCATCAGTTTAAACTGGATTGATTTGTGATTATGCCTGTCACTGTATGTATTGCTAAAGTTCCTAAGTCACCACAGCTAAACAAACTCATCATAGTGTAGCTGAGTTAGTTTTTCGCTTGTAGAACAATGTAAATGTGGCTTTCTTGTTCAAGATTATTCAGCAGTGCATTCTAGGCTAGATTTCCTCCCCTCCCCAAAAACTGCTTTTCAAATCAGGCAGGCTTGCAGATGGATGCATCGTCTTCCCCCATGCCATCCTCGGATAACTTCGTCTCATCCCAGTGTTTTGTCCAGTGGCACGCATCTTTATGTCACTGGCGATGGGGAGAAGCCCAAATACAGGGTATGCATTGGTAGTCCAGATAATAAAGTTCTGTAACTTACTACTCATCAATTGAGATACAGTAAGTGGGTTTATACACTGTGTGCATGCAACTGACAAGTAAAATATTTAGTGTGAAGGTTAACGAAATATAATGCGATGAGCATTTGTAAAATGGCTGAAGCTAATGTGGTTAACGTGACAAATGCAAAAGGTATCAGGAATGTGGTCAGCTGTCACTTCTCAGCTGAGCCAGAGTAATTTACACTACAGCAGCTCCAGCCCCTTAATCTGTTGTGTATTTTGTTTTATTGCCAGCAGTGTTGCTTTTTCCCCCTCAAGTCCTTGCAATACTGTTGTTTCTGAAAAGAACTAAAAAAAGCAAAGACCTATGTAGGAACCTGGTGATTTTTAACACAGTAATTTTGAACACCAGTATTTAAATCTTCCCTTTTCCTTTGAACACACTTTATCAGCTCTCTGCACTGTGGGGTGGTGAATTGCCTGACAGAGTACTGGAAACGGGCAATGCGGTGCAGATGCCCGGGTAGCTGTGTGCAGAATTCCTAGCCTGCCCTGCTGCACTGGTCTTGACCCCACGGAGCTGCTGTGTTTCTCACCACAGCATATTTCGGCACTTTGCTCAGCGTTGGGCCTGATGTGGCACATCCCCCAGTGTCTGGCCCTGGGTGGTTGGTTACGTACATGAGGCTTGTTGACTGGGGTGCAAGGCTGGCGCTGGTGCCTCACATGCGCGGGCTCTCTGCTGTGCTGAGGCTGAGCCTCGCTGGCTCTGCCCCAGAGCCTGAACTCCCTGTGTGGATGGAGGTGGCTGCCTGCAACGCCAGCCCGTGGCTCTGCCTCTGGGGTAGCTCGCAGCTTCGGCAGGTTCCCCCAGGTAGTAATGCTTTCCATGCTGTGCCTTGGGGGTTTAGGCTCACTTTGGATGTGGAGAAGTACTGTAAAGCTCTGCCTCAGTTAGAGGGAGGAGTTTTCTGTGATGAAGGTAAGCACCAAGTTCGTAGTTTAAATTGTCATGTCTGAATAACAGCTTAATACATTTTGCCAAAGTGAAATTTTAGTTACTCTGGGGTTTCAATGCTTTGTTCACTTACATATGGCATTATCCTGATGAGGGAGACAAGACCCAGTTGTTACTGGTCCAGAATCAGAGCTCTGAAATGTGCCCTGGCTTTGCTGTTGGAGCCTGGGCTGGGGAGGAAGCTGTGAGGAGCTGCTGCTTGCTGCACGAGTATGTCCTACAGACCAGCTCGTTGCGCAGCTTTGCCGTTGTTGTGTCCAGAGCCTGCAGGGACAGAGGATTTCTGTGGAAGCTGTTAGGAGGCTCATGGAAGATAATCAGAAACAGTCATTTCCTGTAGGAGAATGATCTGGGATCAAGAGGTCAGGAGGGCGGTTTGAATCTAGACTTATGAGAAGAATATGGAGAATCTGAGAAAACACGATGGTCAAAAACTACCACGGAACATTCTTTTGCTCTGCAGAACAACTTCCACTAAATGCGCTGTCACAGCATAGCTGTGGCTGTTCTCTGTGACTGGGAATGTGAACTGTCCTCTCCGTTTGCCGTGTTTGAGCAACATGGGTTTTCATGCTTCCATTTCGTTTTCATTGAACGTTTGGGTTTGTTTTCTTAGGAAGTACAAGTGCACGATTTAAAGGTATCAAATTGTGTGGATACAAGTAGCAGAAGTAGGTTTCCCTACCAAAAGTACCATTTCAGCTGTCAGATTCCCCAGGAAAGGATTAGGGGTCGAGTCAGACCTAGTGGACCTTGGCTACCAGCATCTCTCCTGCCGTGACGTACACTGGTTGTGACACAGTTCCTTGTCCTCCACTGACAAATGAGGTTCCACCACATCTTAAATAGTTTACAAGGAAAGATGGCACTCGTAAAATAAATCTTCCACACACTGTACGTAAATAGTAAAGCAGGACTTGGTTCTTCCAGGAATATAGCTGCAGTTCTTCCATTTCTGTTCCCACTTACCTGTCTCAGCTGTTGCCCATGACAGGAGTCTTAGCCGGTTCTTCATAGGTTGTAATAGCTGCTCCTTGGAGTAGCTGTTTAATTGCTACAGTTCTAGAAACAAAGGTAAAATGTTTGTATGTTACTGAACTGTCTGTGGTGTGACCAATTTCTTTATTAACTCTTACTTAACTGTTTTCTCTGTCTAATCTGTCTTCATTCTGCCTCTTTTTTCCCTTCTAACCTGCTTGCTGCCTGTACAGACCAACTCTACCAGCAACTTGAGCAAAACAGTCGCCTAACTAATGAACTAAAGCTGGCATTGAATGAGGATTAAACTTTAGTGTGACTATATTGTTAACTTGTTTAAAAACTGCTTCTTCCAAATTTCCTCAAGAATGAATCAGTACATGTAGAAATAAGCAAGAAACCTAGAAATTGGGGGTTTTTTTTCAGGCTGTTGGTTCTGTGGTAATTTAATGGATGAAATTCTCAGTTTATTTTGGAAAAATATGAAAATGCTTCTTCTGGATGAGGCTTTTCATTATCTATATGCACACCTACTGTGGGAGAGCAGTAAGCTCATTGGCTGTGCGATAGCTCCTTTCCACTTCAGTGAGCAGCTGCAGCATTTAGCTAACAGCATCCAACAAGTAACAGCCTGCCTAGCAGAGAGACACTCAGTTTACCTGACAGCCTGAATTGGCCCAGAGATATTTACTAGAACGTGGACGAGAGAAACATGTTCACCAGGATTCATATTTCTGTATTTCAAAACCAACACAAAGGATACTTAGAGCTGTTTTGTGTTCTGGGACTTTAACGCAGCAATTTTGCGTTAGTGTGAATTGGGCTTGTATTTGACTTAAAAAAAAAAAAACAAAAAAAAAAACACCAAAAAAAACCCACAAACCCTAGGAATGGGAGCTCCATCTGAAAATACCCGGTCAGTTTAAAGGTATGCTTGCATTAGTATGAAGTTACTGTTACTGGAATCTGGTAGGACGCAGCTCTAAAACATTGTGCTTATTTATTGTATCAATTAAGTGTGTTAAATGACTGTCCTATAAAAGTGTGCATGCAACATAAAGCTATTAACGTTGATTTTACTTATTTTCTAGAAGAAAGAAATTTCTTAAAGGTTACTTCACTGAAGAAGAGATTAGTTTTAATTTTTTTGTTCTTTGCAAGTTCTGAATTACATAAAGCTTAAAGTATATATTTACAAAGAACTTAATTATTTGCTTTATTGCCCTACCTTAAAAGAAAAAAAAAAAGCCATTCACCATCCCACATTCCTATAAGCAAAGAGCTTCCAGACCATGGAAGAATTGCGACTCTGTTGGCAGTGCATTTTCTTGACAAATGCAGCTGTAAACAGTTCTAAACTTGCATTACTTGCCATTTGTTTTGTTAATTGGGAATTCTCTCTAGTTGTGTTGGACATTGGTTTTTATGAGCATGCACATTTCCTAACTTTTTAAACCCTCCAATAGAATGGTGATTGCATGCCTTCGTGTTCTGAGAATCAGTGCCTCCAAAGAACTGCTATTCATGTTTTAATTTTCTAATCCCACAACAGAGAAAGTGGCGCATGCCAAAGAAGAAAACCTTAGTATGCATCAGATGCTGGATCAAACTTTACTGGAGTTAAACAACATGTGAAAACCTTCTTAGCAGCAACCACATTACTTGTTTTATTATTTGTACACCTGCTTGCCGTGAAGCCCCGTAAACATGCCTTTATTTTAGTTTCACCACAGTCACAAGAACATCTGCTGAATTATCAGGCAGGGGTCAGGGAAACACCAAAATGGGCAAGCCGTATGCGGGTTAAGCTATATTACCTTATGGTTGAAATGTGCCATTTCCCAGCAAAAATGTTACCTACACTTTGTAGAGAGTTCAGCAATTCGGTCTTTTGAAGAATCCTGGCTGTGGCAGCATGTGTCCCACCTCAAGTGCCAACTGCGGTTTTTAACAAGAGTAATGATTCGTGTTCAAGAGAGATCGGGTGGAAATGGTGCTATTTTGAACAAAAGGTTCTGCTGAAGTCTTTTGTTTGATATCAGACAAGTCAGGAGTTGTCCAGCACAGTAATTTATTTTTAGCAGAATTTTATTGATCTGTGAGGATTTGGACTTTCTGTGCCTCCTAATTCAATAAAACGAAGGTATGTGAGCAACAGAGAGACATGAAGGCTTCTGGAGGTTTTAAATTGTGTTCTTGCAACTCAATACGGAAGTGTAGGTCAGCATTTCACCTTGAGTATCAATTTGATTGTATTTTTCATGTTGAAATGAAAGATTCAATAAATTCAGGATAAAACATAAATTTGGAAGAGATTGTTTTAAAATGTATTTTATTTGTGTGGATTTTGGGGAGGGGGAGGAATTTATAAACCGATATTCACCTCACTTTTTTTCACACTTTCTTTGAGCAGTTTTACAAATAACCTGTATGTAAACATTGTATAATGATATGGAATAAAATGCACATTTTAGGACATTTTTTAAATTTTGCTCTCCTGTGATTTGTTTATTATCACATTAACTTTCTGTGTATCACTGTGTAAAATACACATGCGTGCAGTGGCTCAGTTTGGGATACACTTGACAGGCTGGCTTTCAGCCTCTGCTGTTCTGCTAGGCCGATGTGTAAAATTCAGTGAAATGCAGCGGTCTGGGCTGATGCGCATCTGCAGCTGTGAAGAGGGGCCCTTTGAGGGCCGTATTGCAGGAACTTGTCCCCGTCACTTGATTGTGTTCCCAGATAGGTGCAGAATGCAACTGTCCTCTGACGAAGGGTAGGGCTTTCCAAAGTTATTCGTTATTGACCAAAACTGTTTTCAGTAAGATCATTGCAGAACTCCCATAGACTTCTGTAGGAAATGAGCCCTAAAGGCGCTGCTCTTGGAAACACTACCGTGTATTTGTGTATCTTACCTGTCAATATGTGTTAATTTACCTTGATACAGTGATAAACCTTCCAAAATGGTATGTCAGGTTCATAAGAGATCCTTTCAGTCCACTTTTCACCACTGGTTGCTAATTTCTACATATGAAGGTATCTTTACTTGAATTATGACGTCTGTCAATGAGCAATGTCAAAACATCAAGTTCTTATTCCTTCTTTTTCTATAGTATATTGCTGAAAGTTGATGCTGTCCATCCATCTAGCAGCAAGGAGCTTGGTAGGAGGCAGGTGTAGATAACCTTCCAGATCACCAAAGGTATTCTTCATTAGTGGACCCTTAGCAAGCAACTGAAAGCAAGTGACTTTCTCAGCAGCTGGTGTAGTGGTGAAAGGGTAAAGTAACATCTAATGATTTCTGGTTAAATGGGACTCGGAGAGGGAAGATGTACTCATGTGAGTCTATGGCTTTTTTGGATTGTGTTGTGTAGGGGAGAACTCAGTAACATTAGGAGCTTTCGCAGGATTCATTGGCTGCTGCCAAGTCATCCTGAACAGAAGGGATGAGATCCCTGGCTTCACGTTTCCCTTTAAGTGTTTTTGGGAAGCAAAATACATGTTACAAGGCTCCTACAGTGCTTTAAGCTTGTACTGGAGGCCAACAGTAAAGCTCCAGATAATGGTTGTGCAGAGGTAAGTTATTCTAATCCTTTTCTCCTTCCGTAGCACAAGGATGGGCTGTAAAAGTTGAAGCCTCCCCTCACTCGTGGCTCTGTGTGGTGCTGCTGGAGTCAGCGTGGCTATTGCCAGCAGGAAGGGCTGGACTGGGCGGTGGTTTGTAGGGTCAGCCTCAGGGCCACCCAGAGAGCTGGAGGCTGCGCGGGGAGCCGAACACAGGAGTTCCTGGCACCTGGCCACGAGCCTTATGCAGCCCAGCGTGCTGCCTGCTCTGCTGGATTGCTTTTATGGTCCCATGGTCTCCGCTCGGGTCCTGAACAGTGGGTCTGAGTGAGGTCAGACCCTTTGTTTGCTGCTTAAGGAGACCACAAACTGCTTTGTGGTTTGGGGAGCCTGAATTCACCTCTCGCTGTGTGCAAGGGTGAGGAGGCAGCTGTGGTTTTAGTGTTTGTTAATGAGATCATGTTACCATTAATAGGGAAAGCATGTGCAAGCAGGGAGATAAGAATTAATCGGAAAAAAATCTGTTTGTAGAATGGACGACTTCCCTGAAGTGCGTTGTTGCAAATGAGTCCATAAAGCTTCATAATCAGTAAGTAAAAGTTTTCCAGTCCCAAGGAAAGCTGAAGGGAGCAGTGAACATAATGGTGAATCACACCAAATAGCTTTTTGTGCTGAATAGCAACAGACACATAAACAGGCATATGGATGCATTTGCTGGAGCAGGAAAATCTGTTTCTACTGTTTACCATAAGCCACGACCCATTATGGATTCTTTGCATGCAGCACCTACTCAGACAAAACTCAGTGAAGCTAGAAAGCATTGACTTGTAAAAATAAATACATTGGGCTCTGATTTAACCCCATTCCAATCAGACGAGAGCTTCTCCCTCTTGCAGCTACTTTGCCCAAAATGTTCACTCTAAAAATTTGTTACATTACAGAACCCCACATCATTTAGCGTTCCTCAAGACGTGTGTCTTGGTTTGGAGAGCTACTCACCCTTTTCTTCAATGCAAACCCACATTGTTTTTTCCAGAAAATGAGACATCTGTGTTGTCTTTTGCTCCCTCGTGGGGTTTCTCTGATGTCCAGTAGCATGCAAGTCACGCTGCAGGGTGTGCCTTTCCTTCCATCAGGACCTCATAGGCATGCCCTTTCTATCTTAATGGTTCCTTGTGGTCACAAAACTTGCAGAAATGTGATTTTCCTTTTAGAGTTCTGTGTGGTCAGAACTAGCTAGTCGATTCAAGAGTTGTTGAATGGGATGAGAGAGAGAGATAAGAAGGACAGAGAGGTTGCTTTTCCTGCAGAAACAAGGCTAAAGCAGTAGCCTGCACCTCTAAAGCACTGCCTCTCAGAGCTCTAGCACCTGAGTGAGAAACCCAAGTCTGGAAGGTGTTGTGCACGTTAACCATTTTCTGCTGTCATTGATGCTACTCAAAATCTGGGTGAAGTCAGCAGACTTCACTGTGCTGTTAATATTGTCGGACTGTCTGTTCCAGCGGGCTGTCGGTGGCTGCTGTAATGCCTGCTGGTGGCAGCAAAAGAAGGAAGTGGTTAGCCAACTAAAACATTTAAAAACAAGGAGGAGGGGAGGTGCTTTTTACATGGCTCAACACTTGGGAAAATGGAGTATTTTTTTCCCCGAGGTGCTCATGTTGGTGGCGTGGGGTATTTTTCTTAGTTTCTGAGTTTTTTGATAATCAAACAGGATCATCAGTGAAAGATTAAGTGGAACTTGCAGCAAAATGTCAAAGTGGTAGAGAAGACACAGATAGTGCCTTTTGTCTTCATGGAGGTTTTTTTGAAAATGCACACAGGAATAGTTCCTTTTAATAGAGAGAAGCTGTGTAACTTCAGTGTGTGTTGTATTCTTTCCAAGGTATGGAAAACCTGTACAAGTTTGCATGATCTTCTTGGCTTCAGTTGCAAACTGCTCTAGTTTTCTGTAAGTCATAGCCTTGCCAATTTGTAAGCTGTTGCTGAGAATTGCATAAGTGCAGGACACCCCTCACAATGACAGCAGCTCAGTGAGCAATCCGGATATCCCAGCTAGTTAATTTGTATGAGAGCAGAAACAATGGGAAACAGAAGCAGATAGACATCTTAGACACGTAAAAACCTATTCCTTCCCATTTGTTATTTCTTGACTCACTGCGCTGAAATGAGAGGGCATTACGTAGCATTTTGGATTTGAATAATGCAGCCTTTAAGAGCACCTCAGCACTGGTTTCTTCCTGTCCCTTTGCTGGTTTGAGGAATGGCTGCATACAGGTTAAACAGCATCTTTTTCATAAAAAAAAAGAGAGCTAACACCAAAACCAAAAACAGTGCTGCAGGCCTAGCTGCAAGTGACAGTACCACACGTCATAACACACTGGCATGTGTGGTTGTGGGAACACGTCTTGCTGGGGTATAGCAAGCGTGTGTGGATCACGAGTATGAAGGGATTGAATACATGTGGGGCCACAATCCTGCAAAGCATTTTGAATGCCTTCTGTTCCAGGGCCTGACCATGGTCTGCTCTCGGGATTATTCCTTTCGTTGATGTTGTTCTCATTTTTTGCCCCAAGATTCAAACAGAAATGTCAAGGCTGTGTCCGTGAGATCTGTCTCAGACAAAGCTTACGGCCGACGGTGTGTCTTTGGGTAAAACCTGCAGAGGCCTAACACCTAGTGATAGTTGTCCCTGGCGATGAGGAACATGGTGCGGGTCTGCTGTCTCTACTGCAGTAGCGTTTGTGCAAGAATAGTCAGGAAGATGAAACTGCAAAGTTTTTGGAAGTTTGTTTTGACTTGCTTAGAACACATTCGTATTGATACTAACACAGAGATCTGTGTGAGTTTCCAGTTTAAAAACAGGGCACTTCTTTGCAGGTCCAATGGTAGTTTGCATGTTTCTCTTGAGAAGAATATTAGTTGGCGTAATAGCCTGGGAAAATTCTTCAAAATCTTTTCTGGATTATGGTTTTCTGTAGCCGGCCAGGAGGAGCCTGCCAGACTGCTTTCCACTTAATCTGGATTGATGTACTACTTCCTTATTTATTTATTGCACACACATAGACTATGAAATAGGCTGAAGGGATGATGTAATTTGTGCAGGCTGTCCAGAAAAAAGAATGTATCTAGAAGACGAAATAGGCGCGAAAGCAGCTAAAAGGGAAACGACAAGATAGACTTGTGCGGGGCTAAGGCCAGTCAGGAGGGTATAGACAGTGTGAAGGTGATCGGCAGAAAAATGAATCCTCCCTCTCTAAATGCTACCGTGTAGTTATGCATCGTCCTGCTCCCGGAGCCTCTGCTTGTGTTCCCGCAGCCACCACATTCCTCTGCCACAGAGGAGCGTGGCTGGCAAAGTCCACGTAGCAGCAAATTCTTTGTCACACCTCATCTGGGTTTAAAGTACAATATGCAGGAGCTTTTGCCATAAAAATCAATAAAAACCCTTTCTCTCAGTGGTTCTCACTACACCGGCAGAATCTGGGTTAAATTTCTCTATGCTAGGACTTCATTATCAATTACATTAACCAGGAAATCATGACAATTTTCTAAAAAGACAAGCCCACAATTTTTTGTTGCGTTTCAGCAGTTAGCAAACATGTAGCAAATGTGTGTGCTTTTATTACGCTCAGATGCAGCCATGTCTGAGTGCAAGGCATTTCCTGGAGATTAACAACTGGCTGGGAGGGACTGCGGATACCAGAGGCAGCCCAAGGGACCCAGACTGGTTGTTAATCCACGGGAGGTGCTCCGTGCTGAGACCTACTGTTGTAAATTGAAACAAACAGCACGCAGGCCCATACGTCTCTGTCTGTGGAGGAGAAGCAGAGATCATTGCCATTTTGAGCAGCGAAGTTACTGACTCCTCCCTCCGCTTCCCTGTCAGTGTACGTGCTGCCAGCATCGGGAACACTACAGCTGGTGAGCGAGCTGATGAGAAGGGTTTACTCTGGATTCATTATTTTTGTGAATCACTTGCTATTAACAGTTTGGATTTAGTTAAGGAAAATCAATAAAATCCAAATTTAAATTGAGTGCAGATGGTAGAAGGGTTTGTGTCATTTTAGCTAAGGTGTTTTAAAGAAGTCCATTTTACCAAACCACACAAGGGCATGTACAACTTTGGCTATGCACAGATATAAAGTAGATACAGCTAAGGGCTGCCTGTTTGACCGAGCCTCAGTCAAACAAATAGTTCTATTAGAGCGAGGTCTCGGTGTTGTAGAATCGAGCTCTGTAGAGGCATTGAACAGTGAGAAGTTCTCTTGCACGTCAAAGCTGCTGGGCCCTGCGCTGCTGTGACATTTGGTGTGTACGTGTAAAAACTAAACGGTGTCCCCGATGAGGATTGCGATGCTGTATTTCAGTTTATAAAGAAAGAGACTGATGTTCAAAGGCGCTGAGCAGTGCTTCTTGATCCGAGCAGGGCACCTAAATACTGTGCTAAACGTGGGAGATTGCAGAATCCCTGTTTAAGCTACAGTAAAACCTGAAAGCTCGGAAATCTGTTTTGTCAGTTTCTGTTTTCCACAAGTCTGTTTTGCCTTTGAACCAATAATGAAGAAATTACTCTCTACTGCACTGTGAGCAGCAAAACTAAGTATGTCTCTTTCAGTTACAGGTACATTTCTCAGACAACAATGGGGATTTCTCTTAGTTTTTGCTTTGTTTTCCTGCTGTCCATGTAAGGAATCCTTTTTACTCACACCTGTTGTTTAAGTTTGACAGGCACCAAGTCGAGTAGGAACTTGCTAGCTTTCATTACACCACTTGGAAAAAGTGTTGTCATCCATTAAGTAGAGCACAGCTTCCCCTGCAGCACCAGTACGCCTTGAGCTTGATTGTCTTCTGATGCATGCGTCAGTATCTTGCTTACCTTCGCACTACAACGTTGTTTTTATTGGAGATGAAGGGATGAGAAGAATCCAAGCTGAGTGGCAGACATTAAAATGAGTATGGAGGTAGTAAAACTGTTCTACTGAGTAATGTTAATCACACTACAGTATAAGTTAAGTGTGTGTATTCGTACCTGACATACACTGGAAAGCATATATAGCATCTAAAACATGGAAATGGTTTTGGTTTGGTTCAAGGTCAAAGCAGTAAATGATAGTATTTCCAACTCAAGGAGCTGATGGGTTGTTTCAAGTGGCAAGAGGGACAAACTGTCCCACACTTGGTGCTGACTGCAGAAGTCGGTCATCCCAGGCAGTCGTCTTCCCTCAGTTTTTCAATTTTTCTTAGTTGTTTCCCGTAGGCAAAGGTACAAAAGAAATACCTACTTTAGTTTTTGCAGTGATCCTATTGCAGCACAAATCTGTGTAAATGCTATTAACTCAATTCACTCTTATTTTACGTGCATGGAAAGGGTATAGAGTAGAATTTCTCCTTACTGATCTGGGTAGCATATAGTAATTGTGCATTCACACCTCTTTAGAGAGGCTCTTTCGAAACATGCCTCAGCTTGGGAGCAATAATACGAAGCAAAGGAATGGAGTTTGTAGTATGCATGGACTCGCTCCTATAAGGATACGCAAGCCCAGTGCCAAATGCCTCCACCCAAATATCCGAGATGTTACTAGCCTGATAAGAGGCCTTTTCCTGTTTTTTACTAGCCTGTGCAGTTTCTCAAGCTATCTGTGCTCAGTTCTCACGAATAGCATTTTTAGTGGCACAGAACGTGTCTGCAGAGCAGAACGAATAGTTGTAGCACAGGTCGGTGAAACCACACTAGAGCGGGTAGTCGTAGCAGTGAACGTGTGGAGAATGGGCTGGCTGGCAACCAGAACATAGAGTTGGATGGGTACTTGGTGTGGACTGCAGAGAAGCATTTGCTTATGACAGTAGTTATCAGTAAAAACAGGTGCTGGAGCCTCAAAGAACGTTGAATGGTTTGGAAAAATTGCTAGAAGAATAGACACGGAGAAGGCTCTAGAGTCGTCTCGCTAGAAGGACGGATACAGACAGTAAATGCAAATCAGGACTGTGTTCCTCACACAGCAAAAGATCCATATACGAAATCTGGGAAGGCGTTTTTCCTCCTGCTGCCGTACCTGTCGAAGCAAACGTGCCTGTTGTTTGTCCTCCTGACTGGCAGGCGCCTGCTGTGGAGGTGGCACTTCGGGACGACTGAGTGCCGTTTCCTGGGCTGCTTCTCCCTGAGTAAGTCAGTCAGTCTCAGGCAGGCAGAGTTCTCACTGCCGCATTTCTTGACATGTGATTGTCTGAGACTTGTTCATTCTGTTGAGCTTTATATTTTGGGGAGAAAGGGTGGAAAGAGAGGTAGTTATTGCCCAGTTGTGAGGAGCTCTTCCTAGAGCAAGCCAGGAAGCTTTCCTAAGCACCTGCACTTCCTAGTTGTATCTTTGGGCATATGACCATAACTGCTACCTTATGGTTAAAAGGTTTAATCTTTTAGGTGTTTTACACCTTCTGTGCTATGTCACTTTGGTTTGAAACAACATACTTCAGTCTGAGAAGATACACTTGGAGAAGTTAAAGACAGTGATGCTGTCTGGTACCTATTGCATTGTGTGAGTAGTGGTTACACAGGCCGTCATCTTCCATGGTGTATTGTACCTCTGCCCACTGAGTGGGGAGGAAAGCTGGAGAGGGTGGAGAGGTTATACACAGCAGCTGAATTCTAATCTTAAATGTGAAGCCATTCTCAGGGACAGAACTGTTCAGTCCTCTCAGTGCTCAGTTTTCTACCAGACGAGATTGTTGCCTGGAGAATAACTTGAGGAAAAACAGGTAATAATTCTGTATGGATTTTTTTTGGGGGGGTGGTTTTCTTTTTTTAAACCGATGTATTTCACAAATGTTCCTTTATTACTTACTTTCAGCTGGTGATAATTATTTTTCCTCTGAGTCCCAAGAGGTTTAAAGTAGGCCCTGAATTAGAAGTATGAGGCAATCACGACTGAGAAAGCGGAGTTTCAAAACTAATGTTTTTGCAAAGAAGAAGAAATGTGTGCACCCTTTGGCTGGTCTGTAACCGCAGCATGGTCTTTTCAGCATTCCTTCCCCTGACATGCAAAATGTTTCCCGAACTCCCATCCTCTTGTTGCTAGGATCTGTCAGACTGCATGCAACCTGTAAAACTAAGGCAGCAACAATGTGGCACTATGAAACTCTCATTTTCTATTTTGTTGAAAGTAAACAGTCCCCAGGTGACACATCCTGAGTACGCAGGAAAATGGAGTAAATTAAGAAGAGTTATGTTCCTTTTATGGTGGGGGTGTGTGTGTGTATTGGGGAGGGGCGGGGGAAATGAAGTTGCCAGCCTGTGGTGCTGCACAAGTATCCCGGTGTGAGCTGCGGCTTCAGCCCTGCTGGACTCCAAGCCCAGCCCGAGGACCACCGCTGCTGCCCAGTCTGCTCACGGCTGATGGGGACAGGGATGTGGACGTGGACCTGGATGTGGCACGACTGCGCTGCTGGTGCCACCACAACAGGATCAGTGTTCCTGTGCAGTGTAGAAAAAGTACATGATGTTGAGCTAAATTCCTCAAGAAGGTAAGATGAACAAATGTCTGAATGGTAGTTCAAGCAGAGCTGGTGATAAACACGTTGATCCCAGTGTGTAAAGACCCACTGGTTTTAATGCTGCTTTTTCTCCTGGTCCAGATGTCTTACATGTTTGAAGATTTGTTCTTGATTAATGTTTGTCAGCTGACTTGTTAGAGAATTCACCCACCTGTGACCTTAATTTAGGAGAAAAAAAACCCCACAACAACTCAGGGAATATTTTAATCTTAAAATAAAGCTGTGAGAATGCACCTATTTATGTACCTTTTGGGGAAGGGATGCCTGGTTTTTGGCTGGATCTAGCTGTCCTAGCCTAGAATGGTGTTGGTGCACTTTGGTAGGGTTAGCAGTGTCACTGAGATGGTACGTACACTGTAATCATGCGGGTGTTACCTTATTTAATAAGCAAATAATAACACTCTGAGAACTGCTGTACTGACCAAGACCAAACAAAAAGTGTACGTGGGTGAGGAATCTGTAATAACAACTCAGTTCGGTGAGATTGTGGCAGCCGAGAGATCCCGCTGCGGTGGAACCGCCCGTTCTGCCAACAACTGGTAAAACTGATAAGGTTTCTTGCTGCCATCTGCTGTGCGAATGCCTCAAGCCAAAGGGGAACAAAAATCCTGTCTGGCTTCTCAAACAAATTAAACTGCTTCTGAGAAGAGAAAGCAGAGCTTGATTTCTCTCCACACGTAATATTCCCTCTATTTGTCATCTTTTCAAATTCAGAAAGCAATTGGTTTTTTAAAATCTTTACTGAGAGTAGAAACATCAGGTGTGATCAAGGGAATCCTTATCCCTTTACTCTTTGCATTTTCCAGCAGCATCAGTTTCCCCTCTATCTATGGATACAAACATAGATAATATTTTTTAATTGTTTCTTTCCCGTTTCTCTTCATTTTATCTAGCACAAATAGAATTTGCAGTCCTTTTTGACAGTTTCACCTTTTGTCAGTTGCTTTCCATTAGATTCAACATTTTTAGATCCGGAAGTCTTCACAAAATTAACAATCTTTAATTCCTGGAGTCTTGGAATTCTTTACAATCTTGGATTCTTGGAATCCAGTTGGATTAATGGAATGTTTCATTGTTTCACACTAAACCCAAGCAAAGAAAACAAAGGAGTTTCCGTACACTGCTACTTCCTAAATTTTTAAAAGCCCCTTCCTAGCAACTCAACCTGCAAGCTTCAGTTTGGGTGTGTGGCAGTTATAAATGGCATTTCATAGGATGAAAGAGCGGAGCTGGGCTCCTGATTTCAGAACTGACCAGCCCTTTATCAGGGGAATACTAATAGGCATTGCTTGTTTCCTGCTGTGCAAACCTTCCGGACGTTGTTTGTTCAAAGCATTACCTGTCTTTGCAATTTCGATGGAAATGTTAAATATAGGGGTATGTCACTGTGGAATTTTGCCACATCTGTGAGCTAGAACAGCAAGTGAGATCATCATAGCAAAAATACTGTGATCAAAGTCCAGACCTACCAGCAGAGGCAGCCCTAATAACATCTGTTACCTGGTGCTGGGATGTCAGGTCCACAAAGGCACTGGCGGAAAGGGAGCGGGACTGACAGAAGTGATGAAGATGGTTTCAAAGTGCCTGTGGATTTGGGTTTTTTAGAGAGTCATGTTTTAGGAAATACTGATGAAGCCTGAGGATTTGCAAATGCCTGATGTTTCCACATACTGCTGACCACCAGCAGCACAACGAGCATGTTACACCCTTTAATGGTGGGCTACACCACTGCAGAACAGTACAAAAGCCACTGCCCACCTTGTTGTTGTTCCTCAGCTCACACGGTATTGTGAAAAAGCCGGTGAATGCAGCAGCTTACAACTGCAAGAGCAGGACGACGAGGAAGATCCACAGGCACTTTGTTTTAAGGTCTCGTGTTATTGAGCCTTTGGTGTTTGTCCTGCTCAAAGGCTGTAAAGTCTTGAAGGATTCTTGATGGTGAGACTCCAAAGATGGCCCGCACTGAGGCAAGTGAGCACAGCACTGCTTTGCCGAGAGACCCATTGTGTGACGCCGTTCGTTATCATTTCTTCACAGAGGCTTTGCAAATCTGGTGAGTAAATTTGGCAAGGAGGCAGAGCAGAGGTTTAGTGCTGCCAGAGCTGGTTTAGTGCTAACCGCTGTGGAGTTTTCCACCATGCCAGAGGGTCTCCAGATGGACTTTGCTGGCATCCAAGGAAGATGGATTACAGCTGAGAGTCTGTGCCTGTACTTCTAAGTGACCGATGGATGTGGCTAGAAGGAAAACATGGGGGTTTTTTGTTAAATTTGGAGTTGGTTTAGCCTCGTGCTTGCTGTCCTCATTTTCTGTTGCTATCGATGGGAGAAGAAAATTCTCAAAACGTTGTAAGCCTGATAACTCAAAGTTAAAACCGGCAGCTTAGAGGAAGATACAACAGAGAACAGCAGGCCATGTTGTACTACTGGATTTAACACAAAGCGCCTCATTAAGGCGATCAGGGAAAAATGGCAAGGTCTGTTTCTGGCTTAGGCCCATTCGGAAGTGTGAAGCCAAGGAGCATTCCTGCTGAGCAGGTCGGTGTACGAGTGCAGCGAATGCTGCTGTGCAGCACATCCAGAGGTGGTTTGACGCAGTGGGAGTGAGTTACGAGGAAGTAAATACATCATCTTGTACCAGCTCGGTATGAAGTTGTTCTGCGGCAAGCAACAGAGTTCTACTGAGAAAATACTAATGAGAAATAAATGCCTGCAGTGAGATGCCTGTAGCATCTGGTCTGCATTTGACTTCGCGCCTGAAAGCTGTTTGCCCTGACCTCCTGCCAAACCCTGCAGGTTTGGAGATCAGCGGACAGGAAGGAGATTGGACTCCCATCGCAAAACTTTCTCCCAGCAGAGCCCGTGCAGAGTTCTGGAGGGACAGGCTGCCCGCTTTTGCTCACAAGCGTGGCTCATTTTTTCGCATTTTTTAAGCTGTGGCGTTCGCTGTCCGCACCTGCAGCATTTGTAGAGCCGCCATGATTGAAGGTTGTTCGCTGTTGTTCAAGAGCCTTCCAGCATGTGTTCATCGGGTGTTGAGTCGTCGTCTAAACACCCCAGCCAGCCTCCGGGACGGCCACGGCGAGCCCCATCCGTCGGACGAGCCCCGGCGGGCTTTCCGCACCAGAAGCTGCCGGGTGCCGGCGCGGCGCGGCCGGCCCGTCTGTGACCCGCTGGGTTTCGGGCCGCTGCGGTCCCCACGGAGGGGTTCTTCGGACCGCCGAGGAGAGTGAGCGGCCGCTGCCAACGTCTTCGTCCCGACGAAGGCGTCTCGGTGCGCCGGATGGGCTGGCGGCCCCGCGGGCAGCGTGGAGCGGCTCTGGGTGGGCGGCGGGCAGGCCGGTGAGGGGGTCCCAGGGCCTCAGCCCCAGCTGCCGGGAGTACCGCGGGGGGCCCCGGGCCGGGCAAGAAACGCCTGGCTGATCTCGGCCCGGCGTGCTCCCCTGGCAGGGAGCGGGCCCGCTCCCGGCGCCGGCCTGACTCCCGCGCTTGGCAGCCGGCTGTGCTCACCGGGAGCCCAGCGGCCGCCCCCGCTCGATGCGCTCGGAGCGCGGCCGGGCGAGCGCTCGGG
>Ga0065711_1038661_pt1 | contig 18543 bp, 7 predicted proteins | sample Hoacrofraction12_FD_59098 | JGI IMG/M metagenome (GOLD analysis project Ga0065711, IMG submission 59098) | Hoatzin crop microbial communities from Cojedes, Venezuela - Epithelial fraction 12 v2 (version 2) | ecosystem: Host-associated > Birds > Digestive system > Esophagus > Crop | place...
AGATATTCAAGACCCGCCTGGACAAGATCCTGTGCAGCCTACTGTAGGTGACCCTGCTTCGGCAGGGGGGTTGGACTAGATGACCCACAGAGGTCCCTTCCAACCCCTACTATTCTGTGATTCTGTGATCAGCTCTGATGAGGAGCTCTGTCTTTTTTTTGTAGCATGCATGAGGGTCATCATCGGTAGCCCTAGTGCAGCCCAGTCAGGTGCATTGCTTATGTGCTTGCAGACGTAATTGGCTTAGGGAACCCAACCCTTCATCAGTGAGATGGCTATTCATTAAAGAAAGGGAAGAAAAGGCCATGAGAAATCTTACTGTCATCTCTAAATAGCCAGTTCCTTCCAAAATTCACGTTCCAGCCTGGTGATTGATACAGAAGTTTGTAGGTGCTTTAAATGCATATAGCTAATGACAGCTTGAAGGTTTTGCTCTTTTTCTGCTGCAAAAGGTTACTTCCCTGTTTGGCAGTCACTGTGGCATTACTGGGAATGTGTTTGTGCATGCTTCTCTGTCTCCATCTTTCATCTAGACAGGCTGGTCCTGTGCTAGGAACCGGTCTAGGTATTTTTGCTTGAGAACAGTTTGTTAGCATCTCCTCCAGCTCTTCACACTGCTGGCTGTCTTCCTGGCCATGCTTGGGAGAGCACCAGTGAGAGGAAAAAGGTCACAGAGAAAAGATGGGATGTAAGAGAAAAGCAGAGTAATCAAAGGAGAAAGGAAAAGATTTTGGTCTCTTGCACAAGGGAGAACATGTGTGAGGTGAGGTAGTAAAGGAGAGAGCTTGAAATGGAGGGCAAGCATTGTATGAGAGTGCAAAGGAAGGAGAGAGGAAGACATGGAGCCAGCTGCTTCTGACTCAGCTGGAAAATGAGGGCTCTCCCTCCTAGATGCTTCATCTCTCACTTTGGTTCGTCCCTAGGGTGGCACTGCCTTTCCAGCAAGGGGATGGGAAATTGGCCTATCATATGGAGCATGGGTCTCCCTGAGGAAATCTGCGTACATTGGATGGCCTTATTCACAAACCAGGAATTGCTGGAGAGCCCTGGTAGCTCAGCTAGTCCCTTCTGCAAGGGGCCTTCCTGAGACACCGCATCCTTTGCCAGGGCCACAAGATTTGTGGACTGTTGTGTGGCTGGAAGCCAGCGTGGGCACAGGAGGCTTGCAGCCTCCTCTCCCAAAGCCTCCAGTCAGCATCCCGTGTCTCTGCAGTGTGGACTAGACCAAAATGGTCATTGCAGGGTTGCTCAGCAGAGCCCTGGCACTTCCTCAGCCTTGCACTCCCTCCAATAAAACCTGAAGCTCTGGGAGGAGAGATCAAGCAGCTAAACCAGATAACTTTAAACAGAAACGTTAAGAAAAGCGTGATAGACATGTCACAACCCCCTGTGGAATAGCCACTGAGGAGCAGGCTGGGGGAGCAGAAGGGCTGGAAAGGGGTGCTGGGAATTATAAAGATAGTGATTATTTCCTGTGCTCTTTTAACCTGCCCTTGCTTGTACGGTCTCTCTAGTCCAAGTCAAAGGTCTTAAACCACTGAGGTCAGTCGGACTTCTTCTCTTCTTCCTGGTGTGAAGTGACAATTGGCACTTTCAAATGAGCAGGGCTAATTTTCCTCCTAAGTGGTCACTGTAATTCCTTAGTACCACCGCTTGGGCTGAGTTTCTTCTCGCTGGGGAAGGAGTTAAGACGAGCTAAAATGAATTAAGGCCTCTTTAATTCTAAAGAGGAGAGTTTGTGTCATGGTCTAACACAGTTTAACTAATCTACTTTAAAATTAATTTGGTTTAATTTTCCTTAGGGGCCCCCATGTGGATATATCCTTAAATACCTAGAATAAATAACAGGTAACTCGGTTGTAAATCACCAGAAGTAATTGTGTACCTACTTACTTATTGTAAATCAGCAGTAACTCCAGTGGGGCTGTGATTCTCTTTGTGTATACCTGGAATAAATGAAGAGTAACTTGCTGTAAGTCAATAAAGCTAATTTTCTTTCTACTTTCCTGGGATAAAACAAGAGTAAGTCCAGGGGTAAGGAGCTCAGCTTAGAGAAATTCAAACCAAGAAGGTATGTATTTTTGCTTCTGAGGATAACTAACTGCTAGAACAACTGACCAAGGACTGTGATAGACTCTGTGTGAATGCAGACATTTTCTATCAAGTTCAGATAATTTTCTTACAGACTGCTCTTGTTCAAGCAGGCATTAGTATGGAGGAAGGTCTCTGGTCTGTGATAAGCAGACTGTCATGCTAAATAAGCATATTTACTCCTTGCACACAAACCTCTTGGCTTGTTAACCCTGGGAAGGTCAGAAGCACTACTCTATATTTTGGAAGTTCCAGACAAGACTCACTGTGGTGGCTGAGAAAGAGATAGAAGATGGGCCATGAGAGACTGAGGTAAGATTATAACATCTCTCTTGGTTCCTGTGACTGTTGTAGCCATGGTCTTGCACAGAGGGAAAAGTTAGTGTGGCAAATTAAGGCATTCATTTATGCCTACTACGTCTGCATGTAACACTCCATGCAAGTAACTTCAATGTGTTGCAGTTGGATCTGAGCTAAGTTCAAAATTGTCCTATCCGGATACTGCTAAAATAGGCATCAGAGGAACACAGCTTGGTGAGGGCTGCACACCCTACACAGGGAAAATAAGTGGTCATCTGAGTTATTATCTGGGGCTCTTGGGGCCACCAGTGTTTGGTAAGCAAGCTTAGATGCCTGCACCATCTGTAGTGACCGTGCTTTGCTCACACCCCTTGCATGTGAGCTAACTCCAAGGTGAAGCAGCTGCAGTGGTGCACTCATAAAGTGGGCCAGCTAAAAAGTCAAATTTACACCAAAAATAATTAGCATGGGGAAAATACTGAAAGGTTTTGTCAGTAAAATGTTAGTGTACTCCATCCATTGAGGGTTACTTAATGGCTGCTTGATACAATAAACTTGTTCTTTGCTTTCTGCTGTTTGTCCATCTCTATAAGCCCCAAGTAGGATTTATGACTATCAAGAATAATTATAGTAATGGTGGTATATCATATGTTGAATTTTTTCTGCCTTTCTGACAACACAGCCTCTGGCAAATTTTCCACTCAAGTCTAAAAATTCTGCATTGCTTTCTGAAGCAGAGCTCTGTCTTAACTGATGCAGTTTGCACCAATGTGAAATGTGATATAAAGAGCAAACGGGAAAAGAACGTAATTAGCAAAGTGGGTAGAAACCCCATCTGATGTTGTAGCATTTCACACCCGATTTACACAGGAATTAACACCTTAGCTTTCATGCTTGGGACATTGCATTTCACTCTGATAATGAAGGATTTGTCTTTACTAGAACAGTGATTTAAAGTCAGTTGCTCACTCTTCCACTAGCTTCTTGGTGCGTCTGTGGGGTTCTGTTGTCCTCTCTCTTTGGGTCTCACAGCTCCTGTGCAAGAATAGTCTTCAGCCCTAAGTTATTAGTTTCTTAATAATTCGGTTCAGCCTTGTATTAGTCCCCTAGATTTATGGCTATGACTCCAAATTGAACTCTGGACTCTCTAGGGATTTTTCTTATTTGTGCAGATAAACCCAGTGCTGCTGTCATTAGCAACACTACAATGCCAGCTGCTATCCAGTCCGTACCCGTCAGGAGAGTTTGTCATCCTTTCCCTCTATAGCACACTGATGGGAAGGCCCAAAGTTAAACTGAAGAATGAAAAAGGGTTGGTTACTTTATTGTCAAATAATATTGATCAGAGCTTGGCTTGCCTGTGCTTGCACCGTGTTCATCATCAGGCCTTAAAGCTGTTAAACTGGAACAAAGAAGTGGAACAAAGGGAAAGAGCTGGTTTCGTAAGGGCAAATGTTTTTTTTTTCTGCTAGGGATCATCCACCTCTGTGATGAGTCACGGTGGAAGATGGATAGAAGGGCGATAAGAATGGCTTCATGTGCATGAATAGATCTCCTTTAGATGTATGCATCATCTGTAAAGTGTATTTGTGGGTAAGGAGGATCTGGAGACTTAATGTACGTGTCTTTTGTGTGTACCTTGCCATAGTACACGTATACCTGTGCATGCAAAGAAAACAGCTTTGTGTGGACTGGAAGAAAAGCTCCAGGAGTGTATGTAGGACCAGAGGCCGTCTGCATGCATGAGTATGGGAAAACTCTCTATGCTTTTTTGCAAAATGGAAGAATATAGGCTGTTTTTTGTTGTTCACATACATAAGCCCCAAGGAAAGTTCACCAAAGCGCGGCAAGCACAATCACAAATGTGTGACTGGGGTCTGGCTCGGGGGTCCAGATGAATCTATCTTGGGGTGTCATTAATGCTATCACAAGAGATGCTTTCAGTTCCCGAGTTAAATTTTCTTGCAATTTCTGCTCCTATAAGGCCAGGCTTTCTCTTCTCTGATATATATTTATCTGAATCTCTACTTCTTTCATACCTTTCTCCCCACTGTATTTGTGTCTGTCCTCTCGCTCCCCCAGGGTGCATATCTGTTCCTAAGAGGGATTTTTGCAGCATGCTCTATGTTAGACACTGCAAATGAACAAGTTAAAAGCACAACTAAACCTCCTATGGAAGATGTGGCTGGAGAACTAAGGAAATGATGCTCAGCATGTTTATGATGGGCTGCAGCAATTGTTCTAAAATGACCTGCGGAGCCTGTTTCCTTAGCTGGGAGCCCCCCTCCACCCCAGCTACCTTCCCTTCCTGGGGAGCAGAGGAGATTGTTTGACAGCTCTGATCCTCAGACTTAAGTTTATTCCTTCATCAGCACATTAATGAAAACAGAAATGTAGCCTGGGGAGGAAGGATCATGAAAAGAAAATCAAACTAAATCTATCAATTCCCTGTCCTGAATAAATGAATCTATTAGCTTGTATGTGGGGTTAGATGCCTGGCAGATAATAGGTGTTCCACATCCAATCAGAAAAAAAACCCCAGCCAGCCCTTTTCAAACCAAACACTGAGTGCTGGGCTTGTGTATCTCCTGTGTGCTGTTAGCTTTTCCATCTGAGTCACAATTTTCTAGTTACTGCCTGTAAAGTGAATGCTTCTTGTCTGTGTATGGGTTAGCAGCAAGTTAATAGGAAGAAACGCCAATAGATGGCGCTTAGGAATGTATGGAGGTGTGCAGAGAATTCCGTAGGAGTGATGGAGTCCGCTGTCTTTGTGCACTGCAAATAGGTTCCTTTATGAGCTCCTTACGTCTGCTCTTAACAGAAAACACAGGGTGGTGTAAATGCATCTCCTCGTATCCCCGGCTGGACTGCCAGCATGCCCCTGTGAGCAGATGCAGCCTCGCATCTTGTTCCCCAGTTGGTCTCATTTTGATTTTAAACAAGACAAAATCTTTGGAGATGAGATAAGCGAAGCCTGGTAAAGCCAGGTCACCAAGGAGCTGGCCTGGGTATATTGTGGGTAAATCGCTATGCTACCTGCTGTGACAGGAGTAATTTATCTCAGGCTGAAAAAAGCTGCTTCTTCCCATCCTGAGCAGTGAGGGTCATTCATCACTTTTTGTTATTTTTATAACAGAAGAGAGAATGCTGGTTCCCTCCCCCCATCTCCTCTAGCTAGTCCCTGGGGACAAATTAGCTAGTCTGAAAATGGATGAGCTCAGGGGCTATTTTCGTTTATATTTTTAATAGTGTAACAGAAACCCTCGGTTCTGCAGCACTCCCTCCAGCGTGGGTAGATAGAAGAAGGCTTCGAACCTCTGCAGCGGCAGGGATGTGGCCTTCATCTCCTACTGCTAACTTGGCAGGTGACTGCCCTCGAAAGCCCCTCTGGACACACCACAGCATACAGCGTGAGCCTGGGAGCTCCTGCGAAGCGTGTGTGAGCACTTCTGGGGTTCTCCAACTATAGACCTCGCTGTTAGAAACAAGGGCTGTCTCTTCTCCTAGGGAGAGCTGGATGCTGTGCTGATTCCAAGCGATCTGTTCATGTGCCATAGGAATGCACAGCTCTGTTTCATCGTGAAGCTGAGCTCTGCATAACCAGGTATGCTGTGTGCATGTATACACACAGATATGTACACGCTTTATCTCTTTAGATGTATAAATATGTTCAATGGACTATTTCTGAGAGAGATTCACAGAACATATGTACGTTTATATCACGCTGCAGCCCTGCGTAGGTCTGCTATGCTGGGAGAGCTACTTGCACTCCTGCTGTGTGATGAGGCTTTAGGGTTTTGCTCTTCACTTGTCTTCATATTTGGATTGTTTGGGTGCTGAAAAGCTGTATCCAGACAGCAAGAGTGAGAAGATTGGATAGCAGAGACCTTCAGGATAATACAGATGCTACATGATCCCTTCATCGCTGAAGGGACATTGCTTCAATTACTCTGCCAATCACCTGTCTCTCAGCCTGCCCGTCAACTACTGTGCAATCGAGGGATTCACTTCACAGAGTAGCCAAAAGTGGCAGATAGCTGTATTTTGAAGAGACCCTTTTGCATAACTGTGCCCAAGGGAACAGAGCTGGGAGGGTGGATCCAGAGCCCTATTTCCATGAGAAGTTGCAAGCAAGCAGGTGAGGCCTTTGGTGCATTAAGTTACTGGGACACTGCAGGTTGGGAAGATTTTATTTGTAATGGTAGAAATTGCTTTTGCATCTCGTGTCCCTCTGGTGAGTTTGCTCAGAGGAAGGGCGATGAGGAGAAAGGGAACGGTGATTTCTCCTGCTCTCTTTTGCTCTGCCTTCCCCCCACCTCAGAGGATGCTTTTGCCGTGCGTACAGTGATGGAGATGCAGCTGCAGCCAGACATTGTGTCGCTGGAATGAAAGTTGTTGCTGTCAGATGGCCCCGCTCTCTGTGTGGTGAAGATGGGAGGATGTAGGTTAGGGCAACTGGCCATCGTACTGCCTTGCGAGGTAGATTTGGGTTCTGTTGGTTTTACTTTTTTTTTAATCTCTTGTTGATTGTACAGCGTGAAGCAAATAATACAACCTTGGTTGCCTTGTCTGTGATACAGCAGTGATTACTTACTGTCATTCATAATGACTTGGGGACAAGCAAAGACCGTGTACAGCCACTGAAGGCTTTTTTTAAAAACTCAAGAGGGGCTAGGTCTTCTGGGGAAGTAAACTGGCACCGTACCCTTAGCTTCAGGGAGCACAGTTGCTTTGTGCTCACTGTGGCTATGGTTCAGGGCTTCTCCGATAGCCTTGGTAATAGAGTCATTTGTCTCCCAAAATACTCATTGGTTTCACTGAAGATTTGTGGGTTCTCTTCATTATTAGTATCATTAATTCTTATTTAGACAGAATTTATGATCCTGTCCAATGAAGTTTATCCAAAGTGGTATCTTGAAAATGCACTTAGAGGTTTGTGGGGAAGGACAGTCCCATGGTTAGCATGCTGGGCCCTGCTCCAGACTGCTGTGGGACCTGGGATAAGTCATAGAGGGCCAAAGGCAGAGGTCCAGGTTCAGATTCCTTTGGGAAGGTACTTGTGAAAACTGGAGTCAGCTGACAGAAAATACAGCATGAGCGTGTGGGGTGGTATTTAGGCTGTCTGAATATCACTCCAACTAATACAAGGTGTTCTCAGTATTAGTTTCCTACTGTGTTGCCCTCTCCCTTAGAGGGTGTTGTCAGTAGAAATACCATACAGGTAGCAGAGTGGTCAGATTCAATAGGGAAAGAACAATGTCATTGTCTGGGATGACTTTTGTCCTCTTCTTAAAGATAAGGGTCATGTTGCTATTGTAGCAGTTCTTATTCTAAGCGGGGACCTCTCCCTTCCAGAATCTGGCTGGGGCGAGAGGCTGCGGGCAGGTATCTGCATGTGCTCATACCTCATCCTTCCTTTGCCAAGAATTGACATGTCTACCTTCTTGCAAAGCTGAGGGCTGCTAGAAGCAAGGGACCAGGTGTAGTTCTGGTCTTTGCTGGGACCACAACACTGGAGGATAAGGATCCAAAACCCAGCACTGCCTGCAGTTGTGTGGAGCTAGCTGTGCAGCTGGGAACCTTCCTGCCAGATTTTTGGTTTTTTTTAATTCACTCTTCCACTTGGACTCTTCATTACCACTGCCACTTGCTGGGCCCGACAGCTGCTGACAAAAACCAAGGGATTCCAGACAGCTTTGCAGACTATGTTTGAGTGCCTCAGGCGAAGCCTGAAGTGCAGACAACATAAAAATAACGTGTTCTGTTCACTCAGACTCTTACCCTTCTTCCCTGGGGTGGGGAGTGATAGGTGAAGCTTGGATCAAGCAAGTAGAGTTGGTCATATATTGCAAGGTACTGGGACTCAATATGGGACTGTATTTTCATTCCTGCTGTGGTTATTCATTAGAGAATCTTGTAGGCCCTGATTTGGGAAAATGACCTACTGCACAACGCGTGGATCGGTCTGTTCGTGCCCTCGTGATTTTAGCTTGGCCTTGAAAGGGAACAAAGCGGATGTGATCCTGCTCTGTGCGCATCTCCACTTGTGAACCATCATGTATGATAAAGAGATTAGGTATTAAAAGTCCTGGGGAATATATCAGCCTCATGCTGTCGAGCAGCTCAGTCGGAGGAGGGAGACCCTGAATGATGGCATTTCTTTGTGGCAGAGCTTTTTGTTTAGCTGCGTACAGTGCTGAAGCCAAGGTTCCCCATGTCTTCGTGGGCCTCCCAGGAAGGCAGGTCATCTCCGTCTGTCTTCCTGCTGCATCCTCAGCCTGTGAGCAGGCACCCCAGGCTCCGATGGGGCAGTACTTACCTGGAGCTCACTAAGATTCTTGATACTGGTTTATGGCTCTGAGACTGTTATAATACGCTGGTCAGGTTTGTCTTTCCTAATCCTGTGTTATTCAAATGGGCTGCTCTGTCTTTCATGTTGAACAAACAAACAGCCTTGGGAAGCGAAGTCCTGATTTGCTGATTAGACCCAGCCCTGCTGGAATCTCATCCTAAAATCCATCTGAGTGCATCTGGTTGGCTCCCGGAGAGAACTGCATTATTCTGAGAATTTAAGGGCTGACTTGAAAACCATTTGCATTCAAGTACAGATCAGAATGATCTGAAAAAAACAAGCACAGGTCAGCTGTCTGAGGCATGTATTTGCTCTGTTAAGTGTTAAGAGGTTGTAAAAGAGACTGTCAGGAGTGTTAGTAGAGGGAAGAAAAAAGAGCACATATGCTAGAATATATCTTCTGCTTGCTTTTTATTAGCAGTTAAAACACTGATGCATTCCTGACACCTATTTAGCCAAGAATAAAAAGAAGTGATATGACTTGAAGAAAAAAGAAGTTTGGAGGAAAAAAAAATTTCTTCCTTCCACACGTAATCTGGAGAATGTGGGAAAGATGGCCATACTTAGACAGATGTTCCTTTCTCCCTGGCCGCCTTCTGCATGTGTGTCTGCATTGGGAGAAGGGGGGCAACATAGAACTTGGACACAAACTCCTGGAATCTTTTGCATCCTTTGCTATCTGCTCTTGTTATAACTTGAAAAGAAAGTGTGTCTCGCTTTCTATTAATTTAACTGAAGAGCTTCTAGTGCCTTTTCCAATCCCTAGGTTACAAAACCTTCCAATATTGTAAAAAGGAGTCCTCCTTTGACCTTGCAGTGAGGTTCCTCCCTCTGGAGCAGGAGCTGGAGAGTTCAGGTGAGTTCTTCCATGTGCCTGCTCCTTCTCTGCCTCTGGGGCTTTTGGAGTAATACGAGGCAAAGGTTAATTCTCGGTCCTCCACCCTAGCTCAGTGAACACATGGTGTGTTTATTGCCTTCTGTTTCCAAGCCTGCTTAAAGCTCTTCCATTCCAGGCTGTTGTTTCATGATTGGCTTTCCTCTTACTCCAGCAACTAGGTGCGCTGCATGCGCATTTTTAGTTGTAAAAACAAGAAGGTCTCCTTATTTCTTTCAGTTTTTTCTTCCCTCTCTTTGGTGAAAGGTATGTCCCAATGTTAGGTCCTATAAGAGGTTGATAAAAGCTATTACAGCCATGAGGGATTGTTCACTTACTGCTGCTATGTCCTGTCCAGTTTAAAGGGATCTCATCAGGCACTACCTGATGTGTATGCATCCCTGCGAGGAGGTTTTGTCTGATGCTCAGCTTAATATATTCTGTGCACAGTTTTGTCCCATTATTTCTAGTTACTCTCCTGGATCACCCAGAACATGAGGAATGTGCAGTAGCTTCCCACAGAACAGCATAATTAGCTACCTCAGAAACTACCTGCGAAGAGTGATGCCCTCATTATACTGAGCAGAGGAGAACTTGGTGGGGTGAGATGTCTCCAGGAAGAAGGTCCATTTCACTTCTGAGAAAGAACAAGAGTCAGCCCTTGCTGTCCTGCTGTTAGCTTTATCAGTGGTTTGCCTTGGGAGCTTGAAGGCACATGGCAGTGCCCTGTGATGAAAGTAATCACCTTCGAGCATCCGTTACTTTATGGTGATTAAAATACAGCCTTGTGCTTCGTAGGCTGCACCGTTCCCAGGAAGTAACTGCAAGTGTTGTTTGTAAAAGCTTTGCTTGCTGTTCCATGGAAAGCCAGTGCTTTGCTACGAGTCCCTTGCACCACAAGTGTGGGTGTCAGCTTAATCAGCCTCAGTGCCACAGCAGCACGAGTAACCCATCACACCAGTGCTGGCTGGCTGGTATCCTGCTCCCTCACCATGGTTAAAACAAACCTGGTTCATCAGTTGTTCCTTCACTGATTGCCTGATGAAACAAAGAACCTAAAGAAGCTGGTTAGTGGGTTGAGAGCTGGCCCTCAATTTTTCCTGCTTTATTCCTGGAATCTAGAGCTGGCAAAGAAGTTTCCAGTCCATGTCTGCCTGATAACAGTAACAATATTTCTGCAGCATTTTCCATCTAGGATCTTAGAGTGCTTTGCAAACAAAAATAGATAAGCTTACTGTCAACCCTCTAGGGTAGGTGTCATGATACTTTGTTAGCAGATGTGTAAACAGAGACACAGAGAGCTCAAGTTTTTGATTTTCAAAGCACTTTGCAAATACTACCTAATTAATCCTCCCGCTGGCCTTGGGAGGTATGTGTTGGTCCCCTTCAAGGGTAGAGCAAAGTCACTGGTAGGACTGAGTCCTGCATGCCAGTCACCTTGAGCTGCCACACTCAATATCGAGGCATTCGCTGCACCCAGCACCAGCCAGCCCGTGCAGCGGAGCAGTAAGTCAGCTGGTGTCTCTGGGCTCCCTTTAAAGGCAAGGGAGAGAGAGTTCAGAACTAAGCTGGACTTGTGTTGAACTTGATTAGTTAGCCCTGTTAGGTGCTCTGAAGTTTCTTAAAAGCCCAGACTTGGCATCTGGAGTAGTTTTCAACAAGAGTTTAAGTCAGGAGATGACCATGGCTGTTCTGATTCCTGAGCAGTGGCACAGGCAGGAGCCAGGGCGGGCGCAGGCAATCGGTCAATCCCAGGATTAATACCAAGAGGAGGGCTTCTTGTGTTGGTGTTGAGGGTGGTGGCCTGGTTCTCTCTGCTTGTGATTCTTCAGATGTCACCTTCTCTGAATGCAGTGCTTATGCGTTGAACCTACATAGGACATAAAAATGATCTCTTGGTTGTTTTTGTCCTAGTCCAGTATTGAAGTGCTTCATATTGAATGTTAATCATAGATGGTCTTTTCCATTCTGATGAAAACAGTTCAGCCTCTTTGATCTAAATAGGATGGTGTTGATTACTGGGACTCGTATTTTACTGCTGTTCAGGTATTATTTGTTGCAGCTGTGAGGATATTAGCCAGCATTACCAACCCTGCAAGTGTCATGGGGATAAGAGGATCCCTGGCACTTGAAAAGTTCACGGACAAATGAAGTATTTTTCTGCCAGTTCTTGTGAGCTTTGGAAATCACGCTACAGGCAGCTGTGAACAGTGGTTCTGACTATTCAGTACCCAGCAATTACAGTCAGTGAGTTGCTACTTACTCATCTGGAGATTCAGGGCTCTGACTCTATAACTTGTTAAAATGGCTATTTTTGGCCAACTTGAATCACTTGCTGGCAATTCCAGTCATTAAGAAGTAAGTTTAACTTTAATATATGTATTTCCACAGTATGTTATAGTTCATAAGGTTTGCAAAAGATTATCTGGACAAAACTGTGCTCGGAGAGCCAAGGGCTGCACATGTACGATTTGAGCGTGTGTGCGTGTCTGTGTGCAAACACCCCCGGGCAGGCGTACGGGTAAAATGTGGTCAGGAAATATTACAGCATGACTCTGAGGTGGCAAACCAGCATTTCTCCACTGAAGTCAGCAGGGGTATGCAGATTTACATTAGTGGATGGTCTGAGCCCATGTGTTTTTAAAACGCAGATTCTGGAGGGCACTTCAACATTTTATTAGCCTTTAACAAGACAGAGTTATATCAAGTTTGTTCAGCATTAATTATACTTTCTGCAGTGTTCTACCTACACCATCAATTATTAATTAATCTCACTATATTTTTAGCTGTTACCTGTCCCTAATCACCTTTCTGCTATAGCTTTTTGGTCTTATGCCAACATGTGTTGCCAGACCAGTTGAAGACATTAGTATGAATGTAATTACCTCTTTATTGCTTGTGTAATTTTGAATCCTTTACGTAGATTATATTAGACCTACTTCTTGGAGAACAAAAGGTAAATATATATATATTTTTTTTTTCCCCTGCAAGTATTTCTACTTTTTTCATGCTAACAGCTGTCCTTCTCGCTCCAAGACAAGAGAGTGACCCTTGTGTCACACTGACGTGAACCCTCTGTGCAGGGAGCTGGATGCTGTGACCCAGCTCCAAACCAGCCACTGTGTCGTTGTGTTAGTGCAAGGTGAGGCTTTATTGAACAAGCTCTCTGGCAAGCAAGGTAGACAAGCTCACCAGCGCTGCTGCGTGTCATCCGGGTCAGAGCTGCTCATGTCCAAAGGCAGGTATCCACAGCTGCAGCTTTTTCGAGTTCTGGAGAGAACCTTTTGCCTTTTCTGGCCTTTCACATTTGTCTCTTCAGCCTTTGGCTCTGACTAATCAGTGACCCAGAGACACAGTGTTTTCATCAGGAATTACTGCATCTGAGGGGCTCTCTTTTGGTTGCTGTTTTTTAAAGGTATCCTTCTGTCACGTAACGTGGACATGACAATGTAAAAATGAGAACCAAGGGGGACGGAACCTCCCTGGAGGCAGCTCCCTTGTCCCTGTATTAATGGATTCAAGTTTATCCTGTTTCTGTACTAAGTTCCTTTTGCTTCTTTCATCATAATTATCACGTTGAGATGTTACCACAAGCCTTCTTTCAAAGCTGTTCAGGAAAAAAAAAACAAATACGGCTCCTTATTTGTGCATGTTAAATCTTCCCACCCAACTGTGCTGCTTGCAGCTGTGCCTGCGTTTGTGTGCTCAGACATGTCCAGGACTGCAGGTTTCCAGGCACAAGATAAAACCCTGCCAGCCAGCAGACTTTTCAGCCAAGACTTCCTTTCTTCTGCTTTCCAATGGCTGCTTCCCCACTGCTCGGCTACTTGTTGTTTGTGCAGATGAACAAATGTCTGCGCAGCTGGTCGCGGTGGTCCTTGCTAGGAAGGAGACTGTTACAGAAGAGGCTGAGGCTGAAGATCCTTCCTTTTGCAGCTGAGCGCAGCTGTGTGAGTCAGATGGTGTTTGTGTCCCTGCTTCGCAGCAGTTGGTGTGCTTGGGGTTGCAGAGCCAGCTCTCCAGCCTGATTGAGCTTTGCGAAGGTCAGGGACTGGACTGTGATATCAAGTCCTTTATTCCCTCCTGAGAAACACAAAGGGCTGTGGCTGAAGCTAATCAACTGTTTCGTGTCAGTAAGGGGGTGTGGAGGGGAAAAGGGTGTGTTTCTCAGGGTATAGCTGCAAAAGGTGACTATTTTTCTTGGAAAGGGGAGGTGGGAAGGAGTGCTGAGATAATTCTGAGCAGTATTATTAGAAAAGCAGTCATACATACATAGCCCAGGCCTGGATTTTAACTTTGGAGTAATCATGTTCCTCAGAGCTGGGCAAATATTTGGGGAACTCTTTTCTTGGATGCTCATTGTTCATTCACCCAGCCAAGATATTTGTATGAGCAAAACTGCGTAGCAGTTAAAAAATTGAGTACCTTGACACAAGTTCTTGAACTGCAGGTCTAGAAGCATCAACTCCAATAAATTTAATGTTACCAGTGCAGCGGAAAGGAGGAAGAGCAAAGCCATTAATTGAGCATAACAGGAAATACTTTGGAGCAGATTACATGAGGAACTATACAGCCACGCAAGACAGGGCTATCCCAGGTTTTAGGTCTGCGTCTGCAAGAGCAACCATCTGCTTCCTTCCTTCTGCAGAAAAGAGCCAGCAGGGCAGGAAGAGCAGAGCAAAGACTGAACTGGTGCACAGGGCTGTACCGGTGCGTACCATCAGCCAGTCCTTGGGCTGTCAGGGTTTGCAGTTAACGCAGACAAGCAAAAAGCTGGTACGTGCTGGGTGTGCAGGTGGAACGCAGGGAAATCTCTGGAGCATTGCCTCCCGTGACTAGCTGTTGGTTAGCAATGCGTCTGCAGCTCTGGACACACTCTAGCTGATAGCGGTTAAGTTTGACTGAGCATATTGGAGACCTTGGAGTCATGTCCAGCCTTTTCCGTAGCAGCCATGGAAGAGCAGAGCTTTGCACCGAGGGAGCTCAGAGCACTCTTTGCCTAGCCAAGCGGTGGGGTGGTGCCAGGGCATTGGTGTCCTGGTCTGCTGGGCAGCAGCTGCGTTATCTACTTGAGAGGAAAAGGCCTTTCCCAGCTGTCTGGAGAAGGGGCTCGCTGGCAGCTGCTCCGTTGCTGCAGGTGGGGAGATGCGAACTGCGAAGCTGCGGAGCGGGGTTGGAGGCTTCCGTGCTCACCACAGGGGCAGAACAGGGCTGAGAAAGGAATTTGTTGTCCAGAAGGCTAGAATTTCAGCTTGTTTGGCAGAAATGGAACTAGCTTCCTGCAAAAAGACCATTCGCTCCCTGTGGAAGGGGACAGATTCTGCAGTGGGTGACTGCAAGCATGACAGCTGCGGGCAAACGAAGGATTCCATAAGTAACTACTTCACAAATTAAAATCCATCCAGAGTAAATGCAAGATGTCAAACAGTTAGTCAGGGGGAAACCTGGGAACATCCAGTCTAACAATTAGCTGCAATTAGTGTGGCCCATCAAATCCACTGCCAGGGTCACCTAGGTGGGTTTGCCATGGGTCAGGCTGGCAGTTCTGCCCACCCAGTCCTTGCTGCTTGCAGTCAGGTGCCAGCAGGAAAGCTGGGGATAGAATGGCAAAATAAAATTCACAAAAAATGCAAAGTACATCTCAGCTGGCACAAATTGGTATAGCATTTTTTTGACATCAGTAGAATTATACCTTTTGCTGAATAAAATCTGGCCTGCTATTTTTGCAGTGTTTTTGATTGCTAATTTGACTTCTGAGTTTTAGTGGTGCTGGTATGTTCGGTTCATTATGGGAGCTGGATTCTAGTCTGTGAATAGAGCTCAGCAGTAACTTTTTTACAAAATGATGCTGTTCTGTTTTCCCTCAGAATTTGCCAATTTGTGAAATTTGTTTGCAGAAACAGTGTGATTTTGATTCTGGAGGAATCAAGGCAGCTATTGAATGCAGTCTGCTTGGCAGCTTTATCCTACCAAGATCATCTTCAGAGCTGGAGCGCCTGCCCAGCAACTCAACTTGCTAAAAGCCTCGAAGTGCAGGAGTTCTGGCTCCCAGCTCTGCTGTCCCATATGGTGCTCCTCAGGATGGCAGTGCCTATTCCATTTCACACAGAAGTAATAACATTTTCTCTGCTAAATGCAATAGTCGTTCTCTATCCAGCTCTAATGTGAATTCCTCTGTGCTGTATAGGGTTCTTACTGCTGATTGTGGTACAGCTCCAGCACAGCAGTGTTCAGTGCAGCTGAAGTATTTATGTGCTCAAGAGGTGTGGTAGATAGTAATGTTGAACTAAGTGTCCAGGTCTGAGAAGCCTGTGAGAACGCAGGTATGCTCAATGCTGGTTTGAATTCTGCCAAGCTTACATCTCCCAAAATATTTCTTCCAAAATACTTTTGGCTTTTTCCTTGCAAGTGTGAGATGTCTGGAGCTGGGGGCTTTCCAGAGAGAGGACATTCCCACCCATCTCAATTCTTGTCATGTTTACCATGGAACACCAAGTCCCCTAAAGCCCTAGCAGCTGTTCTGTTGTTTTGTTGTTTTTTTTAATCCTGTCAGGAGTTAAATTGGGAGGCCATGAAGTGCTCCTGTAGATTTGAAATGGTACAGAAGGCTTGAAGAATAAAGGAGAGTAAGGACAGACTCCAATGTTCCCTTTCCCTAGCTCAGAGGTTTAAATTGGCAAAGCCTGGCCACTCCCTGCCTGGTTCCTCATGCTAACAATCGCACTCTTATTTCAGAAAGATCCAAGGGAAACAAGTTAAAAGCAACCAGAGAAAAATACCTTTTACTGAAGCACTAGCGGGCAGTATGGGTCTGTTATCCTCTACAGACATCCGCACAAACTGATATAATTTGGACAGATACATTCTGTGCCTCTGATGCTTTCACTGGGTTTAACTGCTGAGTTTGATGGTAAATCCATGTGACAATGCATATGTTAAAAACTATTAAGAAGTTAGTAAAGATTTGCTGCCAGCCAGCACACGAAATGAAGCAGGAAGAGGATGGAGGTAATTGCACCATGTGGCCTTGTGTAGTGATGGTGACTGTGGGCTGGAAGATGACGGTTGGACCTCTTGGGCTTCCTCTCCCTTCTGGCCAAAGTGGTTGTTAATAGTAAAGTGAGCTTGAAAGTGACTCTGACAGGGCCACGAGGCTCCATTCGAAGCCTGCAAGGAAAATGGGAAAATTGTACTTGAAGCTGCAGGTATTAAGAGGACGAAACAACCTTAAGTCCCCAAGAACAGAGCAAAGAGACTGAGATGCAGATTTTCAAACTCGGCTCTAAATAATCTTCTCATTTCTTTAGTCAAACTTACTTCTGGTCTGACCCTGTGATAGCTGTAAATCTCAGAGCTGATTCTGGAGAGATGGGAACAGTGAGGATAACTGCCCTGTAATTCGGAGAGCCTTGGTGGGGTATAGCAGCGTGTGAGAGAGGGGAATGACTCCCTTTATTGCGGTGAGGAGCAGAAGCTCTATTTGTTATTAAACTTGAGCGACAGCCCTGTTTGAACTTTCTTGTGCCTTTGCCAATACCTAGATATATGAACCAATAGGGGATCCTGCAATTAAAAATTATATTCTAATAAGTAATTACAAAGTAGGAAAATTCAGACGGTTCAGTGTCAGCCCTGGACTTTCCTAACTTCTGAGTGCTCATTTTTTTTGAACCTTTTACTTTCTTATAGTTTTGGGTGATTCTTTTTTTCTTTGGCTGAGGCTTGGTAACCTAGCACAGATCCACAGCTCATAACAGTCAGCAGAACTCTCGACAGCAATGGGGCCCATGGGATGAACCACCCCGTTGTCAGTAAACGCTGATTCTTTCCTCATTATAGAACAATGCAAATGTAATAATTTCTTCTCTGCTTCAGTTGTTACTCAATCCCCAATTAATTCAGAAATGGGCCAGCAGTGACTATACAATTGCAACTGCTAGCACAGGTTAGTGTGAAGTTTGGGTTATTGTCAGATTGCTATTAATAACACTTGTGATTAGGCACTGACTTCTCCCTGAGCTGTTTAAATGTCACTGCCAGAATCAGAGGGGTGAAAGGAATCTAATCTCTTTTCCCCAAACCTCAACCTCCGTATCACAGGAACTTTGAAATGTGCAGTTTTTCCTATTGTTCTTCAGTCTGTGGTGGAAGTGCTGCAGTGACTAATTCTTGCATAAATCATTGCCATGACAACACCTGTAATATATACTGTCAAATAGTGCCGAGACCCCTTCAACTCAGCCGAAAGGCGGAAGGGATACGAATGTGGGTGAAGCAAGCGCACAAACCCCTTCCTAGCAAGGAAGGAGTGGCGAGCGGTGGGACAGGGGTTTGGGGAAAGTCCGCCTCCCTGCCTGCCTTTCTTCCTCAAGCCAGGTACCAGGGATTAACCTGTGCAGTGTACAGATTTGAGTACCCGATTGGGTACTCGAAGGTCTGGCTCTGCAACTGCCTCCTTTAGGAGCCTTTGGTGTTTTCCTCCCTTGCCAGTCGTTTATTAACTTGGTGTTGGAGCAGGTGCAGCTCTGTGGCCCTGTGCCTCTGCTCGGCACAGCAGGGTCTTGATTTCAGATGGGCTGGTTGGATCCTCTGTAACACAGATAACAGGGTGACAACCCAGCGTGGTCAGTTTATGGCAGCTGAGGCAGTATTAATGATATAAAGTATTGATTCTCATCTACTGGGGATCAGGCAAAGTTGGGTATTGTGTTTAATTAATGACTCTATAGAATCATAGAATCATAGAAAGTTTTGGGTCGGAAGGGACCCCTAGAGGTCATCTAGTCCAACACCCCCGCAGCGAGCAGGGACACCGCTAACGAGATCAGGTTGCTCAGAGCCCTGTCCAACCTGGTCTTGAATGTTTCCAGGGATGGGGCCTCCACCACCTCTCTGGGCAACCCGTTCCAGTGTTTCACCACCCTCA
>Ga0065711_1006683_pt1 | contig 18542 bp, 12 predicted proteins | sample Hoacrofraction12_FD_59098 | JGI IMG/M metagenome (GOLD analysis project Ga0065711, IMG submission 59098) | Hoatzin crop microbial communities from Cojedes, Venezuela - Epithelial fraction 12 v2 (version 2) | ecosystem: Host-associated > Birds > Digestive system > Esophagus > Crop | place...
CTCTAAGATTTGGGGTAGATAGGAGCATGTGAAAGCACACACATTTTCTGGCAATCCTTGTGTATTATCAAATTTTTTCAAAGTTGCTCCCTTTTTATTTTAACAATGTGGGTGAAGACTTGTTCTCAGAAGGATGAGGTTTTTTTCCTATTGGGCTGAAGATGTTACTTCTCTGCTCTGTTTGTTGCACTGCAAGGGAAAATATGAAAGTGAAAAAATAAACACATAAAATGGATTTTGAACCCTCAGTTTTGGTGTGATTCAAAGTAATTGTGGCGCTTCAGATTCTCAAGAGTGCTTTGGGTTTCTGGGCCTGTACAGTTTAGAGCAATTTAAAATTAATGGAGTACTTAAAGTTTTTAAGAGCACTTCAATTTCCAAATGATCAGAGTTCAGGGATGCAGAGAATAAAGTAATTTAAAATAACTGGAAGAGCTTTTCAGAGTGTTTATGGTAACTCTGGCATAAATGGCATCATGTTCACAGGCTACCAGCACGTCCATTGCGTCCTGTGTGCCACGGGGTTTTCTCAATGACAAGCAGCTCTGCAATAAAATCACCTGGCTGATCGTAGCCTCTTAAGAGACAACATTTATTTAAATAAAAAAAAAAAAGAGGTGCATACACTTGGGGCACCACTTCTTTGTCAAAGGCTTTTTTCCAGTTATTTGAAAGTACTTAGGCCTAGCTGAAAAATCAGGAAAATCCTTGAGGTCATATTGAAATCTGCCACCCCACTTGCTGCTGGTTGGGTTTGCTGCACAGCAGCTCTCATGTGCACACCCACGCTCACGACAGCTTTCCGCCTCCTCTTGCCTCATTACACGTTTAGGCTTTATTTCCAGTCCTCTGGTTTCCCCTGAACACCCCGCTGCAGACATACAGCAGGAGTTGTGTTCTCTCCTTCGCACAGTGGTATCTGTAGTCACAGCTAAAGGTAGGTAGATAGACACAGCCTAAAAAAACCTGTTCCTGAACACAGTAGTTTAACTTAAAAAGAAGTGAAATAATTAGATCTTACAAAAACAAAGCAAAATAAAGTAATCCTTTGAGATTTCCCAGAAAAATACGCTTGCGAAGGTATCTTTTTGTGCTGGGAAGAAGATAGATACACTGCTCAGAGCACTTGCACAAACTACATCTAATGTAGCTTCTCAATGGACTGCCAGGGCATTTTCTTGCGTATCTGTTGAAACTTGTAACTAAGAAATTACTTCTAAGTTGTTCCATTCATCTGTAATAAATCTCATGACTGTAGAGGGAAATATGCCATCCTGAAATTGCAGCTTTCCTGTCAATGTGCTTGAGCAGGTTACCCAGGGATTGTCATTTTTCCTCTGAAAGCAGACATCAGAGTTCCCTTTTCAAAGTGTTATTTGAAGTAGTAAATGCTGTGGAGGAAAGAGCTGACAGCAGCAAGGAAAATAATATTTGCACATCTTGCACAGCAGTTTGAGATGAGGCAGGTGCCAGAGGAAGAGCTGATCTGCAGGGGGAGGGTTGCCAAACTGCAGGAGGGGATTTACCTGGGCTTGAACCCCAATTTGACATCTCTCTGCAGGTTCAAAGCTTTTACTCTGTGTTTGCTTCAAGCAGGCATTTTACAAAATCTTGTCACGAAGAGCTGATAAGTTAATTAGTCTCAGAAATAACCTTGAGCACAAAAAGTGCCCACAAATCTCAGCACAGTGAATCCTTCTGCCCACGACTGTGGTTTCTGAACATTGCAAGAAAAGAGGAGGAGGGTGTCAGGGTTTTCTTGCTGAGGGATCACTGGAAAGACAGAAGAGATCAGCTGGAATAAGCAAAGGGTTCGGCAGACCTGCCCAATCTTGGAAACAGGGAGGGGAAAAGATGAAGTAAAGAAAATTTCAGAGATAAATTTTTTGATGCATCTCATCACCAAACCACATATTCTTAAGAGAACAAAAAAGAAACAAAAAGCATAGCAGAGAACACAGAGACAACCTCAATTTACAACAGATATTACTATAGCCCCTCCATTCCCCCAGATCAATGCTATGGAGCTACAACCATGCCCTGCCTTTGAGATGGAGGCTAATTTCTGTGAAAGAAATCACCTGAATTTGCCTGCACCACCCCATTCAGTGAGACAAGTGCAGATGGGAGCTTCCTTCCCCAAGAAGTATTCAAAGACCCACCAAACAAAGACATCATAACAGCTTGATTAAATCCAGTTAATTCTCTCAAGTAGCACATACAACCCAACTGTATGTGAATTCTCATGTGGAAAATGCAACTGGGTTGGAGAAGAACCTCCCGCCAAGCAGCACCAGGAGCCCTGCTCTTCAGGCCCTGTGTGGTCCCAGACCCTGGTGGAGAACATACCTGACAGCTGTTGGCCTTCAGGAGCAAACTAAAGCCACATCTCAAGAGCTGAGAGGATGAATCTCTTGGCAACTTAGCAAAGGAGTCCCCTCCTTTGTGAGCCATGATAGACATGCAGCTTCTGCAGCCCAGCATGGGGAGATGGAGAACACCAACAAGGGGCAGGGACAGTTTGCCCATGCCTACATGAGTGTGGTCTCCTTGCCCCGCTCCTTCAGCCAGGTGGCCTGTGAGCATGGCATGGTCTGCCACAGGAGAAGACCATTTAGGCACCCATCTCTAGCAAGCAGGCTAGAAAGGGAGGTGGCCTGATCTTTTAATGATTCCAACATCCCAGTTCCACCCCTTCCTAATTTGCACTTGATTATCAAGCTATTTAAAGTTAATTGCTTATTGCAAAACTCTGTGCAGTATCAGGTAGCAGCAATATGTGCCCTGTTAATTAGCATTCTTCATAGATGGATGATGTGTGTATGCGCACGGGGAATACTCTGTCCTCTGGAAGAGTATAATAAAGAGTATAAATGTTTATTTCTTGTGGCCTTGGGAAATAGCTTAAAATTTGGTAGTGCTGCTTTTAGACAGCTGTAGTTGGCTGTAGTATGACTTATCTAGCCTGTGGCCTGAGTTATAAAAATATTGCAGCCTAGATACTGGACATAAGAATGTAAGATACAAAGGGTATTGGTTATGGCCTATGGTGCATAAGTCTACATGCCTCCTTTTAAAATATTCCTAGTCAGATTTTTAGAACCAAAAAAAAATGCCTGAGATGCAAATGGGCAGTTTGTGGGATTTTGTAAATTGCTGGTTTATCTGGAAGGTGTGAGCAAGAAAGGACAATGCAAATGACTGCTTTGTGCAGGGGGTGTTGTTACGATTAACAAGTACCTTGGGCTTTACAGGACTCTATGGAAAGCCTCTATAGGATAAACAATGCAATTATGTCTGGAAAAGGCAATCACATCTCCTGCAGAATAATTTACAAGGACATTAACTCAATAGGCAAATCATAATTAATTAAGAAGCTTAATGTGTTGACTTTTAAGTGTCTAATTATACCTCTATTTATGTCAGTTACAGGTAAGAGTCAAGCAAGTGGAGGCAGAATGCTTTTTAAAGAGTTTTCCCAGTTTTAAAAAAAAAACGTTTCCCAGAGGAATATGAGATGAAAGCTTGAATTACGAATGGGGTAAAAGAAGTGATGAGACAGTGAAGTAAGAGCTTCATAAATCAAAATTTAAGCATATTGTATAATAAAATATTTTTATCATTCAAACACCTGAATGTAAGCTTAGCTTCCCTGTTGAAATAAAGTATTTAGGTCTCTGCCTTTCCAAACATAAACATGAAACAATTTGGCCTTAAATTTAAAGCAGTTGTTGTATGATAGTCTTGGGCTTTCCGCTTCTCAGGAACGTGCAAGAAGGCCATGTTAATCAGCCAGAAATGCTGCCGCCTTCTTCCGTCACAAACTGGATTATGGAGACGAACCTTCTCCTTTTTTTAAATGTTGTTTTCCAGTATCCAGTGAATGTAGCCCTTTGGGGTTTTCCCAGCCTTGACAGAATGGAGGGGCTCCACTGGAGTGAGAATGGCAGCGATGAACACCAGAATTTACCAGGAAGAGTAAAGGGGCTGCAGATGTCCTCCTGTCTGTCCCTTCCATCCTCCCATGTGCTCCAGCTGAGTGGGTGACTGATTCCCAACATTGGTGGCACTTGTTCTCACGGTGTCCGAAAATGCCCTTCATCTTGCTACTGGCAACGACCAGAACACTGTGCTACTGAGGTCTGAGGGATGGGGCTTGAGAGGGTGATGGACCACCCATGAGATGCACAAGGTGATAGGAGCTGGGGCTGAGCCCAATGGGGAGGACAGACCGGCTCCCCTCTGGCTCCTCACAAAGCCGAAGCCTCTCTGTGTGTGGCTGTATCAGAGCAAAGCTCTTCTCCCTCCATCCACGTCCTGGCCGCTAAGCAGCACCCAGCACAGCGGCACTGAGCATGGTGTGTCCCCACCTTGTCCCAGAGTTTGGCACAGCTGAGCTGGCCTCCCGCTCCCTCATTAACGCCCAGCAAAGCCACATCCCGTCTGCGTCGTTAGGCTGGCACTGCATGCCCCCTGCTCTGTGTGTGTGCTGGCATGCCCCGTGTGCACGGCCATCCTGGTAGCCAGCCTGTTTTACAGAAACCCCACAAAGTGTGATGAGTAATTTATTTAATGCCTTCTAAACAATAATCTTTTCACCGGGTGTGATTTCCTGATTGCAATCTGGTTTTATTTCAGTTTTACTCTATGGCTCACAGACTCATAAAGCCAGCCTGTCATTATGAAGCACTAAAAAGCACAGAATACGAACTCTTCATCTTCAGGGTTGAAAAAATGTTACAAATTGTGTGAAGAGGTGTTAAATTTTTTATGAAGAGCAGGATTTTATATCTATTTAATGAAGAGCAACATTAAAACAGGAAAAAGGAAGGAAGGGAGAGAGAAAAGAAGGAAAATGGTAAGTAGGAAATGAAATATTTTTTTGAAAAAAGAAAGATGATTTGCAGAAGAAAATATCTGAGTTACTTCCTAGCCTGCTTCTTTCCCCCGTCATGGACTGGTGTCACATCTTCCATCCCAATTGTGGGCTAATCTGCCAGGCTGCCCGTGGCAAGGAACAAGGAATACAGACCCGCTTGCCACATCCCAGCAGTTGGTGGTATCCCAGTAAGTTTTACATCACAAACCTGCTCTGATTCATGAACCCTGCTAGATTTAGCTGTGGCTGCTCGCTTGAAGCTGTCTGGCCTGCTTTCTCGCTTCAGGTCTCCCGCTCTTTACTGCTGCAGGCTGAACAAGCAGGGCATTCCCAGAATATGCAGCCCTGTCCGTTGATTTATATCGCTACTGGTTTAAATCTGTGCAATTTCTCTGAATATTATTAATTCACCACTTTCCCAAGGACAGAATTGCTCACAATAAATCAGTCGTCTTCTTCATAAATTCTTTTTGTCGTCTGTGAGAAGCACGGATTGCAGTCCACTTTTGCAGACCTGATATGATGCCTGTTGTCACTCCAATTCTCCGTGTACTCAGCATCGGTAAAATGACAGCAACACAAATACTTCCCAGAAAACCATAAAACACAGAGAACCTTCTGCAAATTCAGCTGAAGTCTTTGCCTGCAGGAGCCTTACCGGCTTCCCCTGTCCCCTGTTCGGCAGCGGAGGTGATTCATAGCTACACAAATAATGCTAAGCACAAAATGGGAGAACGTGAATAGTTTTATCATCACTCCCACCGAGATATTTTTCAGAGAATGAGTAAGTCTTCATCTATTAAACTACGTGTGTTTTATTAGTTCTAGTAAGAATGTATTAGACTGACAAGGATCTCAGAGGTATTTGTCTTTTTTTAATACCCAGGCTGCTATTGTAATGAGAGCTCCAGAGCCAGGCGGGCCAGAAACCATTGTGCTTCATCTGGTTAGGAAATTAAGAGCTGGACGCAGGGCGCATTTCAATGAGGAGTGCTGCAGTAGGTCTGGAGACCTTGGGGGAAGATTAGCTATAGCTCATACTCATTTTAGAGCTCTCTCCAGCCAGCAAAACATGGAAAAGAGTTACATTAAAGAAGGACCCCCATAAAATTGTTGGACTCCAATAGCAGTGACAGAGTAGCAGGAGAGAGTTAACAATAATATCCGTGTAGACACTGAGGTTTGTTTATTGTGAGCAGTTTGTTGTGAAAATTGCTTTTTCAGAAGTAGCCCCAAGAAGGCAAACAGGTCTGCGACCACCGAGCTCTGCGGGGGGATATCAGCTCCACAGACATAAGGTTGCACAGACTGAGAGTCTTTTGGAGAAGAAAAGGCCAAGCAGACTGGAGGGGTGGGAAAATTCAGGATGTTCTGGGAAGGGCAGTTTTTCTCTCTGAACAAAGTGGAAGTATAATAATAATAATGTCAATTAGTTCTGGTAAAGTCACCTAAACAAAAGATTTCAGTTAGTTGAAATGAAGGTCTGAGAAGAATTTTGTTCACTGTTTTAACAGTTTTTCTGTAGCTGATGACTCCTGGAGGGTACCTGCAAGCCAATCAAAACTGACATTTTTCACTGCTGGCAATGTCGCCAAAGCACTCAGCAGCTTCTTTTCCTGACTGCTGAGAGGTATCCTTCATGAATATGAATTCTCCGTGTTTGAATAAAACTGTTTAGAATAAATGGACTTAATTATCAAGCGGAATGAACGGGAACAAAGTTGATTAATTAAGTGAACCCAGAAACCTCAAGGAAAGAAAAAAGCCTATAAAGCCTGTGAAGCTGGCCAGATCTGTCAGTAGCGGTGCAAGGGTTTGGAAGTCCCCAACAATAGTGGTGGTACAAAGGGAGGAGGAGAGCAGCGCTTTTGCTCAGCCAAGCCTGCAAGCAACAAAAATTACTGAACTAGAAAGACAACCTGCACTGCTTCAGCAGGGCCATTTCAAAAGTAAACTTTCAGCAGCCTCTGCCAATATTTTGCGATGAGCAGACAGCTAATGAAGACCTCCAGTTAAAGGAGATACTAACATCAAATGAAAGCTGGCTCGCTGGGCATGTTACTCACCCTGTAGCTCGAAGCTAAATCCTGTTACGGAAAACACAGCCAAGAAACGAGTGTGTAGTATCGATGGTTATTAAAGCCCATCAATAGCATGCAGTGTAGGTAACTATTAACTGCAATTTAAAAAAAAAAATTGAGTTGCCTCTGACAGTCTGCAAAATTGATTGATTAATCGTTTATAAAAGAGCAGCTGGGTCTTTGTAAACTATAAATTTACCTTTGCTATTAAGTGTAATGACAGCTGCTGTTTGCCGCGACATCCACGCCACTTCTGTGTACAAAACCTCAGCCCCGTGCTCACTCTGCCCGGTCGCCCCACCATTGCCCCCCTTGCTCTGCCTGGGTTGATCTTTCATGAGGAAAAGAAGACTTCGGACTAGCACCTTTCCAGTCCTGCCATGCCCGGAATCGTACCGTCTGGTGCTCCACCCTCCAGGCAGGAGTAGCTTATGTTGCCGTCATGAGCGGTGTTTTTCCCCATTGACTGAAGATGCATCACAGAATTTAGCTTATTTTCCAAAAGCAATCCCACTAATTATTCATGTAGAGTGAAAACCGGAGGCCTTTTTAAATTATTACTGCCTCTCTCTTGCTGGCAAATTGGTTACTGGTTCAGCTCCATTGAAATCACCAGCCAAGGACAGCCAAATTGCTTTTATAGCAAGAAAATCAGAAAACAAAAAGTCCCTGTTAATTTAATTGGGTCCTTTCAAGTGCTTCAGAGATTTTGTTAGCAGAGGTGCTAACATTATCGTCTTGTGCTACTTAAAACCCAACACATCTCTCACTATGTTTTCAAACATAACACTTGATTTTATTTTTAAATATTGATGTGGCCTGTGAAAATTTCTTAGAAATCTTTTATGGAAGGGGCAATTCTAAGCAATTCCGGTTTTAACTTTAAGGGACCTTTCAAGTACTGTGTATGTTTTTCTCTTCTGGGAGAATGATAGGCAAACAGTTTTCTTAATTAGAAAATGCTTATATAACTTGCCCAAATATAAAATTAGACTTTATTTTCAAGCTGCTGACCTACTAGATTTCTTTGTGTCATGTCGAGTTCTGGCACAATAGGAACTGTGAAAATACTGCTAAAATTGGAGCTGCAAAAATTGACTGCTTTATTTTTTGCTTTCTTATGTACACAACAGAAACGGAGGGTCTAGCAACACCGGCGGTGCTGGGGAAAGCTGGAGTGGGATGTATCAAGTGCAGAGCAGGAGGGGTTTGGCCTTCTCTAAAAAGACTGAAATCTGTCTCTGTTACAGCAAGAAGTTGTTTAGTACCGGACTGTCTGGGCGGAGGCTGAAGTCTCTTTCATTTTCAGCAGAGCTGAGCATCTGCTGCTCTTAACTCCAGTTCTCATTACTTCTACAAGCACTGAGAGCATGTTAGTACACAAGATACTGGCTGGGAGATTTTATTCAGCCCAAGTCTAGCCAGAGCCAGTGTCCTCACACCTCTGCGAGGCAGGCTAACCCCTGTGGTACACCCTTTGGGAACAGCTCGGCTCCGCGTCAGGTGCTCATCCCTGCAAGGGCCCTGGACTTTGCAGGCATCCAGTCCAGGAGAGCCAAAGCTGCAGATCTCCAGACCCTGAGTCACAGTCCATGAAAACAACAATTTAACTGGGGATGCAGGAGGCTAAATTAACTGCGATTCAAGCTTTCCTGTGAATAATTCACTGCCCTGTGAAGTATGTGACCAGTCAATTCAATTTAACATCCCCATCAAAGAAATCAAATGAAAGAAACCCAATACATATATTGCAATCTCATTTGGAACACGCTGTTATTTTAATTTGTCTTGTAACCTCAAGCACTGAATAAAAATAATATACCTTCACTATTCCAACTGCCTTAAGGAAGGAAAGATGCTGGAACAAAATGTTTTCCACTCTGAAATTAACTGACAGCTCTATTTATTCTTCCATGTATCGATCACGGAGAAGGTACAAATATAGTACAAATGGCACACACATGTCTGAGCATAAGCCGTAGATAACCAACCTCACTAGCGTGTGCTGGAGTCTGCAGCGGGCCGAAAGTAACAGTCCAGGAGCAGGAGTGTGGGTAAGGCACTGACCTCTTCCGATGGGGCAAGGATGCTGCCAAAGCCCAGCCACGTGCTCATCAGCCTTGTCCTTGTCTCACTGCCAGAAAAGCGTTCAAGAAATACCATGTTGTGAAGAGCTCTGTCATCTAGTCATCTTCTCCAGTGGCACCCACAGGGCATGCAGCTGGGGTTGGGGGTGCAGGCTGGGACACCCAGGTCGCTTGGTCTCGTGATTACACGGTGCTGGGTATTTGTTCTTCAAAAAGTTTTAATGGTAGCTTTTGAAAAATGCATAGGAGAACATGAAACCTCCTGTGAAACTCACAGCTCATGGAAACCCATAAGCTCTCTAAAGAGGTTGTGCATACTGGGAATGAGATAGGCCAGTGTCTGAATATTGGAGGGTTTGCTTGCTTTAGTCATAAACCCAAGAAAAACAAAGCATTTTGTCTGAACAGTGACTGTGCTAGAAAGTTTAGGACTCCCAACTCATGTTCTGACCTCAAGTTTTTCAAGATTTTTTTTACCTTATGCATCATTGTGGAAAACAGTAAAAAGGAAAACCCATGGAAGCGTCTGGTGGCTGCTCCCTCAGGTGACAGACCGTGGCCGTACAAACAAACTAGCACAGAGCACAAAACCAAGCTCTGGCCATCTGACATGGAAGAGGGCAGAAGGAATACAAATGGCAGTGCTCAGTTCTGTCAGGCTCCTCACAAGGAAATTTAATTTGCTGGTCTAATATGTTTTGCTTGACCTAGCTTTCAATAAGTTTGAGTGACACTGTCAAGATCATTTATGGCGGTGAAGACTGGAAAATCATTACAGTTAAAAGTTATCAAACACATTTTTCGTAATTTAAGACTAGGGAGTAATTTCATCCTTTCCTCTTTCAAGCAGAACTTTCCTTGCTGTTGATGGGTTGTAATAAGGACTCAGCATTTATCAAACTATCACTCTGTCAACTTTTCCTGTTGGACAATTATAATACAGATATTTCTAAATTTTTAGAAGATATAGATGTATGAGGTGAAAAGGATTTGTCTTTATGGTGTTGCCTTGGTAGTTGACATCAAGATATATCAAAAGATACAAACCTTCCACATTAGGGAATAGTTAAGCCAGGAAGTTGCTGTTATGGGCTTACTGTCTTCTTGACAAATAGACTTCCTATCTCTTTTTTTCTGGGATTTTCCTATTGTTGGTATTTTTGTATACCAAAAAAACCCCAAACCAGTTGAGACAACCTCAAGCAGGACTCACAAAAGAGGTACTTAAGTGAGATGCTGGCCTGACGGGTTCACGGCTTAGTTTGCTGTTAGGTCACACCAATAGCCATTACAATTAATCTGGGATCCACAGTGGAGGATTCCTAGTTGATGTTCCTTTTTATAGGGAAAACCAACAAAACTCTGTGATGTCAGATAGAAGTGTCAAGCTCACAACAGGAATGCATAATTTTAACGAACTCTGGATGTGGAATATGTATCTATGTAGTATATAGATATATATACTTGCCATGTGCAAGTGAGGGACCTTGTGGCCTAAGACATAAATTAACATGTTGAACATTTTCATCTGTTTCCTAAACCTGTCCTCCACCACCCTTGCCCTTCCTGGCACACCAGGTATGCGATGGACCCCGGGTGAGGCGCCCACAGCTGCTCACCCCCATCATAAGACAGCCCCTGGTTCTGTCGCAGGCACTGAACCCCCCGGGCTGGGAGCCAGAGACGCTCAGAAATTGGGCTGAGCTGCGGCTGCAGGCGAGGAGGAGCGTGGGGCTGAGCAGAGGCTGATGACCTTTCCACTTGCTGAACAAGTAAAAGCGAAAAAATGTAGAAGTACCATTTGATGGGGTCTGTTCCCAGCTGTGGCAGCCGAGCTGCTATGTGCCACCACGTCAGAAGCCAGACTTCATTTAGTTCAACATCTTGGGCTCTGCAGCAGGTTTGGCTGAAGCAGCACTAAGGAGAAGAGTCAAGAATCAGTTATGGAGAGCTAATTGATCAGCAGTCTGGGTGCAACATATTGCAGTTCAGATGGCCCTGGGCAAGCGGGAATAGGGTTAACAGCTAACACTGGGGCTCAGTGTCTGTGCAAAATGGGATACTTCTTCCTGTGGACCTTGGGCAGAGATCCCAGCAGAGGGAAATCCCTCCTGATGCCTCCTCTTGGCCGTGTCCTGGCTGACCGTAGGGCAGGACTTCATCACCCCCACACCGAGACCATCAAAGGCAAAGCGCGGCTCTGGCAGCTTTAGAAAAACCTGCAGCTCTCAATCCTGCTGTGCTAGACCTTTCCTAGTCCTACCCCATATGCTAATACACTGAAGTTCATGATACACAAAATAAGTGCTATATCAATAACCGTTAGAATGATAATAAACAGAGTAATAACAATAAATAATAATCCAGAGAAGTACCTAATAAATGACAGCATTGCAAAGATATCGAGTAACCTAATGCACAGCTAATGGCTTCTTGTGGTAACAAAATTACCAATAAATTATTACGTATTAGAACCCAATTTGTGCTGTCTGTAGAGCTGGAAGCTTGCGGAGCTGTGCTCCCTGGGGAGCGTAGGGTCACCGAGGCCACTGCCTGAGCTACCCCAGCCATGGGTCTTCCCCAAACCTTGCACTCTATGACAGGTTCACCGCATTCATGAACCATTCTCAATGCAGCACCTGCTACCTGTAGCCAAGTTCTGACATTTTGCCATACCAGATGCTTTCAGAAATTCATGGCAGTAGGCAGGTTTTGACCCACTTTTTTTTGTGCGTTCCACACAAAATTATATTAAAATGAATGAAGGTGTTTTAAACTAATCACTGCGCATCTCTCAGTGTGTCCCCAAGCTCACTAAACTGTATGTGATCATGGGCACAGGGCCACACAGGGAAATATTCACATTACATAATTTTGTCATATCTTCCAGAGCTGTAGGGTGAGTTGGACCTTTTCCTATGAAAGAAATGGGTGCTGCAGTGAAGGCTGAGGTTAGGCAGATGAACAGGCAGACCGGTAGAATACAGACCTCAGCTTTGCTTTGTACCTGGAACAAAATATCACTTGAAGTAATCAGATGTTAAAGACAAAGCAATAACAACAGCCTGATTCATAGGCTTCCAGTTTGTAAATGTTTACATTGTAAATAAATAGCTGAAATATGCTGCTTGTCCCAGACATAAGCAATGCCTCAAAAAGTAAAAGCAAATAAGAATTATACATTACAAGAATTGTATTTCTCATCTTTCATCAGCAGTTTTCATTTTCTAACTTCAATCTGTTGAGAGTACTTAGGAATCTTGTTGCAAAAATGCTCCGTTGGTTGCTCGAGATTGCTTTCCTGATGCAATATTGAAAGGGAAACAAAATCCCTCCCCTGTTGGGGCTACTGAGGCAGTGATATATTGGGGTGTACTTTGACAGATTTTTCTTTAAGGTCCTGGTTACAAATAAATGAAGAGTTAAACCTACATAATGAACTCTTTGTTCTTTGAGAGCTTTACATTATTTAAAGTCTTTCACCCAGCTTAGGTCTGCAATTTCTTTCAACGTATTTCCTTTTGGTTACAATGGTATCTGAAGATGGATGCAAAGGTTAAAATGCAAAATATTAGTCTGCTGAGCAGCTGGAAATTGCATGGACTGAAGGTGCCAAACCTGAAAAAATTCCTCCTTGGAATTATCAGTCACTCTGCTCTTTCCGTGGACATAATTTCAAGCATATTGTGGTAGTGTCAAGACAACGTATTTTCATGGCAGCCCGATTAAACTAGCTACTGAGCTTTGCATGTGGCTTCAGATCCATCACGGCCCCGGCACGCAGCGGAGCTGGCGTGGGGCCAGCTCAGCCGCTCTCTTCTCTGTAAGTGAAGGAGACATGTAAAACTTTAGCATGATCATAGACTGTTCCCAGAGCACTTCAGACCCAGCAGTCCCCGTGGCCGATGTGGAGAAGATTGCCTAACAGCAGCTCCCCAGAAAAAATGGGGATGAAGAGTGTAAAAATCCCCATGGAATCCATATGGACATAAAGGGCTTCACACAGGGCTGAAGCTGCTGGAATGGTGATTAGGTGTATGCGTTAGCCAATAGCTCACTGTATGGCTTGGGCTCTTCACTCATTTTTCGGTGTACAAAGGTTTTTGTTTAACATTACTCTGATTAGAAAAAACAATAAGTAGAGTCAATGAGACTGCAGTAAGTCATGAAGTGTGTTAGTTTTAAAGTCAAATGGCACTGTCTTCTCCTTTCACTCACATAACTTTGTTATAAGACTAGAATTAAAGTTTATATTTAATCCCAGCCTGTCCTTAGCCGGCCTAATCACACTGCTTGTTTTGTTGTACAGACTGTGCAGTCACTTGCAAGGTACATTGTACAGCCATAAATAATGGTAATAATTGTGGTAACCGACTGCAAGATTATTCTCCTGCTAACAAGGGATACTCAAATGGTTATCTTTTGATGAAAAAAAACAAGGGAAAAAAGATTAATTGCTACACTTCCATCCCAAGCCTGGAGCAATGATTGATTAAACTGCAGGGAAGTCTAATTAATACACCAGCTTTCCCTGAACTCCCCAGTGACATGATGAAACGTGGTTTTCTAGCTTTTCAAGAAGTGAAAAGAGAGCCCTTCAGAACTGATGGTGCAGAGTGAAGGGGACACCACTGAATTATTGCCAGGGAGTGTCAGATAATGTTTCACAAACACGTCTGGCTGATTTTCCGATTCCTGGAGTTCCTGGACCGAGTCCTAGATGTGGTGCAGTGGTTGGAGAGCCCCTCACAGCGCCGGTGCTGACAGGCATTCTGCCATCCTGATGAGTTATCTCCCCTGGCTTTGGTCTCATTGGGACTGCCAGCACCATCCTCCCGCTGCCAGAGGCACTCAGAGGCTCTCAGTTACAGCAGGTCGTAAGGGTCCACATCGGTGTTCACACAGACCCCCTCAGCCCTCCAGAAATGGGAGGTAAAGTGCCTGAGATGAAGCCTGTGTGCAGGGACAGCTGACATGCCGTACCCTGCGGAGCCTGGCTGCCTTGACCATGCGTCGGAGCCTCACACTGCTCGCCCACTGCTGCGTCCCACTGAAACACCCCAGCCCAGGGAGCTCAAAGCATCTCTTGCCTCTAGCTAAAGGACTAAGTTCAGGGTAAAACGCCATACTCCCTGTGTAGCACCTCTCCATCCAGGCTGAGGGAGCCAAGTGCATGAGTCAGGGCTGCGGGGAGGGAGTGAGACTCATCCTACTTTGCTTCTTGTCATCCTCAAATGAATGACAAAACTCTGCAGAGGCTTCACTACCTGTGGGTCAGGTCAGCTATGACATGTTGTAGTGTGTACTGGTACTACCGAATTGGAAGAGAATTCTGGCCAATTTACTCACAAATTATTTTTGAAATTCTATTCTAGGAATATAAATGTTATTGAGAGGCACATTTCATACACTGGTTATTTTTTTTTCTCTTGTTGGAGCAGCCAAGCACCAAGCCACAGGCTGAATAGCTTGAGGGATGGTTATCTCATCTGTCCAAAGGACTTTTTAAAATCACAGGCCTGTAGGGTTGCCCCAGGAATGCCATACCCTGGTGGAAATCAAGTTCTCATCCATTTTTGCCATGTGCTCCCTGTCTCCTGGTCCTGAGAGGAAAGTGGAGCGGAAGAATTTCGTATGGACTGAATGACTGACACTTCCAAAATGTCAGACCACAGGCATAATCTGTGCTTCACCTTCGTGCCTGGTGACTTCAGAGCTTTCCTCTCTCCCTGTCAGCTGTAGTCTCCTTGCCTTGATCCTTAGGAAACAGAGGGAGACTGAATTATTTTTTGCAGGGGAATAAAATGGAGGCCATGTCTAAAGATCTCCTGCTTACTGGCAGCTTGAGAAGCTCAAGGAATTTTTTCTGTTCAAGAGACTGAATGGAGTTGAAAGTGTATCTGTGCATGCAAATTCACAGTGACCATTGATTATGATATCAGAAAACAAGAAACCAAAAGAATATATTTGCTGGTAATCCAATTATGCAAAAGAAACAATTGCCAGTCGTTCTTATCTGCACTGCGAATGTCACCAGCTAACAGACCTGAACACGACCCAAGCTGTAGTATGATGCATGGTCATTTCAATCAGGAGATTTTCTTGTGCATGCACAGATTTCACTTCCATGTAATACAGACCTTCTTTGGGTTTTACCTTTTTTTTTAAGGAGATCTGCCCTAAGGGTATGGACTGTCTCTCACAGGCTAACAGGATCAGAAGCCATTATTTAGGATGTGAAATAACTTACAGTGAGATGCAGAGCTGGAAATGGTGATAATGTAATTTCTGTAAAAGTCATCTGTGCCTTTAACTATGCCACAGACTTACTAAACAGCAAAAATACTTGTTTGCATTATACAGTGGAAAGGAGGAGTTAATAACAGGAAGATATTTTCAAGCTGGATTTGTTTTTCTTCTAATAGTCTCGTTAGCAGGCATATTTCTGCTATCCATCAAGATTGCCACAGAGGTTCATTTATGGTCTGATTCAAAGTCTATTCAGTGAATCAGTGAGAAGACTCATTGATTTCAAATAAGTTTGGGTCTGACTTTTAATGTTATTGGCTCATGTGGCAATTTATTCTGATGTTCCTTCTACTTACGCATTACACTTCAGGGATTATTTCTTCCTGGATCATGCGTTGTACTATATATGTAGTGCCTGAATTGCCAAATGCCTCAGGATATACATGTCAGAACTACTGGTGTTTTCTTAGTGTTAATTCTAGTTGGCTTTGGACACAGGAATGGGTTGCCATACTCAGTTGCATAAGCAGAGCTCTCCCTTGTGTGGGATAAGATGGATTGAGCCTTGTGAACGTCTTGATAGGGACTTTGTGGGGAGCGCCCAGCCCAGATCCCTTTAGATCAATGACTTTGAGCAATTTAACTGGTCGAGTCCTGGTGACTGGCACTGGGGGCCGTGTCGGGTGGGTGATGCTTCAGTCTTCTGAGTGCTGTAGTTTTCAACTTTCTTCCTAATTACCCAAAGCTTGTATGAAAAGCAAAATAAAACAGAAACGAGAATCTTTTTCATTCAGCAGCTGAGAGCACTGTGCGGGGATTACTCTACTATTAGGATGAAGCTGGGCAGGTTTTTTTTTTAAGAGGTAGGCAAAAAGCATTTCCGACTGTCATAAGTGCAACTTCTCCTTTCATGTGACACATCTGGGTTACGGTGAGCCTCCCCGAGGCAGACAGCTGGTGGTGGTTGTGTAACGTTACAGTTCAGCAGCCCGGCGCCAGGCACGAAGGAGCAAAGGAAGAAAAATATATAGAAAAAAAAAGAAATCATTCAGCAATTAAAAAATAATGATCATGGGGATAGGCAGGATAAAGGGTGTTTTTCATCCTGCAGTGGGTCTCATTACCGGAGGAAACGTCGCTCGTTGCTGCTTTTCTGAGCCGAAATGTTATTTTTGGCAGGGCTGAGGCTGTCGACCAGGTGACAGTGTGCTGGGCTCCTGGGGCTGAGCCTCCCAGCCCCACCGGAGGGCACGGAAGGTGCTGCCAGGGAGCTGGCAGGGTTTACTCAGAGCTGCGGCACCCAGCCTGCTGCCTAAGGGCTCTTGTGGAAGAAGCAGAAAGCAAAGGCTGAAATCTCCTGCCTGAGGGTTTTCAGACTCAGACCAGCTGTACATCTGCTGTTGCCTCCGCCTCACCCCTGGCAGCCTCAGGAGCAGTGTTTATCTGTGTTACACTCATGCCCTTGAAAAACATTCTCCTTTTTTTGGGCCACGTGAGCATTTATGTTCACTCCACACTGGGCAATTCCCGGTTGTCCAGACCTCTGCTCTCAGAACAGGGTACCACAGCACACCACCATTCAAAAGCACTACAGGGAACACACTGTTTTTCACATTTTTAAACTAATCTAAAACAAAGACATCAAGCAACACTTGTAACCTGAACTGGGCATTCGAACAGGCATACCTGCCTTTGCCTCTGGTGTCCACCTTCTCCGCAGTGCTCTGCTCCGTGTCTGCCACAAGTGCCGTTGCAGGGCTGGAAGAAGCCAAGGAGCAAACGAAGGGAACCCCTTCACTGTGAGGGCAAGACAGCGAACAGCAGTACACATTCTCTGGGTGGCCCATTGGGTCACAAAATTTTGGACTCTGGCGGTAGTGAACTGGCAGCTACGACTTTCCAACGATGACAGTAAGCCAGAGATTCAATGATCATTATTCACTGCTCAGAAATGTCATCCCCTAATAACGCATTCACTTTCTGAGCTTGGGTTCCTTTAATGCTTTTATCTTAGCAAGGAAAGAACATGAGTTACTTTTCATTTTAAATAGCCTCCTCTGGTAATGTTATTAAAATGCAAACTGAATAACGATGAAGTGGACATACACTAAATAAAAATGGAAATGCCATCTAGCTTGGAAGCACTCAGAGCTTTTGAGAAAGGCAAAATTAAACAGAAAAATAATTCTGGAAGTGCTTATGATTTTGCAGAAAGCAGAAAATACAGCATTATTTCTAAAGTCTGTGTTCCCCCTAGTCCCATAACTTCCTTGACTTGAACATGAAATTTGTCATTGTGATGGTGTTTATAAATTCAAGGGAAGGGAACAACACTTCAGTCACCACAGGCTGAGAAATGAAACTGCAGACGTGGATTAGCAATTCTCTGTAAGATCCCTTACAGCCTCCCTGCCTAGCCTTGTAGCGCCGTTGCTATTTTTAACCGATTCTTGAAGAATTGCCACCAAACGTCCTCTCCTGTGACCATTAGGAATATCAATAAAAGCACTATCATTAGATAACCTTGTTGAAGGGCAGGTGACGAACGACATCACTGGAGTGTGGCACACGATGCCTGACTGCAAAGCAACCTCTACAGCACTGTTGGAGGATGCGAGGCTCTGCCTCGTCTCTGCTGCAGTGGATTTGTTGCCGTCAGAAGCTAAAGGCTCTTCAGCAAAAGAGGGCAGCTTTCCCTCCGGCTCCCATTCCTTCCCCCAGCAAAGGGGTTATTCTCATCACTCGCTGCATCTTCTTCCCAAGGTATCAGCAATGAATATTCACCACTCCAAAAGAAACAGTCATACATGGCTAGGATCACTCAGGGAACATGAAAATATTTACACTTCAGAGCTAGAAAAGCAATTTCAATGTTGTAGGACATCATCTGTATGAATTTATTCATATTACTACTTTCCAGAGAGAGAAGATACCTCTGAGCCTTCCCTGCTACTGAAAAATACTATAGATAGTCTATAAGCACATAGAAAGTTGATGGTAAGCTATTTCCCTGTATTTTCACAGATTTTACAAAGCAAGAAAAGTATTTAATGTTTCAAAGGCTATCGTGACATTTTTTGGGTGTCTTCTACCAAGAACCATGATTTGTGCTTTGGAAATTCAAGACCTGCCTGGACAAGGTCCTGTGCAGCTTGCTGTAGGTGACCCTGCTTCGGCAGGAGGGTTGGACTAGATGACCCACAGAGGTCCCTTCCAACCCCTACTATTCTGTGATTCTGTGATTCT
>Ga0065711_1038662_pt1 | contig 18542 bp, 9 predicted proteins | sample Hoacrofraction12_FD_59098 | JGI IMG/M metagenome (GOLD analysis project Ga0065711, IMG submission 59098) | Hoatzin crop microbial communities from Cojedes, Venezuela - Epithelial fraction 12 v2 (version 2) | ecosystem: Host-associated > Birds > Digestive system > Esophagus > Crop | place...
GACCTCTCAAAGATGATGGAGAGTGGCTCAGCAATGACATCTGCCAGCTCTCTCAGCACTCGTGGGTGCATTCCATCGGGGCCCATGGATTTGTGGACGTCCAGATCGCTTAAGCGATCCCTCACACAGTCGTCCTCGACCAAGGGAAAGTCGTCCTCTTTGTAGGCTTTTGACCAGGGCCTTTCATTCTAAGGAACAGATTGGAAGCAACTCTGTTTATTTCCTTTGAATATTTCTTAGGATGGAGAAGAAAGTCAGACTTTTTAAGTGCCACTCAGTCACAGGTAACGAATATTAAGGCACTGGCTAGTGTCAGTTAGAGCCCATTTTGAAAAGACTGGTGTACCTTGCACGACCTCCTTTGTCCTCGGAAATGGAAGAGTTTGTCTGGGTCTGATTTGGAAAACTCATTGCTTAGTGATGCAGAAACAGGGGCCAGGTGGGAAAAACACTCATCCTACCAGCATACCTCCCCCTGCTTCTGACTACCTTCCAAACCTTTTTGTTGCCGCCTCCTCAGCTGGCTATGTCTCCACCTACCACAGCAGCCATTGACTTGCCACAGTGCCTGGTCTGCAGAGCACCCTCTGTGCCAACTTGTGTATGAAGGTCTAATGAGAAAGTCCTGCTCCTTTCATCCACACTTTGCAGCGGGAGGCCCAGATTATGCTGTATGATTCAAGTATTTCCACTAATCTGACTGGGACTAGGGAGGTGAACAGAGACAAGCATGTATACAAGTGTTCACTCAGTGAAAGCCTGTACAATCAATGAGAAAAGGACACACAGAAATAACACAAAGTACCTTCTCCTGAACAGAGATTAGCCGTGTAACCCACACTAGGTGCTAAGGAACAATTTACTACATGCAAGCATACATCACCCGCGATTTTTCAACTACCGGATTCGAAATAGTCAGTGACAGCAATGTTTTTACACAGGGTGGTGCCTGATCCATGCACTGAGATCTTCCCAGAATGCAGTGCATTGTAAGTGTATTGCGGAATATTTGCACTGGTTTAACATAAACTCGAAACTAACAACACAGCAACAGATTTCCAAGAATCGCTCCCTTCTTTCCGCCCACTAAGTAAAGCAGAGAAGAACCCTCCCCCATAGTTTTGCACCCTGTGTGAATAAACACTGCCTGGGGAAGCAGCCAACACCTCGAGCAGAGTGAAGGCGAGTGTGAGTGTGTGTGTGTAGGGAGGAGTGCACCCAACATGCACGTACAATTGCTGGAGACTGTCACAGGCCTTCCCAGGAAGCCCACTGCATCCAGACACCGGTCGGGCACTATTTCTCTGAAGTTAACAGCTGGGATGGCTGAGACCTTGGTGGTCACCTCAGGAGTTACTGCAGCTTCTGCTGAAGTCCACAACCGTAGAGTGCAAGGCACCACCTGGGTCCTCTGAAGATCAGGCACAGATGAGACTTGCAACAGAAACTTCTGCTACGACCTTAGAGTTCAGTTCAATCTCGTTTTCAGTCTACCACAGATCCAGATTATGAGCATCTCCTAACATTTTTCCCAAACAATATAATAGGACAAGAAACACTTCACGTTTTTATCCCGGCAGATAATTACCATATCCATACTCTGCTAGGTCTTCATGTAATTTTTTGCATCCTCTCCTTCTGTAGCTTGTCTAAAGTCCGTATCACTCACCAGCCCATATGCAATATGCAAGATCTGCATTCCCAGTCTCTTCTCTTTGCATCTTTTCACCAATTTCAGTCCTGCAGAGCATCAAGTGGAAACTTTTTCCCTGCACTTCCAAAGTTACAGCCTAACCTGCCCTAGATTACAGACCTAACCCAAGACTTAAAAAGCTCCTCTGCCTTCCCTCTACAAAAGAACAGACATGGCTATGATTTTCTCACAGTGTACTCAGTCTCTTCCTCTGTGCTGAACACTACAGTTCAACTACTTTATCTGACATGTATTTGTGAAGTATCTTAATGTCAGGGGAAAAAAAGAGAAAGAAATGTATGCTGGTTCTATATAACTGTGCTGAATGAGCGTACAAATTTTGTATTTTCAAACTAATTTCAAGAAACCTGGCCTCTCTAAATATATAGGTCAGCAGCTCATCCAAGAAAGGAAAGAATCAATTACTTGCTTATGGATTTATACAACATCTACAATTAGAGATTAGTTCGGATAAGCAAGGGAGAATATGTGCCTGTCCATCCAACCACAGAAGTTTATCTGACTACATACTACAGCAGCAGCAACATACTGATGTGCTTGAGTAGGCGGTGTTCATGACAGCTCATTGGACTGGGACATGATACATGAATTTCCTAGAAACCTCACAGAATGAGAACAAATCTTGCTGTAAGCTCTGTTATGTGATATCCCAGGATTTTCTTTTGCTCAGTCGCCTATGAAAACTGTGATAGCTGTAGTCATTTCCCCTTCTGCATTTCTAACCTACGCATCTCTAATGCATTAAAAAACGCAGGAGAGAGGAAATTTCCATCTCCTGTAAACTGCTTTTTGTTATGACAATCAAAACAGAATTTTGAATATTCTGATGAGACGAAAAATGTTTCATTGGATGTCACAATGCTCACTGCTCATGCACAGGGGCAGAAAGCTAAAAGATGCAGATTTCTAATAAGTGTCTGCCACACCCTGACAAGCTCTTCTTTTCTTTTTGTTCCTGGATATACTCTTCATTAGAAGCAATCAGCTGTTGTTATAATTGGCATATATACAGTTGTCCTAGCTAAGCCATGACATTCTCAGATTCACACATAAGATATCCTTCTCATGCTTCTTAAGAACTGAGATTAATTTATACATAACCACTTTTTTCACAATTTCTCCTAAGGAAGTTAGGATCAATTTTTGACTACTATAGAAAGGTGAGCCTTTGTGATTTTTGCGAGAGGATTAACCGCTTTCAGTAAAAACCTCCATCATATCTAAAGGTCACTCCTAATCAAGTCACAGGCACCAAGAAGTGGGACAAAACGTCCCAGCTGACAGGTCACTGGAGATAGAAACCTGGAAAACTGGATTCAATTTTCAATATGGTATTGACTCCCTGGGTACCTGGGCAAATCATTTCACTTCCTCATGCCTTTGTCTCTCCCTTTCTCTGTAATATAAGAGTAATATACCTTGAGATCTAGCTAAAGAGTGTGACATGAGATATAGTCTGAGATTCACTAATGGAGGATCAGAGCCTATATGAAAAGCAAGGTACGTTATCATTCCTTGTCTTATGGATTCTTCTAAAAATAACTATTTCCACCAAACAGTTTGTATGTCAGCTGCCCCTCATGATCAAAAATTTTGAGAATACACATAGCCTTAATAATCTGATTTAAGATTTATAATCTGAAGGAAAGAAATCATGCTACTGCAGTATCACACTCTAGTGTAAAACTGTACAGATCAGTATTAAGCATGTCCAAATACCAAGCTTATTTTCAGATTTACTTCACCATTTCCCTCTCTCCAAGATAACTATAAAGTAGGAATTATCAAAACAATCAGTCAAGAGAAAGCATCTTCAGGTAAGCTCTAGCTGACTCACCATAGGAGTTTTATCCCTTAGATGGGAAAATACATCCAGCTCTAAAACAGTTGCCTTAAAATCACCCTGCATTTTCAGAGTCCCATGGAGAAACACTGTCAAACTTCAAGGAGAGAAGATCTTGTTCTCCCTCCCCCAGCTGAAAGTGAAGTTTGCACAGGAGCATTCAGATGCAAGCTCTCGTCAGGAGATGCCTCTGTGCTTCCAGGAGGAGACACCAGCAGGGTATCAGTTTCACTGAACTGCAGAGGTTGTCTCAGGCTGTCTCAGAAACGTGAGCTCCTACCATCTTTCAAGACGAGAGATGTGAACATCATCACGCGTGGGTTTCCAAGTGCTACAGAAATGAGCAATTACATCTACTTCATTATCTGAAGACCATGGCTTGGGCCGATGCTCGTGAACTTTGCTGTCCTTGCCACAAAAGAGCACAAATTAGGAGGAGGAACATCTCAGATGCACTTTTTTATTGTATTACCAATGTCAGTCAGCTCACCATAATGCCGACAGTTATTTCTGACCATTTGTTGCCTTTTAACAGACTACACCAAATAACTAAAACTGATTCACTTTCCCTGGTGACTTGGAACAAAAAATATGAATGTTTAAGTATTTTATCTCCTTAGAGTTTTCTAGGGATATGTTTGACAGTTACTGTTTAAAAACTTCCTAGACTGTTGTTGGCAAGCCTGTTTTCTAAATGAACAGCTTCACAATACCTCCCCAAGGAGACAAAGAACACATTTAGTATAGTAATCTGGAATCAGGTTTAAGTACAAAAGAGAAAAAAAAAAAAAGAGACTTTCATGAAGGGTGTTACTATTAAGAAATTATAACAGAGATTCAACGTTACCCTGATACTTCTGCAGTATCCCTGACTGCTTGTGAACAGGTAAGAAAGGAGATCCGTACGTTAGACACGTGACAGACCAAGAAGTGACACAGGCTGAAAGGCATTATTAATTCCACTTACAGAAAATTGGTAAAATATGTGTAGAAGAGATGGTGAGAGACTTCCTTTAACTGCACAGGTCCTGAAGTACACTTCGGTTTCTGACATACATCATCTCGCACAACACAGTAGCTGGATTTGTTTATGATAACTCGGGCTGCTGCTCAAGAGTTCTGCCTGTGGGCACCCACCTCGCACAACCAGAATATACCAGACTGCCCACATTCCCATGGAACCGGGGACCATGGGTGGGTTAAGGCTGCATGCACTTGGAAGTAACTCCTACGCAATCCTGAATGGACAGGACGGTCTGGGACTTCACCCAGAGACATACTGACCCCTCAGAGACCTACTGAGTCCTCCCTCAGTGCTCTTTTAATTACTTTACAGTTTCAGTTGATACCCTGGGTACATTGAATACCTTACGAATCTTATTCCCGGTTCCGAGGTTCCTCTAACACAAAGGAGGCAGACGGTGCCTCCTTACAGAAATCCACCAAGCTCGCAGCTAATGAGACTCTGCCTGTGGCAGCACTGCCACAGAAGACTAATTCCAGATCTGTACCTGCTCTCACTTCGCTCTGAAGTACCTCCCCGACTTGAGGAGAAATTGCTGGTGGTTACAAAGAGGAGAAAAATGTAACTGTTTTCACCAGAGAGGCTGCCTCTTTTCCCTGCCCCAAAAGGAACATGATAGCCGAGAATGGACCGAACAAGGTGACCTTATTATTAAGAGCCTAAGGAGAAATACCTGCTGCAGTGCAGCTTTTAGATGCATATGTCTAAAAATCTAAAAGTTGCTGTGAGGTAGGAAGACCTCATACTCATAACACAAGGGCACATTTCATTGCCAACACTGTGGTTACTGGTAGAGAATTCTGCAAGCTAATTATTATTCAATCTGATAATTTATTCTTTTATCAGAATAAAAGGATTCCCCTCTGGGTGTAGCTCCTTCTTCTCCCTCAGGTACATTACATTGCTGAAATTGAAGGCCATAATTCAATTAACAACGGATGGGAACTTTTAATGAAAATCAACCATTCAGAAGCAGATGTTGATGCCACAGAAATGCAGATACTCCCTATGAAGCATCACTGGCTGTCACGTGGATGGGAAAATGCAGAGACATCTTAACTTGAAATTATACAGCAGATGAGATACTATACTTGCATCTGCAGGCCACAACTCAACAAAGTGCTTAAGCACATGCTTAGATTTCATTAATCTGCTTTGCCATATGCTTAAATTTATTCTGTACTTGTAATATTACTAGCCAAAAGGTATACATTTTCACACTGGTATAGCTTCCCTGATCGCTAAACCTTCAGATATCTGTGATTTCTTATGGCATACACGAAAGCGATGCCTAGATTTCAGGATATAGTAAATAAAAAGCAAAAGGGAACTACATTTCTAAAACAGACTCCATGGCCGGGGCTGGAACTAACGCTGACCGCTTGCAGCCCGGCACTGCAGAAAGGCTGGCCACAGACCACCATGGCTCACGTGATTCATAGTTCTAAACGACTAACGGTAATGCCAGGCTTCAAGTGTAAAAAGCAGGAAATGAAGGACAGTTGGAAACACAACGTCTGCATAAGGTTGTATGTTGGCAGCTTTTGAAAGTTTTATGTTCACTTTTTGGGGGATACAGTTAGAAATACAAAACCAATAGTGAGCTCTGTTTCTAACTGGCCCCCTCTTCCTCATTATTCCCTTTTGGAAAGCTGTTGCGGAATCTCATCAGGCCAATGATTGAGAACTTTTTTTCTAATTTCTGATGGAAATTTCTCCATCACTGGTTTGAAGCAATTTACTCTTTTTCTAACATTGGCCTTGAGCTCAGGCAGACTGTTTATCTCCCTGGCATTTACTCCCTCAGTGCATTTAGAGACAGTAATCATTTCTCCTTTCAGCACTTTTTCTGAGAGGTTACACAAGAGTCTAAAACAAATCTCCCCTTGTAAGGCAACAAAAACATAAACAGAGATCAGTGTGGACAGAACTAATATTTCTGCATATGGCCACATAGTCTTCTGTATCAGGAGATTCCAGATTTTTCTCAACAGATTCTTGCACAATGTACCTGCGTCTCCACAAGCATCCCAGAATCACCCTAGGTGGGAAGGTTTCTCAGGCGGTCATTAAGCACAGCCTTCCAGTCGGGTTTTGAACACTGCCATGGTCAGAGATTCTCCGGGCAACCTATTCCTCTACATAATTACCTTCATAGTAGAAATTTTTCATTATAGCTACTCAGAATCTCCTGTTTCAGTTTAGGACCACTGTTTCTCATTTTTCTGCTGTGCACCTCAGAAATAAGCCTGGCTTCATTGTCTTGATACCCCCTCATGGATTCTGGAAGAATGCTATTAGGATTCCACAAAGCCTTCTGTTCTTCAGGCTGAAGCAGCCCAGTATCCTTAGGCTCTTCTCAACGGGCATGTGCTCCAGCCCCAACAATCTTGGTGACCCTCCACTGAATTTGCTGTTTGGACATTCAGAGCTGTCTCCCACAGGATCCCTTCTACTGTGAACTGCTCATTCCCACAAAGGTCCACCATCCTCCTCTTCCTTGCCTGTGTTTCCAAAAGAGCTGCTATCTCCCTATCACAGATCTCCAGCCATATGAGCTACCCCACCACTTCTCAGTTGTTCCAATGATTTCACAGCTCTGTGTCCATACATGGAGCTCTAGCTCCTCCTGTTCACTTCCTAGGTTGCATGCATTTGGGTACAGGCACTTAAGATGGGTTCTCTTCTGATTTGTTTTATCTTTCCTCATGGCTTGCTCACTCTATTCCTCCATCCTTTGAACTTCTTATCCCTTGCTCCTATTCCCTCACTCAACTATAAGCTGTCACCACCATCCCCTGATATAACCCAGTCTAAAACCCTTCTCATCAGGTCGGCCAGCCTGTTGGCAAAGATGTTCATTCCTTGCTTTGTCAAATGGATCCTGTCTCTCACGAGCAGTTCTCATTCCTCACAGAAACCCACGATCATAAAAGCCAAAGCACCTCTTATGACACCAGCTACATAGCCAGCGGTTAACTCACAGGTTGTGTCTGCACCTACCTGAGCATTTCCCCCACATCCTCAGGACTGAGGAAAACACTACCTAGGCTTGCATGCAGGCTTGCTTTTGCTTAAAGAGCTCTGCAGTCCATCTTGATTTACTTCAGATTTCCCCTGGCAGTGTCACTGGTGTCCACGTAGAGGAGCAACAAGAGGTAACAGTCCAAGGACCAGATGAACTTTCGCAGTCTTTCCACAGCCGGCTGGATCCAGGCCCTTGCCAAGCAACAGAACTCCCGTGAAAGCATGCCTGGTCAGCAGATGGGTGCCCTCGTCTGCTGCAGAAGGGTATCTCCAACCACCGTTACCTCGTCTAATGCAGAAGGGTGTCTCCAGTCACTGTTACCTGCTGCTTCCACCTGCTGCTAACACTCTAGATGGTTCTCCCAGAAGGAGCTTGTTCCCTTCTATTAGCTACTAGGGCACTGTACCAGTTCTGTAAATTTAGATCTGAGGTTGGAGAAGGAGTCTTTTTCTGCTGCCAAGTCACAAGCCTCCAGACTCCTTTTCCTGCTTTTAACAGGAACACATTCACTCCAAATATTTGGATTTTAGGATTAGGAGTAGGAAGCCTGAGCTCCCATGAAGGTCATTGGGCCTGACTGCACTGTTGGCAAGTATTTTTGATTGCAGTTGATGTGAGACTGACAGACACATTGCAGTCTTCAAAGACATTGAAGAACTCAACCCCTGATCAGCGTCTCCTCTTGGGATGTTCTGTTACTGCAGAGAGAGTGCTGAAGTAATGTAACCAGTTGTTACCAACATGAAGAAAATTCGGATTACAAAGTAAATCACTTCCCACGGCAAGGCTGAATAGTTCTAGCTAAATCTTGTTTATCAGGATAGTACAGCATTTTCCCTAGACCCTCAGATATTACTAAATATTATCATTCTTCTGCACTGATTCTTTTTTAACAGTAAGTGTAAATGTAGAAAATCCATACAGTTGACACCACTGCCCTGGCAGATACAGAATTAACAGCGATACTGTAAGGGACTGGAAAAGCCTAAGCAATTTCAGAAAGCAATTGAATGCAAGAGATAACATATTTTCAAATAGAACCAAGGCTAGAATACAGATGCTCACCTTCTGCAACTTCAACTAATGACAGTACTCAGATATAAGCAGAAATGACCATTTTAAAGTTTTCCTCTAAAAGAATCTATCAACCCTTCAGACTTGGCCAACCATTAAATATTCATCATTCTGACTTTTTTTTGTTTTGTAGTAGATAATAATTTATCACCTACTATCACTTCAATTTTTACTGTCATTTACATTCGGTCTAGGAACAGTAATATTGATTTTCCCTGCTATATTTTTAATTGTACGCAATAAAATATTTTCTAGACATTTGTTTTCTTTCCAGAGGACGCTCTGCCATAGATTACAGGCTTCTGATACCTGTTAGTTTCCCTACAGAACGTTCTGTAATGCCAGGGATGGAGTGAAAAAAACCCATACCCCCAAAGCATCACTGAAATCTGTTTAATACTCAAAGAGCAAAGCTCTTACTACAAAACTTTGGTGAAATTCACCTCAAGCAAGGCAATAAGATGCCTTCAGAGAGACACTGTCGCTTAGTGGGTCGCTTAGCACACAATCCTAGGACTTGAGAAATTTGGGCTAACACAATCAAGCTGGAAGAGCTATAACTCAGCAACAACTTAAGGGTGACGCATAGGCATGCTGCTGTAGACATCACCCCAATAGCTTCCAATACTACACAGGCGAGGCCACTTTGGTCATTGGTACAACTGCAGAATCAAGAGGAAACACTGTGAGACCCAAGAGGAATAGATGAAGCCAGAATGACAAAAGGGCATTGATTAATGCTTCAGAGCATAGCATTGTAACTGCTGGGAGAAGACGAATCCCAGGAAATATCTTCAGAGCAGCTGCAGCTGCTTAAGTTAAAACAATATTTTTTTCAAAACTAAACTAAAAAATTAAGATATCATGATGTGCTGAGAAAAGACAGCTGATGGGATCCAAGAAAATTCCAGACGTAAAAAAAAAGGAAGGAAGAAACAAGAGTAGAAAGAGAAAATAAGATCTCACTGTGTGGTGATTAACTAGCAAGGGGAGTGACCTCTGATCAGGCAAGCCACAGAAAGTGTTCATAATTATCCTTCTAAGTCCCTTTAGTCCTTTACGTCTAATAGTTAACCTTAAAACTTCAAAAAATTGTATTACCCCCTCTAGGTGTCAGGTGAGAGGCAAATATTTTAAACCACAACAATAATCATACAAATACTACAAAAATCAATCTGTAAAACACCAGTCTATGAGACCTTCATACAGACAAACATTTGAATAATTTTTCTTTTTTCAAGTACAAAAATATGGCACCTTGTAGAAAACTTATTACATTACGTACAAAGTATTGAATTCTGTTGATCAAATTCGGAATTGATATTAACTGTCTTTTAAAATGCATTTTTTGGGGGGGGATGTAAAAAATCTATTCACATAAAGCTTGGGAATTCTTTAGCTTGCTGGAAAATTCCCATATAGGATCAAAGTCCTACCTGGAAAAAAGCACAAACAAAACTAGAATGAACACACACATGCACGCACACTCCAGCTTTGGCCTGTTTAATTGTGGAAGATGGATTAAATGAACACACAACAAGTGAAAATACCGCTGTGGTCTTCCTCAGCTTACTGCTATGCACAAAACAGGAGAAAGTTTCACAGCTTCCCACTGATCTCAGTTCAAGCATCAGCTCCTACCAATAAGCAAACGTCAAAGACAAACGTTGTATGTTTTGCTGCTGATCATTTCAAATAAATCAGGCAACTTGTGCAGCAGAAGAATTGTTTTGCAGTACAGAAAATTATTAATACTGCATTGCACACAAAACGCCAAAGTATCAGAGCACTGCAGAAAGAAGTTTGTTAAGGGTGGGGAGGAAAAGAAGGATTAAGACTTCAAAGGAAACACAAGTAATTGACAGATTTGGGAAAATACCCAGGTCTAAGAAAATTAGCTTTGTAACAGAAAACTTCTTGTGGTTTCCATAAAGCAGCAAATATTAACAAGATCATTTTACAACAGCTAGCGGCAACAACAAAGAACAGGAATCTCACTGGAAGAGCTTTATTTAGGGTCAAGATTCTCCTAGATGATCATCCATCAGCTGCCGTAGTAGCTAATAAAAAATCTGGACAAAGAGTGAAAATTTTGAGAGTGTTGAAAGTTACCAAACACCAGATATTGATTCAGAAACAAATTGCATGACTCCAGAATTTAGAAATACATAAGTAATCCAATTCCACTCCTTACATCACCTTCTCTTGCAGACAACCATTAAAATGTGAATTTAAAAACAGCTGTGTGATTAACATATCCTGCTATAGAGTATTACTTGTTTCTTAAGAACTATGAGCAGACTAAAATCTCATTTAGAAAAGACTATCCTTTTTCACTTGGCAATGATGGTTTGGTATTCTCCTTTCCTGTCTCAGAGATAAGCATTTTTTTTAAAGTGGTTACCTGCAAGCTAACAAATTGACTTATGAATTTGTTGTAATCTGTTTGTCTAAGCAAAGGCTGTAGGATAAGACATATTAAAAAGAAAAAAAAATTGCATATGTCTTCATTTTACAGAAGTAATCCATAACTATTAGATGTCATCCTCTGCATAAAAGTCCATGAAAAATCCACATAATTCCAAATATTTCATAAAGTTGATGCAGATTGCACTTTTAATTGATGCTAAATAAACTGCTTGAAACGATATGAACGATCCAAAAGCTAATTATTATTTCTCAGATACTATATAAGCTTTGTATATTTCATACTACACATTTGCTGATGCTGAAATAGAACTAAGTTATAAAGAACTCTGCTGTTAAGAGAAAATCCCACTACAATTTTTCTTTCGTAACAGTGAGAAGCAAGGTAGCAAGTAAATCTTCCTCACCTCAAAACATGATTGACAAAAACTAATTAAATTTGGATCACTGATACCCAGTAAAACACAGAAATCCTGTGGCAAACATGAAGCAACACCGCTTCCTAGCCATAAATTACCATGAAATAAACCAGAGTCACTTGGACCTGGAGCCTTTTGCAGGTCCCATTTACACAGGCCCACTACAAAAACACACTATAAGAATGACTGAATGGTATTAGCCCAGTTGGTTGTTCCCAAGAAAGAAGAAAAACACAGGCTCTAATGGCCTTATTTTAAGAACAGAAATTGAGCTGTAACCTAATCCTCAAAGTTTCTTACCAAAGAAGGAATCTAAGGCAGCTAAGCTACCAGCTTGGCAACTTTTTTTTCTGAGAAGCCATTTAAATGTGCTACTGAAGCTCCAGAAACACAAAAACTCTTCCTGCAAGGGTTTCTGTGAAAGAGTCGGGCTCACAGAGAAGGGCTTGATTAAGACTTTTCCACTGTTAATATTTTTGACATGGGCAGTGTTTCTGTCCAGCTGAACAGCTGGCATTCTCATAGAAAGAGTCACAAAAAGATGTATTTATCAAAGAACAAAAAGTTGTGTATTTGAGAATTCCATAGATGCTCATTCAAGTGACCTACAAGGAGCTTGAGGCAGAGACTCACTGCTTTGTCAACTAGATTAAGGTCCAATAGCGCTCTTGGAGAGCAGATACCAAACAGGAAAGACAGCCTTTCAGGACAATAAATATTCTAAGTACTAAATACGTTTAAGTACTTTATTTAAATTTTAAATATATGTTTAAATATTTCATTTAAAAATTAGATGTATGTTTAAACTCCTTCCTTGGCAACTGGGACCTTTTTGCAACTGAATCTACCTACAAAATGTACTAATAATACAGAAAAAGGAAACATTAAAGGTTATCCCCAAATTTCCCAAATTCCAAAGTTATCCCCCAGAAGAGGCACACATACTAAGGATTTTCTCCACTGAATGCCAGTGCAAGCCAGATCTGTTCCTTACACATACGAGGCGGTACAGAATCTGACAATTCATTCTTGAAGTTCCTGTGAAATTCAAGAAAATGGCTGCCAGAAGAAAACTCAGAAGTTGACGGTATATACCCTGAATTTCCCATTAAACTTTACTCTAGAAGCACGGACACAAAGCAAACCAAATAACATTGGAATAGAGAATTGCAGCAACAAACTCCATTGAAGTTTCCAGTCTTGTACCTTCCCTCACTTACACCTACTGCCGTGTCCCCATCTAGGGGCAGATATCCACGCCCGGTCACTCTGTCTGCATCTGTAAAATGGTTCAGGTAATACTCTCTGGACCTCAAGCCAACCGGCACAGCACTGCTCATATACCCATGGCTGTTCTCTCTTGCCCCCAAAACAAGGTGGGACCATCCAAATGCTTAGTAAGCAGTTACTGACCTGTGCTAACCTCAAACTGTGCCCAAGCACTGCCTGCGAGAATGAGAGCTGGCTCCCACTTACACTGTGCTTGGGACATGCTAACTAATTAGCTGCACAGCCTACAGTATGGCAATATTTATGTTAATTAAGAGCCTTATTAATACTGCTGTTCCTATTACCATCATACTATGTTCCACCTCGGTGCAGAGCTGAGGATGTAATGGCGTTTTGCAACAAACTAAACAAGCCTCACAGTACCCATTCAGAGAAGGACACAGCTTTTATCCAATTTACAAACTAGGAGACTGTGAGATCAAAAGCCTGTACAATTTACTTCTCTTCAATGAAATGGCAGTAAAGAGCCAAGAATAAGGGATGGGACTCCTGATTCTTAATGCTCCTATTTAGCTGCTGGACTACTATCTATATCGTTAAATTATTCATCATTTCTCACAGGGAAGGCAGGCATGCACTCACAAGAAAAGCTGTATGCAAGAAAAAGGGTTATCAAAGTACTCACACACTCTTTCAAAAGAGTTAGCTAACTGACAAAAATATGCTGCTGTAACACATTTTCGTGTGTATGTAGCGATTCTTCTCCTCTACATCCCAAGGCTGGAATCCTGCATGGGGAAAACTGAACCACTCAGTATAATGTAAAAGACAGGCCTCATTAACTCTTGGACATCTTCTCATTTCTTGGTCATAAATCCTATTACCTTGTATTACAAACTGCCATAAAACTCACAGATAAAAGATAATTTATGCTCAGTGTACAGAAGCTAATGTTTCTGCACTCCTGAGAAGCACACTACCAGAAAATGAGAAAGTATGTATGTGAAACCCTAAGCCATTCGTATTGAGCATGGCTCGCATGATAAACATGACTCTCAGGGCCTAACACTCTGCAGCCAGGGTGTACTCTAATGGTAATTGATATTACCAAAATTTCAAGCATAAAATGTATGGACAGTTGCATAAAATATCCTGCTTATAAAGAGTGATTACTCTTTATTAAGAATTCAGGCTTTCCTCCCTCATCCCCTACAGAAAGAAATATGATGGCTATTCAGTACAGGAATACTTTTTTTCTTTTTTTTCTCTTTTCTTTTCAAAATTCCAATGATCACATTAGAAAATGCTTCAGAGCAAGCATCAACTCCTGGAATTCTTACACAGTCTCCCTGTTTCTGACTCCTATCCTAATAAGTGTTGCCTGGCACACAAAATCTAAGCCGTTGGGAGCTGGAAAAAATCAAAGGCAGCTCAATCTCTTATTTGCTTTTTCTCTGAAGCAATTTAAACTTTTCAGGCTTTGGCACTGATTTTAACTGTGTTGGTTATCTGCTCAAAGGAATGCTTTTCTTTAGTGAAGACCGAGCAAAAGATGCATTAAATTTAGGCTGTATGTGATCAGTTTTCCTTTCCTGTTCAAGACAAGAGAAAATGTTCCACTGTCAACTTACAACTTGTATAGTTACAGACTGTGTTCTTATTCCTTGGGCCTTTTCATAGGTGCACCTCATTTCATGCCTGTTTACTTTTCTTAAATATTTGTTTAGTAATTTGACCTGTATCAGAATTCATTTATCTAAATTTAGATACCTACAGCATATACCCAGATCTCAGCCTACTACCCAATTTCTCCATAAAGTCCAAGGAGACAGACATTTATGGGCTGTTATTCTTCCCATCTTATTTTCTCTTCTCCATCTCTAAGCATAGCTCATCCTTACAGGTCAGAAATGGCTACAAAACAGTTTGCTTCCTTGTAGCTTTCTTCACTTTCCACGTCAAAAACATTTTTCCCAATATATTTCATAAACTTGCACTGTCTGTCTGTCTGTTTCCCAAGAGATGACTCAGTACTCAGAATGCCGATTACCTTCACATTCAGTACTTGGATAATTTTTTTGGCTGATGAAAAAAGGCTTTGTTTACCTGGTCCTCCTTGCTTGGTAGTCTGCAATGGATTCCAAATCAGGCATTGTCCTTGCTGTCTTCCTCTACCACCCTGGAGACTTTTAGCAATTCTATAAGCCTGCTTCCTACAACATGGTGGACCCTTTACAAGTATGTTAAATATTGATGTATTTCTTCTGCTGTACCCATCTATATCAACATTGTAATAATGTGAAATAACTCTCTCTCAAAGCCATTACTTAATAGATTTTATGGTGTACTCAGATATCTACTCACACAGTCCTCCTCTTAGTTTCTGTATTACTAACTAAATACTCAGCAGCTTGACTTGTTATACCCCTTTGTGTCCTTCCTAGGGCTGTTATGGGATTACCAGTTTATCTGCTCTGTCCAAGTATTTTAGCGTCTGCATAAGTACACGATAGAGAACCAATACTGGTCTCCCGCTATAGTGAATAGAGGTCTTATACTATTTTGAAGCAAAAACATGGTCATATTATGCTCATATATTTTATCCAGGGAATCCAATAAAGATCAGATTCTTCTTCCCCAAGAGCGAAAGGTTTCAGATCTATATTTTATAGAAAAAGAAAAAAAACCACACACTCGTAACTTTATCATTTGCATTAGCATTTGAATCTCAAAACCTTGCTTCATTTGTTGCACAGTTTCCAGACTTGCATTTCGAAAAGTCAGTGGGTCTCCCACTGTGTTCAGCTCCCTCCTACCTTGATTTTAAATTACAAAGAGTAGAGGGGAAAAAGAGAGAATGCCATGATTGCAGTTGTTTACAAGACAAAAATATCATGCTGAACTCTGTACAAAAAAAGAGTATTTCTAAGCTTAGGATCCTCGTTTCTTTCTGTGTATAAACTACTCACTTGATTTTTATCTAAACTATGCAGGATTAATGTTATTACCTGGAGGTGCCAAGACAGTTGACTGAAGATGCTGACAGTGACAAGTTTAAACCAAGAGCGAAAAGCAATTTTGTGTCAAAGTTAGCATTAAGATTGTTTAAACGGCCTGCTCCCATTATCTGCCTTTTATTTCTGAACGCTAGAAACAGCCTGAAGTTACAGAAGTCAGTTACTGGCAATGCAGGCTGACAGGCAGGGATGGCAGAACAAAATCATATCCTGTGGGACTCTCCCCATCAACAAAACGTATTAAATGCTTCTCATACAGAATTATTAAAAACAGAACGTAAAGAAGTTTCCAGCAAGCCCAAACAATTAGCAACCTCTCATTTCTGTTGAAATGCACAGATCATGATTTTTTTTCAAGTTGCAAATGGTTTAATTATTCATTGAAGACTCTTCTGAAAGCAACCTTAGGCATGGCATTTTAAAGCCACTTATGGAAAAAAACAATGAAAAGAATTAAAAGTCTTTCCAGTCCAAGTAAGTTTCTTGTAAGCTAAACTGGGAATTCTCCATCTTCTTTCACCTTTTCAACACGTTCTTAAAAACATCCTAAAATTAATTTACAGCAGTCAGTGAAGTACTGCACCCACAGGTCAATCACAGGGAAGTTACTCCTCACTTCCAGATACTAACCACATTAATCCTTTAGCTCTCTTTCCCCCTCGCTCTTCTCCCTCTATTCATTTATTTGTGCAACTAATGATCAGAGTCATTCCTCATCATACTCGCAAATGAGCTCCTGTGCCTACTGTCTTTCCTGCAGATACAGTGCTTCAAGGTTGTTAATACAGCATCTGCCCCTGTGGATTTAAATCTATAATTTCATAGAACCTTAGTAATGCTTTTCGCAAATTACAGTGAAGCATGTGTGGTGCAGGACTTTGTCAAATTTATCTGTGAATGTTATTTATTTTAATGAAATGAGCTTCCCAATATAAAATGGGAAAGTTAGTTCAGCTTCTAAAAACCCTAACATTGGGAAAAGATATTTCCAAACAAATAAATGAATCACTGCTAGAGAAGACTCTTTGATGCTTAGATTTGGCTTTTAATTTACATCTCAGAGGCAGAAGCCCAGCAAGATCTTTTGTGTGTGTTGTTTCACGAATCAATAAATGGAACAACAGACCTGAAAAACCACAAAAAGAACGCACCTTAAATAAATTCCCTCATTGATCCTAGCTGGATTCCCACCATAATGAACTGCACCACTCAGACCACATAAGAACTCTGCCTGACATGTTTGTCAGGAACTCCCTCATATCTTCCTCTTACAGCTTTTTTTTTTGTTTCTTTTACTGCAGACATCCTTATTTCCACTCATCAGGCAAAAGGGCTGTGTCCTAAATTTAAGCTTACTGGATTCTAATTAAAAAGTTTTAAAACTTTTTATCATTTACAATCAAAATCTTCTGTTTACCCAGCTTCAGTTTTCCTACCTTCTGGATTTCTATGTTCCTCCCCTTTTAAAGAAATCTATCCTGAACAAATTAAGCACGGTCCTTTCCAAGGCAGGACTGCAGAGCCCATCATTTTCTGTCTGCTTCCCTGCAATATATTTTATATTTAGGCTCTGACCCTACGGAATACAATTAAGAAAATGAGCAAATGAGATGAAATGGTGCCAGACCTATGAGGTCAGGGTGGATGGAAGGTCAGTTTTATTCCGAAGTGACTTTTCACAACACTTACAGGTTGAAGCAGGTAAATCAGCGAGCACTCCTGGATAACTATCACCGGAAAAGGAGTGATATTTGTTGCACGAAAAAGCGTTTCCACTGATGCCATTATTTGGTCAAAGCGTCCTCCAAGTCCGCCCAAAGTCACAATCACATCGATCTAAAAGATAAAAGAAAAACAGTCACCAAGAAAACTTTCAGGCATGTTCTCTAGACTCTGAAAATCTACAATAAAATCTCTTTGGGGAAAAAATAACTACTGACTATACAAAAGCAAATGTCAAATACAGTTATTTACTCCCATTATCGATAAATACCATTATGTGATTTTTGAGCCTGAGTATTAAAGCTCAGTAAATTCACGGCCAACATGTGGTACTTTTTAAAAGGACATAACTGTTCTGCCTGAAATACAGGCCAGTCTTTGCAGGTGCTTATCTGCCTGCCCTGAACACAGAGCCTAAGATACATCACTCCGCATCTAAGCCCCCCAGCTAAGTGTGGTATATCTGCACCTTAGTAACTTTCAGCCCCAGATCTTAACATCATTTCAGTATTACCCTCATAGTTTACAGAGCGAATAAAGGAAATTCAGGTTAGGGCTATTGTACGTTGTTCTCATTCCTGCCAACACAGCATTTTAATACACAAGCAATCCCACTCACAGGCTGGCTCTACTCAAGATTAAAGGTACTATTGAATCATAAAATCATAGAATCATTATGGTTGGAAAAGACCTCTAAGATCATCAAGTCCAACCATCCACCCAATACTACCTTGTCTACTAAACCATGTCCCAAAGAGCCACATCTACACATTTTCTGAACAGCTTCAGGGATGGTGACTTAGCCACCTCCCTGGGCAGCCTGTTCCAATGCCTGACCACTCTTTCAGTAAAGAAATTTTCCCTAATATCCCATCTAAACCTCCCCTGATGCAACTGGAGTCCATTGCCTCTTGTTCTATCACTAGTTACGTGGGAGAAGAGACAAACACCTGCCTCACTACAACCTCCTTTCAGGTAGTTGTAGAGAGCAATAAGGTCTCCCCTCAGCCTCCTCTTCTCCAGACTAAACAGCCCCAGCTCCCT
>Ga0065711_1038663_pt1 | contig 18541 bp, 15 predicted proteins | sample Hoacrofraction12_FD_59098 | JGI IMG/M metagenome (GOLD analysis project Ga0065711, IMG submission 59098) | Hoatzin crop microbial communities from Cojedes, Venezuela - Epithelial fraction 12 v2 (version 2) | ecosystem: Host-associated > Birds > Digestive system > Esophagus > Crop | place...
CCCCCTTGTTTCTTTTAATAAGCATAGTAGTTTGGTTTCACTGGCTTTCTACTGTTAGGGATGCTAGTGGGGCTTTATTCAAAAAAATTGTTTCTTTTACAACAGGCCCAAATAATACCATAACACCTGGAAAAAAAAAAGTCTTTACAGTCTCTCCAGCCTCTGTAGCAAATACATTCAGGCAGTAGATGTAATGGTAGCGATAATTTGTCTGCTCAGACCTCCAAGGTTACCATTCACCACAGATTAGCTGTAACTTTTGTTACTCAGTTTACTGTAGTCAGACTGTAGCTATCAAGAATAAGCAGGCATCCTTTCTGGATTAAAGTACCTGCACGCTTGTCCTGCTTTACATTTTTCTTGCAGAGTACAGCAAGTAGCACTCACTGCAGGGAAACGTCCAGCATACTAGAAATAAGTGAATTATGCACAGCGTGCAATATTATCAGAAAGCCCTTGTTCAGATTTCCTGCATGTATATATAAATTTGGGCATGGTATTACAGTGCACCAAAGTGTCTTCTTTTAGCGAGCAGCTGGAAGCTTACTGTGTAGCCCCCCCAGCTACCAGTAAAGGAGCACTTTGTGTTCCAGTCACGCTGCTGGGGACTCTCCCAGCCATACCTTGGCTTAGGACACCCGCTTTCGTCTGCCTTAGACACATCCAGCCCTGTTTCAAAACGATTCTCCGACTGCCACCCCCAGGAGGGAATCCCAACATGCAGCTGCAGAGGTGCTGGTCACCGCAGTGCGTATTCCACATCCAACTGCCACTCATATGATGGCAAGAAGGAGCCCAAGGTTTGGGGGCAGTTAGCTCAGTTTGGGGGTAGTTGATCTCAGCAGCAGTGGTGCAGCATGAGTACTGGAGCTTGAAATACTCCTTCCCCAGGACATGCTGGCTTGGCTGCCTGGCTACCCAGGGTCTGGCCCAGGCTGGTTGCAAGTCGGTTGATCTCTCCCCATCAAAGGGGTGCCCAGCACCTTCTGGGGAGCACTGCTGACCCTAGTTACCTGCCCATCACCCCAGGGGCTTGCTGCAGCTGTAGGGCTGTGAGAAGGCTCACCGTGCTGGGGAGATCACCCCAGGGGATGAAGCTGTGCAGTCAGTGCTGCAGTCGGAGGAAAACTCTTCCCAAGGGAAGATCACCCACAGCCCGAGCTTCTTCCACAGGAAGATGTGGCTTCGACTCCCGCAGCACGCCACAGCACTACAATCTTCAGCCAGACCTGAAGAAAGCAAAGAAGCAATGTTTTACACAATTCCCCCCTCCCTGGGATAACTATAAGCACTGTCCTTTGGGAAAATCGACACTTTGTATCTGTTACGCTGTATGGTGATTGTACACAAAGTTAACACAGAAGAAATCAGAGAGCAACTTTCAGGAGCAGGTCGATTTAAGAAGCCTAGTTTCTTTCAGTCACTATACAGCCTGTCAAAGAGTTTGATGCTTTATTCACAAACAGCAAAGAGGGAAAACAGGATTCGTGGAGACAGTGAAGTGGAAACCTTTCTGAAGCTGGTTCATCCAGTGCTTGGATGACAATGCTACAGGGATATGTGCAAAGAGCATCGCTGTCTGTGGAGCAGTGACTGTCAGAGTACAGAGATAAAAGGGGTAACCAAGGAGAAATAGAGTAAGTGTAAAGTAAGGGGCCTATAACCCTAGAGAAAAAACAAGGATTTGTATAGCCATGCATTAGCTGGATTCACGGGAGAGATTTATTCTTAGAAAAATACATTAACAAAGAAATGCCTCTTTACTATACTTTAAATACTTCAGGTTAAACACACTGCTAGCACTTAGCCATAGACAATTCTTTTGTATTTTTAGTGTCATGAGCAGCTTTGTAGGAAAACTTAAAAATATAATAAGAGCAGAAGTAGTCAACTCATAAAAGAGCATAGTCTAGAAAGGACAGATCCTTGTGTTACCTCGCTGGAGCCAAACTGCTGAACTGAAAGCAAAAACCAGAAGCAGGCATGAATCAAAGTATTATCCTTGTGCATTCCACAAGCACGGGAAGAGCTGAGGTCTGGGGGAGGACTCGTAGGTCCAGGCAGCCAGCACAATAAACTGACTCCTTTCTGTCCTATTTATTTTGCACAGATTGCAGCTATTCTGTGAACACAAGATTAGTCACAGGAGACTCGAGTTAATACTATTTACAGATATACATGTTAGCATAAAATAACACCAGCCCTAAACTGCTCCCTCAGTTTTTGATGAAGTTTTATTTATTTATTAATAATTACATTTAATGCTGCCACACACTAGACCTCAAAATTTGTTTACACCACTTTATGCCAAAGATTCAAATGCATTAAAGGGGAAGTTCATTATTTTTTGATTTATAATTATCTATGACAAGAAAGATCTTAAACAAGAGCAGAAGAGAGTGGGAAATGAGCTACTCATCCTCTGTTTATGCAACTGCTACAAAGAGGCACGTAATGGTTTTGGCCTCAGCCCAGCTACCATTCATCTCTATAGGACTCTTTCTCTGACTCTTCTACAAGTATCACGAAGCCCTTTTTAATCTTGAAATAACTCAGGTATAGACAGGTCATTGCTCTCGGTGTACAGACATCCCAAGCTGCTGCATTATGGCTGATACGCTATTAAGTGAAAGAAAAAAATGTTGATCTCTATGGCATTATTGTTCCTCTGTAAATAAATTTTCCTGTAGCCTTAGTGATTCCTTTCCCTTCTCTCACTGCATCATTAAATATCTACTGGGAAAGTCAACTACACTTGTTTAGTTCTGGGAAACACAGGCCAAATAACCAGCCAGCCAAAACTGTTGTTTAAAATCAGTAATACTTGACACTTTGGTTCTGTCAGCTCTAGAGTCATATTGTTCCCTGATGAGACCCCTTCGCGCCAAGCAGGAGCACCCAGTGGCAGCCCCCTTTGTCCCCTCCTCAGGCCCAGGCAGGGCTGCTCCAAGGGCTCAGCATCCTGGGGGAGCTTTGGCAAGTGCCTCTACACCAAAATCAGTTCCAGTTCCCCTCTCACACTCAGTCTCTGCAGCACCACGGCAAATACGACTTAATGAGCAAGACTTGGCAAGTTCCCTGCCCAGCTCACTGCATCCCATCCCTGCCTGTCAGCCCCCTACTCATTAAACATCATGAAGGCATGGAGCAGTGGGGAGTTTGTCCCCACACTGGTTGGACATCTGTAGTTTTATTATTAGGGTCTTTGCCACAATATGTTGGGGAACTGGATCAGAGAAATTTGTAGCTTCATAGCCATCAGCTCTTTGACCTACCCAGCACCTATGTCTTTTTTCCTCCTCCCAGACTATTCAAAATGCCAAATATAAAAAAAACTAATGATTTCTTCCTCTATTCTAGAAATCTTTTTCAGCATTTTGACCACTTCCACTCATACAAGAATCTTATTCCCAGTAGCTCTTTCATTACGTTTGTCTTACTTTGGACCCCAAAATTTATGGTTTTGTTTGCTGTTTTCTTGTATGCAGTTCTGTGCCTTATTTATTTTTCTGAGGTTTCTCTGCTTGCCTTCTTCACACAATCCTTGATCCTAGACAGACATGGCCTTCCTCCTTTTGCTTCAGAAAAATCACTTCCTGTAGTGATTCTTCCAGCAATGAACCTCAACCCCGTTCAGATTAATACAAAAATTCACATATATTGTTTTTATTTTCCATCTGCATATTCTTGCATTTGTGCATATAAAATGTTTTACATTTGAATATAAAGTTGAAATTAAAAATAATAAAACAAGTTAATTGCTTGCATCCTCCCATCCATTATCTAAACTGCACTTACAGAATTTATTCCCTTACCACACAAGTCTCTCAGTCTTTGGCCCCCAACCTGGCTGCCTTATGAATATAATACAGAGTTTCTCCTGGCATAATCTGCTGCTCTGTTTTTTTTCCCCTTTCACATCCCTCTGCACCCTGGTTCTCCACACAGGAGCATCACAGAGCTGTGGTGGGGAGCTTCAGCCATTGCTGCTGGTAGCAGGGAATAACTCTGAGCAGGACTGAATCTATGCCAGGTTGTACTGGAGCCTGGTTTTACTCCTCCTAGGTTTGAGCTGGGGAGAAGCAGAAATACAGTTTAAAGCTATCTTTCACTCCACCCATACAAAGGATACTGCAACTGCTATCCAGCTGTAAACTCAATTCTGTACTTTTTCTGAGGGAAAGGCAATGGAGGCTTCATACCCCCCCCTTCCCCAATGCAGGCTCCTCTCCCGTAGCTGCAGCTCAGCAGTTCCCCAGCTATGACCCTGCCCTCCCGAGCAGCCAGGGTGGGCAGTCATGCAGCTTGCAGAGGAGATCTACACACCTCCTCCCACCTGACCCAACAGCTTCAGCATCTGATCTGTCAGTGGTGCAAATTACTGACAGAATGCACACTTAGCAGGGCTGCTGACAGCAGCAGAGAGCATTTCAACTTTGCAGCATCAGCAGCATCTGCAAGACAGGGCCACTAGATGTCTATAAGCAGGAGGGGGCAGACATATTTCTACACAGATTGCACAAGCATGTCTAGGCCTGCATTCATCATTAGTTTTGAGATAAAGCCAACAGGTCTGTTATTCTTTTCCCAGTTAAATATATACATTCACAATCCCAAGATCATGCTTAAACCAATGTGCTTTAGGCAGAGGCAAGGGTGTCCACCAGTACTGTTGGAGGCCGTTAACCCAAGGGGAATAATGGGCTGGGGAGGTCTGGGAAGCCAAGGCTGAGTACACATCCAAAAGAAAGCGTGCGAGAAAGACCCTGGTGTAACAGCCAAGAATAAGAGGCATGGGAAGAGCAAGAGCCAAAGAATCCAACTGCTGTCTCATGAAATCCTTATTCTATAAGAAGGCACTGAAATTAGATGACATCTACACATTGCGATACCTTCCTTTATATAGATGGATGTAGTTTCTAGTGACTGAGAAAGAAAGAAAGCAGAGCAGTTACTAACTTTATTATGAAAGAAAACCAGGACACCACAGTGATTTCAAATTGTCCAGTCTGAAAGTGACCAACAGAGAAAGAGAAAAGGGCTTCTGATTACAGCAACTGCTAGGAGCTCTTCAGCTTCCTCACTCCTGAAAATGTTCTTTCAGAGCTGGATGTACCTACATCTCCAAATGGCTTTGTCTGGGTGCAATTAGAAGAGGTTTCCAGACAGATACATTATGCAAAGCCTGTAATTCTCCAAGTACAAATCTGCCTCAGTGAATAATGATGTATATAAAAAATAATTCTATGTTTCAGGTTTTATATTGCCATGTGTTGAAATTGTAGCATTTCATATGTCTCAACACTTATAGATTTTTACTATAGAGAGTTCTTCAATCTACAGTCTATGTTAAAAGATTCAACAGATGAAAGCTGGAGCTAGACAAATACAAAGCAGATATAAGACACATTTTAATAAAAAGGATCAGGATGCATTTGTTCTTCTAAGATTTCTTCTCGGGAAATCTCACTTTCCCTCCATGACATGGGAATTCTGAACTACCATTAGCAGTTGGCTAAAGTAGAGACATATGTTGGCCAAGACATGGTTAGAAGAGTTTCTAACATCCCTAAATTCCTGCAGTTACAAGGATGCCTCCTGTGCACCATCTTCCACGCACTTGGAAAAGAGCCTGTTTTTCAAGGACACATGGGTATGGCTGGAGGATATCAGCATGGAGGAAAGTCCAAGATCTGGGAATTATAGGTTAAGCTCATTCCTTGTCTTCTACTTATCTTTAAACTATCTACAAGTCAGCAGATTAAGAGGATTTGAATTGTGAACCAGATTTTTTTTTAATCCATGTCTTTCAGACTTGTGATCCCTCAGCACACATCACCGTGGATTAAAGTTCACAATGAACCTCCTTGCTGAGGCAAACCCACCACTAAGATGCCTCCCAACTGTCTGGTGGGACATACTCTGGCACATTCTACCCTGCAGCTCCTTTTCACAAACCCACACTACAGCAAGTTACCACTGCATTGCTTACATACCTGTTGGGAATAAGTGCTGTAAGGGGTTCTATCTGTTTCCTAGCTATGCAAAGGCAAGTTTCGTCTTTGCTTCTCTGGCCACAGACACCTGCCAAAACACAAACCTAAACATTTCCCCGAGTTTGCTGCTTCCAGCCACCTTCCTACACAGGGAGGCCAAAATTTGAACCCATACCCTGTTGCTTGACAACGTGCCTAACTGAATCATCACATTGCTGTTCGACATTTCACCTGTGCTATTCATTTACTGCCACTGTGTTGCTTTATTAAAAAAAAAGAGCAGTTTGAAGTGTTTTTTTTTTAAATTTGCACATTAGTGAACTATTCCTTCCAGTTATTTCTTAACCTTCAGCAGTTCTGGCTTTTTTGCTAGCCTACTGCATGTGGTTTCTCCTCAGTTACCATGACACCCGCTAATCTGCGGAAGACTAGAGCCTGAGAACAGAAAACAACCAAGTCACTTGAGAAGATGGACAAGTTGTCAAGCAGATAAGGCTGAAAAGCACATAGACGCTCCTTGGGTGATGTAAATCAGTGTGGCGCCATTGAAGTCAGAATTATAAATCTCTCCCTCTGACTCAGTAAATACCTTCAGGGATCAGAGAGCTGTACCTGCAATTTGCAGTGCTGGAACAAACATTTTGCTGCAGATACCTTTTTTGCCAATATGTACCCATTTCAGAGCACAACTGATTCTAGGTATACACTTCAAATTGTGCTTTTCCTGCTCCAGACATACTGAAACACTTCAAAATACCAAATTTCAAGCAGTACCAGGCAGCTAAAAATATTTAGCAGCAACAAGGAGTAATAACAATATGATGAACTCACTATTTGTCATGTTACAAGCCTGACCATCACCCTGAAGCACTAGTGACCTAGCCTTTCAGGCCTCCATTGCCTGATGTCTTCTCTTTTTGCTTTCCCTTTGGTCACATTACAGACTGCCTGACTCCCCAAGGAGCCTCTGAACAACAGTCCAGAAATCCCCCGTGCTGAGCCAGGAGCTGCTGAGAGCAGACCAACAGAAACACTCAGCACAGTGGTATTGCCAGTTTCCTATCTAGCTCTTTGTTAGACTAACACAAAAGCAGGCCAAAGAAAAACTGCTTCAAGAACATGGGAAAATATACAGTCTTCTCAGAAAACTTGTGTTTTCAGCATTCCCATATAAAAGCTACTTTCTAATCCAATATACCATTTATTAAGAGCAATCTCTAAGGTATCTATTGTTTTCCAGGCCTCACACAAGAACAACACAACTAAGTCGCAGTTGATATAAGTTTTAACAGGTTCATAAAAACTTAGGGCCTGGTCAGCCCAAGAATCCCTAATATACATCTTACCTCAGAGCCCCAGGAACCAGCACCACACCACCTACTTCCCTTGGTAGGGTCCCTTGGGCAATCAGCCTTGCTTTTATTGCCATGCTCGTGTCGACTTCAAGCCACAGCTGTGAGCCAGGAACACAAAGTTGTGGCACTACTGTTTGAAGTCTGCAGCAGAAGAGGACCACACCAAAGCAAACTGGTGGGCAAGGTTACTCCAGGTGATGCCTGTTCCTGTGGCTGGGGTGGATTGCTCCCAAGGGCTGAGATATAAGGACTGCTAGTGCAGGTGGCTGCTGGTTGGTTCAGGTGGAGGATGGTTTGAAGGGCAGGCTTTGATGTCAGTGTAGATAAAGCCTCAAAGGTTAGGTACAACTTCACGCAGATTTTGAGCACCTGAATTATTTAGTGGCTCTGGCACTTAACTAAGGTTATAAAGGAAACTTGTAGCTAATGAGAAAATAGAGAGCGAGAGGCTTCAAGCATTCAGTGTTGTCAGATACTGGTTTTCTTTGTGTTTGGTTTCATAGAAATCTTTTCTTTCCTTTTAAAACCTAAAAGGCAGAAATGTCTGACATTTCAATGCTGGTCTTCTTTTAAACAGAGAATACTAATCGCAGCTATTAGAAACCAGATTTAAATAATGAAATTCATATTGCATGGGAGCTATTCTGAAACAGAATTTAGGACTTCATCAGTGAAAGCCTAATGCATTAACCCTACTACACTTCCAACTCTAGAATTGTCATAGATGGATCTTAATGAAACATGCTGTAGTTACTTTTACTTAAAAAAATGATAAACAAGATTGTAACCATTTTAAGTAAAGAGACAGAAGAAGAGAAAAAAAAATGTCATTGAGCAATTTGTTCATCAAGTTCAATATCTTGACACTGCCCATGACAAATACCTACTGCTTCAACGAGCAAATCCTCCTACAGTATATCTAGATTCCATGGGTGTATAACAATAAAAAAATCCTTCTTTGTTCCTGTAGTTATGATAAAGCATCGGATTTAATTATCTGACTATAATCTTAAGGCAGTTACTTAAAATTTTCAGCTTATTTTATACCTTTTAAACAATTACAAGCTTTTCTTATGCAACAAGATTTTAAAGGGGGACTATTTTCAGTGTAACAATATAAACAACTAAATGTTTGTAGCTCTTCCATCATGGTACTGCACGCCAAAGCTGAGCTCTGCAGCCAGTTTGCCAAAATCCTGTGTAATCCTCAGTGTGTTATTCACCTGGATCACCTGCTGGATTTTCCTAAGTAAAGAGAGATAAGGTAAATAAAGTGAATGCTTTGGGTTTTGTTGATGTAGTTGAACTTGTAGGAACTACAGTTCTGGATTTCAGAAATAACCACAAACACAGACGTAAGTGTATAATTCAGCATTTATCAGAAGATATTCAGCGACTTTCCTGGAATTATAACAACAAAAAGCAGCTGGCACTGTGTATGGAATATCAGAAGAAAAAGCAGAGGTGAAATTAAAACTCAGATCAAAAGGACATGGAACAGATTTGAATTTCATGGCACAGACTTCCCCCTCTGCTCAGACACTCAACGCTGAATATGATATTCAGGTGCTTAAAATCCAGGTGACTGACAGGAAAAAATGAATGAAGTTTCACACTTTCCTTCTGGTTGAAAAGTAAAAGCTAAGAAACGCATGGACTTTCATCTTCTCCATTAGAAGATCAGGCCATTTCCAGCTTGGAAGGCTTTATGGCAGCTGTGGGACAGGTAAGTTTACCGTGACACCACTAGAAATATTTGATTGCCCTCTTATTTAAATGGATGAAGTCCTAGCTCTAGTAAGGTCAATGTGACTTCTGCCAGCTGCTCAGGAGCCTCTATTTTACATTGGCTTTGACAACCATTTAACAGAAATGAGTGAAGCATGCGGGAGGCTATACGAAACGCAACCTGCCGTACGCTGGGTTCGCTAGCAGCCAGGATTTGGGAAGCTCCTGCTTCCTCGGCCGCTTGTTCTCGGGCAGGCTCAGCACACCAGCCCCCAGCATCGCCACGCCGCAGGAAAAGAAGGAGCAGTTAGCTGACTGAGCTGCAAAACAAACCTCCCACAAAGGGGTTATTTCTCATCTGGTTTTCATTAAGGCTGTACGAAAAGCTGGTATCGCGGTCAGGAGGGGGACAGGGCTGTGCGGTGTGGAGGTGAGAGGGGACCCAGAGTCGGCACATGCCGAAACTGCGGCATGACTCTTGGTACCCTCTCCTCTGCAATGGCACGGGGGAAAGCCCAGCCAGCATTTCTGAAGCTGCTGCCAAGTCAGTGGGCAAAACTAAGACAGACGTGACTTTTTGTAAGGAGATCCCAAGCAGAGTCTGAGATGTGAAACAATTTTTTACCACTCCTCAATTCTTGAGTGAAAAGCCAAACCCCTGCCACCGTTTTTACCTTTTCAGATTGGCTAACCCGGTGAGCAGACAGTAAAATGATGGCAGCACTAACAAAAATCCAGAAGGCCACACCTTGTCTGGCAGCAGTTGCTAAGGAACATCAGGTTTTGCGTGCAGCACCATCAACACACCGAACCGGAGGCTGCAGGAGCGGTTCCTGCTGCAGCCCAGACTCCCCGGGGAAGGAGCGATGCAGTCTGCTGGCGTGCACCGGCCCCGGCTCTGCTCGTTGACCCTTAGCACGCTGCTTTCCCTCTACAGCCTTGTAGGTAGGAGCTTGGGGTTTTTCCTAACACCTGCTTCCCAAATTCTGCTGCTAAATTGTGCATAGCTGCTGTGCGAGCAGTGTCAGGAACCAGTACGGGCTTTTCCTCGACTCTAGCAACCATTTTCAGTTTTGTGTCATTAGGGCACACTCCCCGGAGGCCTGATGAGCATAGTGCTGAACAAGTCTGCAAAACTTGAGAACTATCTACATTAAGGCTCTCAGCATTATTAATATTCATACAACTGATTGAGTATTATAACCCCAGGCATCTTTTCTGCAAATAGCATGAGTCTTGAGGTTTGCTGCTAAATTAGGGTAAGTTTTATTGCATGGCAGCCTTCTGAGCAACACTGAAGATGCTAATTGAGGAGACGTTCCGGCTGAGGAATTTTTGTCTGTGAAGTTGTTTTCTAGTACTGCTTCTGCTAAGGGGTAATTCTGCAAAATAACGTGTGTAGGCTCATTGCTTTGCTTAATAGAAACTGTGAAGAACCTGACCTGAGCAGAGCTTTAGAAGAGATACTACGTTATCTTGCTTTATTTCAAGCTTATGACAAGATTCAAGCCTGTTATTCTAGCTAAGCTACAATAAATACTTGACCTGTGAGTGCTTGAAGGGAATTCATCCTTATTTCCTTGCCCGATTACATAAATCTGAATGACAAGCTATTTAATCTGGGTAACAGTTAACAGGCTCTGATTGCAGCTGTTAATGTTACCCAAAGGAATACCAGCTACTAGTCAAGAAAGCTGTGGTAACACCTTACTAATGAGAACCATATTTGAGGTTACTCAGACTAACAGTTTGGTTCCCATAAACATGTTTTTTGAAAAAAAATACATTTTTTGCTTTTATAATGACAGGGTCTGTGAGAGGGTCCAGCTATATAAGAATCCTGTAAATTTTTGGAAACTTATTTGAACTGCCTCCAAAGATCTTGGAATTGCCTCCAGCTTTAGCTCTCAGGCAGCAAAGACTACTTCTTACTTCTAATAAGCAACTGCCTCTGGGCTTGTTTCTTTAATCAAAACTTTTAAAGCATTTTACATTGCATGATATAGCCTGCACAGAGGCACCATCTATGGAAGTCATGATGACCCTCAGAATAACCCTTGAAAGCACTACGGAATCAATAATGTTTTTTCTTTCTTTTTCTTTTTTCCCCTGTTGTATTTCAGGACCATATTTCCTGCTGATGCTTGGGAGACCTCCAGCTTTTCTCTTCTGGGAGGGGTTTTATGCTTCACTGCTAACTTTTGTGTCTGAGATAGATGGAACATAATAATCTGAAGGGATCGCTCATCATACCACTCGTCAGGGCTGTAACACCTCTCTCCAGGGCTTCCTTTTTCAGGTGAAAAAGACAGTATTCAACACAAATTTATGGTATCATTTTTTAGCCCTGCTCTGAACCAGAGTTTTCCCTAGGAGCCTATTTAGCCCTCCACACTACTGTCTTCTGGAAAATAGTGTGTCGTCTGCCTACAGCAGAGGTGTGCTCTGAGGAAACAACAAACCTGCAGCCGTCTGCTTGGTTCCTCAGGTAACGTCTGTGGGTTCTGCCTTTGAAAAGCAAGTTTGGGAGCTCCCTCTGTGAAGCTGAGCTCTCAGATGCAGATACTTCCAAAGTTTAGTGTTCCCTACATGCTGAACATTTCTATTTCTCAATGCATTTTGTTGCCTTTGGACTTAATGTGATACAGATTTATCTGACGAGAAAAGGCATTTTCTAAAGGAAGCCAGAGAGAGTAGAGCTGCTCTTCAAACCTGCCATGCAGAAGCCACTCTGCATTATATAATTTAGTAACTTCCTGTTAAATTGTTGCTAATTTATTGAAAAATTATCCCAAAGAACACTGAGGAAGTGTAAAATGTTAAACCTCACCGTCTTTCCATTCTTCCTAGGAGCCTGGATTTGTTTAGCTGAAACTAAACCAAAAAGGGTAGCAGCATGACTGGCTAACCAAAGCCATTATTTTGGATTGCACCATTAAGATAGCGCAAGATTATTCCTTTTTCACAAGGCTTGCCAAATCTATATAGTTTTCAGATTGTACTGTACAACTTTGTGTAACAGCTGTGTCTTGATTTTTTCAGTACTCAGCTAAGTACTTTAGAAGCTGTTCTTGCTCGCGCTCTCTCTTTCTGTATGTAGATATATATAATTAAAATATCTTTATTGAAATATAAGCAGTTAAACTAAAATCTATTCTGGAGCAGCACAACTACAGAAACTTGATGTCAGTCATGGGAGAGTTTGATTTGCTTACACATGGGAGAAGTAAGAATGTACTACCAAGTAAAAGACAACAACACAGGAAAGAAGTTACTAATTGGAGAGCATGTAAGTTAATTGAAATAAAGTTATAGGTTTCTATTCATTTGCCAGTATTTTTTATTGCAAAGTGTAATTTCAGAAAAGCCTCAAAGCCTAGAATTTGATGAGACGCTCCATGGCAGTATTAACAGCCTAATTCAGATAAATCGAGAGCTGTCTCGCTCAGACAGGCTTTGGGAAAGTGCCTTTATGCCCATTCCACTGGCTGTTAATTTGGAGGACCAGGTGCTGATTGCCTAAAACTTCAGTGTCCCATTTTATAGCCATGTAATTAAAATCAAAAGTAGAAACAGCTTCAGCAGCTTTAATTGATGAGAATGCTGTGTTGTCTGTTGCAGTTAGTGATTATTCTCCGAGTTAGCTGAATACCTGAGTCCAATGTCTTTTGCTTCCCAAGACTGTCTTTTTTATATCTGTGCAAACAGTTTTTTCAGGAGCTGATGTACTGAATAATTGTTTTATAAAATGTAACTGTTGGAGGGAGGGGGGAATGCTGATGGTCAAAGTAAGATGGCTAAACAAAATGTTAATTACACTGGAAAGCAGGACACTGTCAGATAGTATTTGAAATACAGATGAAATGCGGGTATTCTAATTTAAGTCAAAACATGAATCTTAAATTTTGTAGAATTACCTCGGGAGATGTGGACAAGAAATTACTGAAATTTCTGAAAAAAAAAGGGCTCTGCTGTGGCTTGGGGTTCTTCAGCACTAAGATCAACCTGTCGCAGAAAACAGCAACGTCACTGGAAACAGGTTTCTGCAGTGGTTTCCTATGAACTGTTGTTTAATGGTATTATAAATAGTGTAAATATTACAACTGTGACTCAGTTATTTTCAATACCAGGGGATACCTTATTAGGATTTGCTCCCACCAAACCTGCTTTGCTTACCATGACAGTTGGACTACCATGGCTAAATACAGATTATAGAAGAAAGGTGGTAACACTTCCAAGTTCAAATACACACTTACACAAATACTATAAATAGGCTGATGTTTTGTAAACTAGTACTTGACAGAGGCACAGAATAGATGCTCTGCCATGGGAATTTTCTGTGCTCCCTCTGTGGCTTTTATGGGAGTGAGCAGCTGCTCTTGGTTAGATATCTAAGCTCTCTTTTTATTACTATTAATTTCAGGTCCAATAGCAGCAAGAGACCGACAATACTCGCTAGCAGTGAGCTTTCAGGCAAGCTGCCAATGTAGTTTTGCCAATACATGGATCTGCAGTACCCTTGCTATGTCTGCCCTGACTTTTTCAGGGTACAGTTAATTTTAAACACGATTCTAGCGCTGGTTTAGTCCTGCTGTAATCACGGCCTTGGTGGACCTGACAAATTTTGTGTTTTGGTGTGGATTTGGAGAACACTCAGAAATCAGTTCACTCGAGTGTGTTTGTTAGTAGAGCTAAATACCTGCCCATAAGGTTTCTAAGATTGGAGACCTGAGCCTGCAGTGTTGCACAGGTCAGGTCAAACTGGGGCTTGGTTCCAAACATTTCACAAAACACACTGGTTTTGTTTAAGGCTGTGTCTTTTAAAATTACAATTTTGCATGCAGTATTCAACAGTACTGTAAAGAAATACCCCAGCAACACTCTCGTAGCATAAGCAAACTAAAATATCAGTATGTAGCATGCTTAGGCCAGACCTGTTTTAACTCGAGTTATATTTGCATTAAGCTATAGCCAGACATGCAAAGGTAATTAACCCTATCATTAAAATTGATATATTTATATACACAATCTCTAGCCAGACTTCTCACTGATTGCATTCTTTCTCTTATTTTATAAGTTACTCCTGCCAAAACCCTTACAGTATCTATAACAAAATAAGCAGAAAAGGAGAAACAGAATAGGGAAAAAAACCCCAAAAGGTCTTGCACTGTATTGTCTCTGCAAGTATCAAAAGTGAGGCCCTTTTCTTGAGTCAGGTTAAGAATTCACAAACCCTCTCTGATATGAAGTTTATAAGTAGATGCCCATGGCAAAGGATGATGTGGTCACCAAGACATATGGTTTGAGATTGAAGTTGCCTGTTGATGAGATCGTCTGTGCTATCAGCGTCCTGAGCTGGTGCTGTCGCAGCATCATCCTTTATCCTTACTTGCAGCCTGATCCTGGCTGTGCTGTAGTTATATTTGACTAAACTTTCATTGATGTAGGTTGCAGTAAATTTACTCCCTTTGCCTACCAGACAGGGATGAGGCTTGGGAAATAGGCTCCAGTTATTTGACTGTACCCATGATAATTTGCCTTACCTATCTGGGAAATTTTTTCTCTCTTTCCCAGGCATTCTGTCTGCAACTGGGAAGCGCTAGGCTGCTATATCTCTTGAAAATGAGATCTTGGCTAGATGTCTTTTTTTCTTTACCTGTTCCTTTTATTGGAACAGAAAATTTACATTATAACTCTGCTTGAGCTCAGTATGTCCATAAGGTCCTGTTTCCTATAAGAATGAAGATGAAAGAAGATTTTCGTTCTTGTTCTGCTGGTGTCACTTCTGTTCTATCTTTTATATTTAGTTTGAATGCAATAGATTCTGTCTAGAACCGTGATTTTATTGTTGAAGTTTGGTGCAACCTGCTTGTGCACAGCTTTACAGTACTCGGTAAAACCACAGGAGAAATGTGAATTATGCCTTATCAGTCACTCTGAAAACATTTTTGAAGAGAAAAGCAAGAAAGCAGAAATGAACCAAACGCCTAGCAGCTGGGAGGGAGGAGGTTTCAGTTCCGTCATGCAGGGTATTTAAAAATGACCTCCCCAAGGTCAGCTAGGACAGTGCTTCCGTGTGTTGGGAATTAAAGGTAGAACTAACCGTGACTTTGCTAGGAAGGTCGCCTATAAAAGAAGGAGCTCTTTGCTTCTTTGCTTGAAGTCTGTCACATCCTCACATGAAGCACATACATAGGATGTTTCATACCATTTAGGAAGTGGCAGCAGGCCGTCTGAATTAGTAGATTTAGTACAGAGGCTTTGACAGCCTATGTGCAACATATGCACCGCAGCTAGTAGAGTGCAGCTTGAGACAGGTGAACCAACCTGTATTTCACTAACAACAAAAAGTGTGGCTCTGCTCCCTTGTGGCTTGCTTATCTTGCCCATTTTACTACCTTTTGTCTGCTCCTGAGATTTTTTTTCTCGCCCAGCAGAACATGCTGTGATTAAGACAGCTGCTGATCCGGCATCCCCCGCTCCACTGCCTGCCGTGTCCTCTGCCTGCAGCGCAACAGCCCAGCTTCCCCGCAGCTCTGGCCGGCGTTTGGCAGGGGGGATCCGAAACATGGATAGGCGCTACGCAGCAAGCCAGGGCTTCGTGCCTAGCGGGCCTCCCTCCCCACAGGGGTCTTGCTAAATGGTCTGTTTCTCAAGCAGCGACCCTGCCTCAAACACTCTCCCCAGCCCAGGACCCCCGCGGGTGTGCACCACTGGTGACCCCAATACATACGGACTGCCTGCCTCTCCCATCCCGAACCCGGACACGTGGAGCCTGGGATACTGGCAGGCTAGAGAAGCTGAAGCATCCGCCCGAGACAGCAGTCAGCCTCCGTCCTCGTTTCTGCAGGCGGTGTGATGCACAGCACTGCAAGCCATTAGGACAGATCTATCTGTAAGCACTCGGGGCAAATTGTCTGGAAAAAAGTAAGGATGTGAATTTAAATTGCATTACTCAAAATGAACTAAACCTTGTACAGAAGGCCTCCTTCAGCATTAACTTAATTTGGGTCCATGTTTACCCACGCAAAGAAATCCTTTTTGCTTCCCTTTATCTGCAAACAGCACTTCAAGCTTACAAGATTTATCACAAACATCTGATAAAACCAGAAATATGGGCAAATGAATCAGATTTTTAAAATGGTGGTTTAGTATTTGAATTTGCTCCTGTCATTTGGTTATTTCACTTTATTATTTATGTCATTTTAAAGATGATATAGTACAATACAAGGTCAGCTTTCCTCTAGAATAACAATTTTCTTGTAGATTTGTTACTAATGCATGTGCCCTCTCTCTCCCGGCTAACTCACATTTTCAAATCATCTAATTTTTCTATGCCTTTTAGCATGCAATCTTTTCAGTTACCAAGGTCGTGTGGAAGTTTTAATGTATTTCTGTGCAGTTTTTCTTATACATGCACTTTAAGAGTAATAAAAAATGATAGATTGTAATTTTGCCATTAAGCTTAATACCAACTTCTTGTACAGATGGTAGTCCATCAGGATTAAAAATGTTACAGGAACAAAATGTATCCAGACAGTCAGCAGGTATCCCTTCAGCCTCTAGACACAGCACTTAAAAACAGTGTTTCTCTGGCTCTGCCACTATTTCATGCATAGTAATAACCTCTGGCAAGTTTTTTGTGTTCTTGCTGGACTGTATATTGAAAACAATACCGTTCCGCTTGAAACTGTTCTGTATTTTATTTTTTGAGTAAGTTTTGTCGCAACTGTATGTGTGGTGGCATTGGAGTCTGGCATACAAGAGTGTTAATCTCCCTGCTTAGTTCTGCCAGCGCATTGATCTGCAGTACGATTGCTATTTTTATCCCTGCTGTTTGAAGTGGGGTCAGTCATGACCACATTTCCATTAAAGACTAGGCGCTGAACCATTTTAATCTGTGACTAATAAAAAATCGTAACATTTTCATTAAATCCACATACAGTCTTGGCGCTATCATCGGTGCTGGCAGAGTAGTGATTTTCTGTTTCCTGAGCGATGCATCTGCCATTGCCAGTGATCCACACTGATGAGACTTTTTCCTTCACTCCCAAGTAATACGTACTCAGCATTAGTGTCGCAGATATGTTTGATCTATGCGTAAACCTATTATTCAGCTGGCAGAGGGAGAAAACCACAACGAAATGGAAAACCAGAATAATAAGCAACAGGTGCAAGAAAGCGGAGCTAGGAAGCCCTTGACGTGAACAAGGTCTGAGGGAGAGACCTCCATTCTCTTCGCTGAAGGGGCAGAGATCCGTACTGCAGACGTAGAAGTTTTAGCACTGTTATTTCCTTTGCAGAGGGGAAGAAATGCCCCAGTTTATGGCAGAATGGGTAAGTTGGGCAGCGTGGGGGGCGCAGGGCTTCGGCTGGCGAGGAGGGGGCCCAGCTGCAGCTCTGACGAGTGAGCGTGCCCCTCTGCCACCTTGTCCCAGCGGGGGGGTACGAAGAGGTTTGGAGACTCCAGTAAGCTGAGACACCTGTTTTAAATACACAGGAATAGAAAAGTGAGGTAAATGAGGTCATGGGAAAGGGTCGAGAAGCATCCAGCATAAGATGGCGGGGAGTAAGAGGCAGCGTTAAAACTGAACGGTGGTGGGGAAGCAAGCAGCTGCTGAGCACTGGCAGCATGGTGAGGCAGCGGCTCTGGGCGCGGGCAGGGCAGCTACCAGGAGACACGCCAACGCGGCCCTCCACAGGCGGCGAGCGCCGGGCCTACGTCACGCGACTTCATTTCACTCTAGTGCATGCACTTGACGATAGCGACGCAACCAAATACCGCGCTTTTCTGTTTTTGTCCCCACAGGGCCCGAGCTCTTCCCGCTGCACGGGAGCCGTCCCACGCGCTTGATGAGCGGCAATTAGGTATTTTATTTTTTCCTTCTGCTCAGCGGACGGTGTCCTGTCTTTGGCATCGCGCACAACAGGAGCCCCGGCGGAGCCAACAGCTGCAAGCTCTGTAATAAAGGCCCCTGTAATTACTATATTCATTTTTAATCTTAAGGAGAGGAGGGCCTGCGCAACCACGGCCCCGCCGGCCGAGTTCGGGGCGCCCAGAGCCCGGCGGCGTCGCGGAGAAGCCCGGGCAGAGAGTGACGCGAGGTCCCGCCGGGGACCGGCACGTCCCTGTGCCCTGAGGGCACCCGGCGGCCGCCGTCTCTCCAACCCCGGCGCCTCAGGGACGGGGAGCGGGAGGCGGCGCAGCCTGGGCCGTTCCCATGGCAACGCCAACGCCCGCCCCTCCCCGCTGCCGCGGCGAGGGCAAGCGCACGTGCGCGCGGGCTTCCCGCCCCCTCCCCTCTCCGCGCCCCTGACGTCACGGGGTGGGCGAGCGAGCTTGGCTCCCCGCCCCGCGAGGCGGGAGGGGGCGTGGCGCGCCGAGGCCGCCGACTGCGGCTGCGCAGGGGGCCGGTACCGCCACCCGCTTGTCCCGGGCTGAACCGTGCAGCCGCGGCAGCC